>JACKQG010000840.1_pt1 | contig 43420 bp, 34 predicted proteins | sample 8237621 | NCBI WGS metagenome assembly JACKQG01 (sample SAMN15677084, study PRJNA649215) | marine metagenome | biome: marine; feature: Black Sea; material: saline water; isolation source: suspended particulate matter (SPM) from the Black Sea western gyre | collected 2013-06-09/2013-06-10 | depth... | reverse complement strand
ACGCCTAACCCAAGAAACGACGCTCCATGAAACACCCACAATTTGAACCGATATCGCGGTCAGAGGCCGGGCCGCTCAACGTGCGCGCCGACACGCGCGCGAAGATTTAGCAAAAACATGCTATCAGCCTTCGCTTGTTTTCGGTCTAGAGGCCCTCTCATGCCCTCTAATCGCCTTCCTCTTTGGCGGGTGGTGGCTTGCCTACAAACCGTCTTAAACCGGCTACGATGGCTCGTAGAAGGTACTTTGATGCAAATGTTAGAACGGCAACGGCAAGGAGGCCGATGGCAATGTTGGCTGCTAAGGGCCAGTAGATTAGTACGTAGCCGAAGCGGCCTCTCGACCGATGAGGTGCCACTCGGCGCAGATCGTAGATGCGTTGTTCGGAGCAGATCAACGGAAATCCATACTTAATCACGTAGCCGTCCGGGCCTGACCAGAAGGTATTGACACGCCGTGGCCTGACATTCAACCAGAACACAACCGAAGACCATCCGACGATGAGAAACATCGTCCCCAGCGTCCATCTTGGCCGGAACAGTCGTAAGCGGCGGGTGTTCATGTTCGATCCCCTTCAAGCCAATCTCCACCGTACCAGCTTGGCGAGGCGGGGCCAATACTCGGGTGATTTGTCGGGATATTTTCTTCCGTCGAAGGGGCGAAAAATGGTATGATGCTGGCGAAGGGAGCGGTGCTATGCCCGAGTCCATGGACATCAAGACGGGAGGCCGACCATGCTTGAATTTCCGATGCTGACGTTGCTGGTGATTGCCCCGTTTGCCGGAAAGGTGCAACAAGCTGAACGACAACGGCAGGCTGTGGAGGCGGTGCGAAAGGCGAGGGGACTTGCTCAATATGAATTCGGTGGGTCTGTGTGGTCCGTCGGGAAGTACGAACCGCCCGTAGTCGGTGTAGATTTCTTTGCGAATGTCGTTAAGGTTTGCATGATGTATGAAGGTAACGGCGATGCGATCTTGGAACATGCCAGAGGCATGACGAACCTTACATCGCTTGTACTATCTGCCACGCAAGTCTCGGATCGTGGACTTGAGCATCTCAAGAGCCTCACAAACCTCACACGTCTGGACGTTGCCGATACGCAAGCCACGGATGCTGGGCTGGTCGTTCTGAAGCGACTCACGAAACTCAAGGTACTGGAACTTTCCTGTACACAAGTCACGGACGTTGGGCTGGAGAATGTCAAAGGACTGAAGGAACTCGAAGGTCTAGGGCTTTGGAATACGCAAATCACGGATGCGGGATTAGAGAGCCTCCGGACACTCGAAAAGCTCACTTGGCTGCATCTCTCTAACGCCCAAGTCACGGATGAGGGTCTCCAACATCTCAAAGGACTGACCAACCTCCAACGGCTTTACCTTGGCGGCACTCAAGTCACACACGAGGGCATCAAGGATCTTCGCAAAGCCCTTCCCGAGTGTGAAATACACTGGACACCACCACCAACCCCCAAGACCAACCCCCAAGACCAACCTTGACCAACCCTAACCCCACCAAACGCCGAAGATTTCGTTTCAGCCTGCGGACGCTAATGGCGGTGATGGTGTTGTTGGGGGTGGGGTTGGGGTGGTTTGGATGGAAGTTGGGGGAGGAAGACTAAGCGTCCCCGAGTCCATGGACATCGAGACAGGAGGCAGACCATGCTTGAATACCCGATGCTGACCCTGCTGGTGATTGCCCCGTTTGCCGAGAAGGTGCAACAAGCTGAACGACAGCGACAAGCGGTGGAGGCGATTGAGAAGGCGGGGAGATATGTCTTTTATGATTACCAAATAGATGAGTTTGGAAGAGTCCAAGGGAAAATGGATGCGTCTGGAGAAATCACACGCCCAGAGCCACCCTACCCGGCATGGCTCGGGAAGTTGGTTGGTGACGATTTTCTTTCCGATGTCGCTTGCATCATTTGCGAGTACGGTTCTAACGGAGATGTGGTCTTGCAACACGCCAGAGGGCTGACAACTCTCAATAGGCTGCACTTTGGCAAGCTGGTCACGGATGCTGGGCTGGAGAATCTCGAGCGACTGACAAGACTCACAGAGCTTTCGCTTGCCAACACGCAAGTGACGGATGATGGACTGGAACACCTCAAAGGACTGACGAAGCTCAAACGTCTCTCCCTCCGCCGTACACAGGTCACGGATGATGGGCTAGAGTGTCTTAGGGAGCTAACAGAACTGGAATCGCTGGGGCTTTCTCACACGCAAGCCACGGATGAAGGATTAGAACATCTCAAGGGACTGACAAAGCTCACACACATATGGCTTGGCGATACACAGATCACTGATGCTGGGTTGGAGCATCTCAAGGGGAAGTCGAAACTCGATTTTCTTGACCTTTCGGAAACGCAAGTGACCGATGCCGGGATGGAATATCTTAATGGGCTGACAGACCTCGAATGGCTGAGCCTTGACGGCACGCAGGTCACGGATAAAGGACTCGAACATCTCAAAGGAGTGACAAAACTCAAACGTCTGAACCTCGATGGTACACAAGTCACTTCCCAAGGCATCAGAGACCTTCAAAAGGCCCTTCCGAACTGCAAGATATACCAACATTGACCAAAACTAGACCCACCACCAACCGCCGAAAACTTCGTTTCAGCCTGCGGACGCTGATGGCGGTGATGGTGTTGTTGAGCGTTGGTTTGGGGTGGTTTGGATTGAAGTTGAGAGAGGCTGGGAGAAGCTGAGAGGCTTTACCCCAGGGCCTCTTTTGCTAGATTGGGGTTCTCAGTCCAACTTTTGTAACGGTGGCTTTAGATCGGCACTGGGGAGCTAGCCCACCAAAACGATACCGTTTTGAAAATGGGATATGAGCGATACCAGATACCGATTGACGTAAGTTGGTTAACTGCAAGGGGTTTAGAGCAGTTTTTTGGGGCACTTCCTCCCCCCTAGGAACATTGGAAACGTTCCCCACGTACTTCGGAGTGATTCACAATGAGAGCATTCATCGCGACAACCATCTGTTTCGCGGGGATCTCAACGTCGTACGCGGATATCACGATCGTGAGCGACGGCGAACCTCGCGCAGCTATCATCGTCGGAACGAAACCCTCGCCGACCGTGACCCTAGCCGCCGAGGAATTGCAGTGGCATATCCGGAAGATGAGCGGTGCGGAAGTGCCGATCGTCGCTGGGTCCGAGCGGGGACTCGTTTCCATCTACCTCGGCTCGGCCGCGTTCGCTGTCGGCGTGAATGCCGAAAACCTGACACTCGAACACTATCGACTGGTCACCGGTCCGGGCTGGATCGCCATTGCGGGATCCGATGGCTCACGATCGGAACGGGTCGACGATCCGCTGGAAATCTCCGTGGTCCAGACCGGCACGCTTTTCGGCGTGTACCACCTGCTGGACAATGTGCTCGGCGTACGGTGGCTCTGGCCCGGGCAATTGGGAACGTCCGTGCCGAAAAGACGCACGGTTGTGGTCCCCGCGTTGTCGGTCCAGGACGGTCCTGAATTGGTCCAGCGACATTTCCGCACTCACCGATCTCGTCGCGACCGAAAGAAGCTGTTCGCCGATGTCGACGGCTTGGTCACGACCGACGACGAGATTGCCGATCGGCTGGACCGTCAAGAACGACTGTGGCTTCGGCGGCAGCGCATGGGACGGCGGGTACAGTTCGCCTTTGGACACGCGTTTGGCCATTGGTGGGACAAATACGCGAAGACGCATCCCGAGTACTTTGCGACGCTGCACGATCACCGGCAGCCCTATCCCACCGCCGAACGCGTCAAACTGTGCGTCAGCAACCCGGCGGTAACGGATCGGATCATCGAGGACTGGAAGGCAAGCGGCGCGGGCGGTCACCTTGCCGCCTGCCCCAACGATAGCCGAGCCTACTGCACGTGCGAGAAGTGCCGAGCGTGGGATCGGCCCGTCGAGACGACTCCGCAGAACGTCGACCAAAGCGTGCTCACCTATCGCTACGTCAAGTTTTGGCAGATCCTCGGCCAGAAGGTGGCGGCCATCAATCCGGACGTCTTCGTATGCGGCTATGCCTATTCGAACTATCGCCAACCGCCCGAGGGTGTGAAGCTGCCCTCGAATGTAATCTTGGGCTACGTCGGAGGCACGGACGAGGTCGCGCAAGAGGAGTGGCGGAAGTGGTCGGAGGCCGGAGCCAAGTTGTACTTTCGTCCCAATTGGTTCCATGCCGGTCACAACGCGTTCTACCTGCCCCTTCACGAGGCTGGCCGCTTCCTGAAGTTCGCCACCGCGAACAACATGCTGGGCACCGACTTCGACAGCCTGCTGGGACATTATGCCACGCAGGGGGCGTACTACTACCTGGTCGCCCGCATCCAAGCGCGACCGGATTTATCCGTCGAAGAGATCATCCAGGAATACTGCGATGCTTTCGGTCCGGCGACGCCTGAGATTCGCAACTTCCTTGACTATTGGGAGAAGCACACATCGTACTATACGGAAGAGATTCGGAAGAACCAGGAGCAAATGCGCGGAGGCTCGCGCGCGGCCATGCGTCTGATGCCTCAGGTGTTCGACGACGAAGCCCTGACTCCGGCCGAGCGTCTCCTGCAAGACGCGCTGAGGAAGGCGAAGAACGTCGAGCCTGTCTTCTCCGACCGCATTCGCTTTCTCCAGGAGGGTATTCGCCACGTGCGTTTGACGCGCGAAGCAGTGCCTTACGGCAGCGATGTCGGTAGCTCGCGCGGCGTCCGCGAAAACGCGTTGAAAGCCGTCGCTGCCGGGCAAACCCTCCAAGCTTATCGGAAGACGATCGAGGATTCCTTTGTGGACTGGACCGAGTACACCTCGGCAAAGGAAATCAGACTTGGCGACTTCACGGCGATTCGGCTAGCCTCGGTGCTCGGGGATCGCACGCCCATCGCTGTGCTGCCAGCCGCTTGGTACGTTCAGTTCGACCCCGACGACGTGGGCGAGAAACAGGGATGGTTTACGCGGGATTACGATCCGCGCCGTCAGGACTGGCCGCGGGCCGTGATCTATCGCGAGTGGGAACGAAACACGATTGGGGAGGAGTGGAAGGATCAACACGGCTCGGATTACGACGGCGTCGGCTGGTACCGGACGTCCTTCACGCCTCCGAAACCGCCCGTGAACCAGCGGATCAAGCTGGTCTTTGGCGCGATGGACGAAGCGTGCAGCGTCTGGTTAAACGGGGAACTCATCGGCAAGCGCCCGCCGTCCCAGCCCGTTGACGGGAAGACGCCGTTCGAATTCGATGCCACGGACTTCCTCGTCGATGGCTCGAACCGCCTCGCCGTTCGCGTCGTCGACAGCGGCGGGCCAGGCGGCATCTGGAAACTCGTGTGGCTTGTGAATGAGCCAGCCGATCGACGAGAATGACGAAGTCCACACCGGCTACACGAAGAGTACTCCGCAAGGCGAACTTCCGGCCAGCAGAGCGACGTTGGCCTGTGGTTGGCCTAGCCTCACGGCATCACCTCTCGAGACGAAACTGAGGATGCGACGATGAGCCGACGCGACTTTCTGGTACTGTCATTCTTGTTGAGCGCTGCGGCGAGCGTGGCCACCACACTGCCGGACTTCGCGAATTGCCATGCGAAACCGCCGCGTCCGTCTCCACCGGTGCGAGGTCTCGCTAACGGCCCGTTGCGTGTCCACCCGGACAATCCTCGCTACTTTATCGATGACAGCGGACGGGCGATCTACCTCGCCGGACATCAATGGTTTAACGACGTGCAGCACAATGCGTGGAACTGTCCGGTTAAAGTCGACTGGAATCGCTATCTTGATTTCATGAACGAAAGGAAACTCAATTACCTGCGGAACTGGATCGTCTGGAGTGTCGGCGATCCTACGGCGGGCCGGCCGACGCCGCTGATGCCATTCAATCGCACCGGTCCGGGTAAGGCCCTGGATGGCAAACCGAAGTTCGATTTACGTCAATTCGATCCGGCGTTCTTCGAGAGACTGCGATCGCAGCTCGGTGCAGCTCAGGATCGAGGCATCTATGTCTCGATCATGCTGTTCGAGGTCTACGGTTTCATGGACCGCGACGGTATCTACCCCAAAAGCCTCTGGGCCGGAAATGTCTTTCACGGCCCCAACAACGTGAACAACATCGACCTGGACGAGAATGGCGATGGCCACGGTCTGGAGTTCTTCTTCACGTCCGACCCGCAAGTGCGTGACATCCAGCGCGCGTGGACGAAGAAGGTGATTGACGCGGCCAACGAATTCGACAACGTCTTCTTCGAAATCGCCAACGAACTGGAAGCCAAACCGTGGCAATACGAGATGATTCAGTTCGTCAAGGAATACGAAGCCACCAAACCGAAACAGCACCTGGTTTACATGTCGCCGGGCGGTCGCAATCGGAACGGTGGATGGTCGCGGTTGCCGAAGGAAGAACTTGTCGGCAGTCCGGCGGATCTGTACAGTGTCACGCGCGGATGGAGCAAGAGCTATCGAGGCGACCCGCCGATCGAACCGGGCGGCAAGCCGGTCTTCATGGACATGGATCACGTTGCAGTCGACAAGGACGGCGACAACGACTGGAACAACAATCCGACGATGCCTTGGAAGCTGCTGACGCGCGGTTACCACCAATGCATCTACGATCACGACTACTGGAAGCCGACGACGAACCGGACCGCATGGGACGCGACGCGTTACAACATCGGGGCGACGGTGGAATATGCGAACAGGATGGACCTAGCCGGCATGCACCCGCGGGACGATATGGCGAGCACAAAGTACTGTCTGACCAATCCGGGACGCGAGTACCTGATATTCCAGCCAGAATCAGGGGCATTCACCGTGAAGGGCTTGAAACCTGGAGGCACCTACCGCTTTGAATGGTACGAGGTGGCAAGTCACTCGACCAAGTCGCGCGGTTCGCTCGATGCCACGGCATCCGTCCGGCAGTTTGACGCACCGTTCAACAACGCAGTGCTGTACCTTGTCTTGGATGAGCAAGGATCAGCGAATCAATAGCGATCGCGGATTGTTGACAATTCATGCGCAGCGGGATAGCGTGTGTCCAGTTGGAATCATGTGAGCCGGATCTGGCTGATTGTCACGGAGACACCGACCTTGAACGCCCCGCAGAAGCAAGCGATCTTCCGCCCCGAAGTCTACGAAGTGAACACGGTCCAACAGGCAATGAGCGTCACCGTCACGGCCGAGGCGGGCACGTCGACAGAAGAACGTTGGGAGAAGGAAACGGCCTTTCTCCTTGAAGACATCGGACGGCACCTGGAACTCGACCAGGAGACCTGCGTGCTCGACTACGGGTGCGGCGTGGGCCGGCTTTCAAAAGCGCTGATCGACGAGTACGGTTGTCGCGTTGTTGGGGTCGACGCCAGCAAGAGCATGCGACTTCTTGCGCCTGAATATGTGCTGTCGGAACGGTTTACAGTTTGGTCGCCGGATGTCCTTGCAAAGATGGTCGCCAAAGGCTTTCGAGTCCAGCGTGCACTCTGCCTCTGGGTTCTCCAGCACGTACTGGACCCGGCCGAGGTGGTTCAACTGATAGGCAGTGCGCTCTCGGACGGTGGTCTTCTGTACGCTTTGAATCAGCTTACACGATGTGTTCCTACGAACTTGGGATACGTGAACGACGGCAAAGACGTGGAGGCGGAGCTCGATAAGCGTTTCGATATACTGAATCGTTCGTCGCTACCGGCGGAGGTCACGACACCGCAAATCGCGCAAGCGTCACGCCTTGCCGTAATGCGCAAACCCGAGGCTCCTGCGGAGTAAAGTCGGCCGCAAGAGCTGAAGAGAAACAGATGCCACGTGCCGGTACGTTGCTCGCAGAGGAACAGGGTGGGCCAGGTCTTCGCGGCCCACCGCAATGGGCTCTCGATTCTGATTGGCTTTGTCGCCCGAACGATGCACGCGTGATTTCTTGGCGAACGGTTTCCGGTGGGCCCGCGAAGACTTGGCCCACCCTACTTTGTGACGTTGCCGCTTGCATGCACGGTGGGAGGATCCGCTTCGGGGTGGCCGGAAAGGAGATCGTCGGCCACCATGTTGTCCCGACCGCCGAGTACCTTCACTGGCAGCCACGAGTTCTTGTCCGGGAGGTCATTGCGAATCAGGCAATCCGAAACACGGCTGTCGGTCACGTTCTTCAGCAGAATGCCGCCCCCGGCACAATCAACGATCGTGCAACCTGTCACGTTGACTCGTCGACAGCCTTCCAGGACCAAACCCGCCTCGGCCCCTGTCACACCGCTAAGGTGAAGACCGTTGAGCGTGGCGTCCTGACAGTTGCGAAACAACAGGGCATTGTTGCCACCCTGCGGGTCCCAGTAGTTGGGATTCCGGTCAAACACGTTGGGACCAACAACGACATTGCGACTGTCTTCGATGCGAAGATCGTACTGGTAGCCCTTCCAGAACGTGTTGCCGACGATACTAACACCGCGAGCTGTTTGAATGTCTACGCCAATCTGCGTGTCGCTGATCACGTTGCCGGAGATCGTCACGTTGCCCCAAATCCGATCGCGGCTGTCGGCCCCGATGAAACGGATGTTGGCCGAATCGGGCGCGGTGTGCGTGTGTTGGATCGTACAGCCGACGATGGCCAACTCGGCGGTGACGCCGCCTCCGTCGACCAATACGTTGGCGGTCGGTTCGCCATCGGGATCCATGTTGGCCTCGATGTCGCAGCCGCTGATCTGCAGATTGCACACGCCACCGCCGCGGACCACAACACCACCGCCGCCGTTGTAGCTGATGTGGCAACCGGTGACGTTGATTTGGTGCAAGTTGACGCGGTCGAGGTAAAGCCCCACGCCCGCGTTCTTGTACAAGTGACAATCGGAGATGATCACGTTGCGGTTTCGCGTGGTCAGATGGATACCGTGCAAGGCCTCGCGCACTGCCACTCGGGTGACAAGCAACTGCATCGTGCCGGTTGCTTCGATGCCGACGGCCTCGTCGTGGGCGCCGATGATCTCGATACCGTCCACGATCGGCATGCGCTGTCGTTCCCAGACATCCGGTTTGACAGCCGAGGGATCGGCCGTGCCCGCGTGCGTACCCACATACTTGAACGCCGGCCCCGGCCCTGCCATCACGATCCGTGCCGTGCCGTTGCCGATCAGTGAAGTCCAACCGACCTTTTGCAGCTCGACGACGATTGGCTTGGTGACCCGATAGGTACCGTGTGGAAAACGGACGTCGCCGACGCTTGCATTTACCGCTTTCTGAATCGCAGCGGTGTCGTCGGCACGGCCATCGCCCACTGCGCCGAAATCGCGGATGGTAGCGAGTTCTTTCGGTGCGGGTACGTCAGACGAAGGCCCTTCTGTGCCAATCACATACACAACCGCCAACGGACCAAGCAACACGACGAACACGACCAGCGGAAACTGCAAACGACGCATGGCTGGCAAACTCCTCTCGTGATGGTTCACTCGTTACGGTGGCGATTCTCCCCGGACTTTCTGGCTCATTTTTCGAATCTCGGCCAGGAGAATATCTTGAGCCTCGGCCGAAAACCATCCAATGTGAGCCGAGACGAGTCCGAGCGATTCGTAACCGCCTTCTTCTACGACTTTGGCGGACGGCAGATACCCAAACACCTGATTGCTATATCCGGCAACCCATAACCGATCCACGCCGGTCGCTTTGGCAGCCAAGGGGACGTAATCGGAAACCACTTCGCCGGAGATCGCCACCAGAGTCAGGTCTTCACCAAATTGCCATAGAGCCAACGGGGCCTGGTAGTGCGTGGGAATTGGCTCGCCGCGTTGTTGAGCTTGCAGGATTCGCCGAGCGTTGTGCGACTTCCAGAACGCCCCCTTGGCGAGCTGTTCAAGTTGCTCGCGCGGCGGTACGGGTTTCATGGGTAGAGCGACGCGGGCGAATTCCGTTCGCAGTGGGCCGCGGATCGGTCGCAAATCGCCCGCCATCACTCGGCACACCTCAGCACCCAGCGCGTGGCCCTGCCGCCGGACCACTTGAACCTGATCGCTCGTGGCTCGCGGGTCCGGGTTCGCGTCGGCCCCGCAACCTTGGACGAACAGCGTCTGGACGCCCGTGTATTGCCGTTCGACGTATTGCCGCGCGAAACTCGGATAATCGCCGGAAAGCCGATTGTTCTTGTTGCCCAAAGTCACGGCGTGGCACGCGCATCCGAAGACCACGCCGCGCAACCGACCGTCAGCGTCGTCGATCCGCAAGACCGGAACCTTGCTGTCGACATATCGATCCGCGTTGGGGCCCATGCCGCGATACCTTCCGTCTTGGGCAAATAGGCGACGGTTCTTGACGAAATCGGCCTGGCCGACACCCCACGAAAGGCTCGCTGGTTTCATATCGGCCAAGGCGGCGGCCGTCACGTCGGCCAACTTGTTCCAGAGCACTTCCGTGTAAGATTTGATCTCGTTCAGATCGCCCTCCGGTACGGGATATCTGTTCAGATCGGACGTCCCGATCATCGGGCCCGAATGGGTGTGCGACCAATTCAACAGAATCTGCCGTCGCGTTAGGTTTGTTTTCCGCATGATCACTTTGCATAACGCCGTTTCCTCCGGCTCGCGGAGAACACACAAATCGGCCGTGATCAGCACAGCCGGCTCGCCGCCTTCGCCTCGAATCGCGATCGCCCTGGCGTAGATGTCGTCCAAAACGCCTTCAAAGGGGCGAAAGCGGTCTTTCCCAGCGTAGCCGTACAACCACACCGGTTTTTCGGGCGTGATACAAACGCCGGCCAAGCCGATCCGCCATTCGGCGCCCACGGCCGTGGCAATACCGGCCAGACAGACAAAGGACGCTTGCACCATCATGAACGCATACAGCAGCTTCCGGCGAGTGGCGTTAGTCATGTCTTCATGTCCGTTCTAAAGGTCCAACCGCAACGGGCGTCGGGTGCACGAACTCGGGATCCACGCGTCTTTTACTCTTTCGAATGTCGCGGTGATATGCTCAAATAGTGAGAGTCTCGCATTTTATCAGTAAAACAGAGGCAATCCATGACCGTCAGTTCTGATTCGCGGAAAGACGGCCCAGGCCGGTGTCCGGTGTGCGATCACGAGACAAGCAGTAAGCCGGCCAGCCCGGCAGGGGATGCTCCGTGTTCAAATTGCGGGCACCTGCTTTGGTTTCGCATGCAACCGGTCGACGATGCGGTCATTTTGAACCTGTTTGTCGACATGGATCCGGAGAGGGCAGAGATTGAACGTGTCGGCGAATGGCTCATTAACTCTCGGGCTGCGCTGCACATCATCGTAAATTTCCACAAGGTCGAGTACGTCAGCAGTACGTTTGTCAACGGATTAATCGTTCTGTACAAGAAAGTGCAAGGCGCCGGAGGCAAGGTGGTCTTCTGCGGCATGAACCAAGTGATCCGCGAGATCATCCGTATCAACCGGCTCGACCAAATTTTCGACTTGTCCGACGACACAGACGAGGCATTGGAAAGCTTCTGACCATTGGTAGATGTGGTCCGATATCGCCAATTGCGTCTTCCAACATTCGTCGCGTCGTCAAACCGATTGGTGTTCCGTGCGCGCGATGATTTCGTCTTGCAGTTCGCGCGAAAGATCGCAGAAATAGTCGCTGTAGCCGGCGACGCGGACGATCAGATCGCGGTACGCGTCCGGTGTCGCCTGGGCCTCGCGCAGCATATCGGCCTTGACCACGTTGAATTGCATGTGATGGCCGTCCATCTTGAAATAACTGCGCACCAAGTGGGCCAGTCCATCGATTCCCTTGTCGTCGGACAATAGCGACGGTGTGAACTTCATGTTCAGCAACGTCCCACCGGTCTTGACGTGGTCCATTTTGGCTGCCGATTTGACGACGGCCGTAGGACCACGGCGGTCGGCACCTTGCACGGGCGAGATCCCTTCGGATAACGGGACGCCGGCCTTGCGACCGTCGGGCGTCGCGCCCGTGACCGAGCCGAAATAGACGTGGCTGGTGGTCGGCAGCATCTCGACCTGGTACCGGCCGCCTTTTGTGTTCGGTCGGCCATCGACCATCTGGAAAAGAGCGTTGAAGGCCTGGACCATGATATCGTCGGCATATGGGTCGTCGTTGCCATATTTCGCCGTCCGATTCAGCAGACGCTGGCGAAGGTCTTCGCGATCGTCGAAGTCGGCGTCAATCGCACCGACCAGATCTTTCATCGAAATCGACTGCTCGTCGAATGCCAACTGCTTGATCGCGGACAGGCTGTCGGTCAAGCTGCCGATGCCAACGAATTGGATGAACGTATGGTTGTACCGGGCTCCGCCCGCGTTGTAGTCCATGCCCCGCTTGATGCAATCGTCGGTCATGACCGAAAGGAACGGCGCGGGCATCAGCCTGGCGTACATCCGTTCGATGATCTGGTTGCCTCGAATCTTGATTTCCAGGAAGTGATGTAACTGTTCGAGGAACGCGTCGAACAGTTCCTCGAAGCTGCGAACGGCGTCGGCCGCGCCGGTGCGCAGTCCCAGTTGCTTGCCCGTTCGCGGATCGACTCCGTCGTGCAGCGTGATCTCCAGGACTTTGACCAGGTTGAAATAGCCGGTCAGGATGTATGCTTCTTTGCCGAAAGCACCGGTTTCCACACAACCACTGCAACCGCCGGCCCTGGCGTCCTCTAACGATTTACCTTGCCGGATTTGCTCTTCTACGACGGCATCCGTGTTGAAAACCGACGGAAAGCCGTAGCCGTTGCGAATCACGCGCAGTGCGTGTTTCAGGACCGCGTTGGGCGTTTTGCGGGAAAGCTGCAAGTTGCTGCTGGGCTGCAACAAGTGCATCTCGTCGATGATGTCCAGCAGCATGTGCGTCAACTCGTTCGATCCGTCCGAACCGTCCGCCAGTAAGCCCGCCAGGTTGATGTTGGCAAAGTCTGTGTAGGTACCGCTTTCGGCCGCTGTTACTCCGACCTTGGGCGGTGCCGTGTGGTTGTTGAACTTGATGAAGAATGCCTCCAACAGTTCCCGCGCCTTTTCCGGTGTAAGCGTGCCCTCGTCGAGTCCTTTGCGATAGAACGGCAGCAAGTGCTGATCCAAGTGCCCGGGGCTGAAAGCGTCCCAACCGTTCAACTCGGTGATCACCGCCAGGTGGCAGAACCAATAGTACTGCAGGGCTTCGTGGAAGTCGCGCGGTGCGTGAGCAGGTACGTGCTGGCAAACGTCGGCGATCTTCTCCAACTCGGTCTTGCGCCCGGGATCTGACTCGGCAGCAGCCATCTCTCCGGCCAGCTTGGCATGGCGTTCCGCGAACAGAATCAACGCATCGCAGGCGATGCCCATGGCCTGCAGTTGTTCCCGCTTCTCATAGGCATCGGGGTCGCTGATGAAATCCAGGTCGTCGATCGCCTGCGCGATCTCCCGTTTGAAGTCCATCAAGCCCTTACGGTAGATCTTGTCGTCCAGCACCGTATGGCCGGGAGCACGCTGTTCCATGAACTCGGTGTAGATACCTGCTTCGTAGGCGTCGATCCACTCGGGCGACATGGCCTGAAAGATCTTGTCCCGCATCGTGCGGTCGCGCCAGTACGGAATCACTTCCTCTTCGTACTCACGGATGCACTCGTCGGAGACAACGTAGCTGGTCTTTGGCCGAGAGTTCAGAATGCGCAAGTCCTCGGCGCTGTGACAGGTCAACTCCGGAAACGTGGGCACGACCTTCGGCGCCGGACCACGCTCGCCTACGATCAACTCGTCGTCGCCCAGGTAGACCGTCTTGTGTTCGCAGAGGTACAGAAACGAACGGGCCCGCATCACGGGCACCGAGTACTTGCCTGCGTTCGCCTTGTAGAAAGCTGTGAGCAGACTGGCTCGCTCGTGTGTAATCGTCGGGACGGCGTCAAGACTTTTTTTCCTGAGTCGTGCGGTTCTTTCATTCATTGCGTCAACCACCAATGTACACAGAAACGCCGACGGCCCGGAACCTGTCGGCAGCGGCCTTCATATCGTCCGCCGACGGAGATGGGACCGAGTCCGGCGTATCAAGTCGGCCAAGATGTTCGTTCTTGTGCGTCCCGAGCTCGTGATAGGGCAGCAGATTCACCTGGCGCACGCCTTCGACGGACGCAGCGAAACGAGCAACGGCGTCCAAATGACGGTCGTCGTCGTTAAAGCCAGGTATGACGGGCACGCGTATCCAAATGTTGTCGTGAACGCTTCCAATCGCCTTCAGGTTATCCAGGATCGTAGCGTTGGACACGCCCGTCAGACGGCGGTGTACGTCGTCGTCCATTACCTTTAGGTCATACAGGAACAGATCCGTCAAGGGGGCGACGGCCAACAAGTCTTCCTGTGGTGCGAAGCCGCAAGTATCGACGGCCGTGTGGATGGCTTCGGTTCGGCACGCTTCCAGCAGGCTCTGAAGGAACGGCAGTTGCGCGAGCGGCTCGCCGCCGGAGACGGTCACGCCGCCGCCCGAATCGTCGTAGAAGATGCGGTCTTTGAGGATTTCGCTCAGCACTTCCGCCACGCTCATTTCAGTGCCCATCATCTGCCGAGTCCCGGTCACGCATGCCTCGATGCACTTGCCGCAGCGTACGCACTGAGCACGATCCACTAGCGGCCCCGATCGGTCCTGTGCGGCTTGGTTCTGGGGACAAACATCCCAGCAATGCCCGCACCGCGCACATCGGTCTTCGACGACGGTAATCTCGGGCTCGGTCAACTGACTTTCCGGATTATGGCACCACCAGCAGCGCAGCGGGCAGCCCTTCAAGAACACGGTCGTGCGGATCCCCGGCCCGTCTTGTAGGGAATACCTCTGGATGTTGAAAACGAGACCTGTTTCCATGCTTTTCCGTCACGTGCTGCGGAGGAGGGGTCAAGCGAAAAGCCGGCAGGGTCAACGCCATCAATTATAGACGGAACTCGGCGATCCACCATGCGTGATTCCCCTTTGGCAACTTGTGGCCAAACTGGTATAACTTCTGCGGTATTTCCCCACATGAATCATCCCCGCCCCTAGGAGAATCCCCTATGATGCTTCGACGCGCCAGAGTGTTGACTTGTTTGTCTATTCTGGTTCTGGTCACTGCCTGCAGTAGCGAAAGTACGCCCCCCGCCGACGGCCCGTCCGGCTCGGGTGATCGGTCAAGTACCTCAACACCGGAAACCGCGACACAAGAAACGACGACGCCTGAAACCACGACGTCTGAAACCACGACGTCTGAAGACGAAGGCTTCGTGGCTGCTCCCCCAGTCACGATAACGCCGACGACAGTCACACCCGGCGACGGCCCCAATTGGCCTCGTTTCCATGGGCCGAACGGCGATAACATCTCCAGCGATACCGGCCTTCTGAAGGAGTGGCCCGATGGCGGCCCGCCGCTGGATTGGACGTGCGAGAAGATCGGGATCGGTTACTCCAGTGTCTCGATGGCGGGCGGTCTGATTTACACGGCCGGCAACAAGGACGACAAAGCGACGACGATCTCGGCCATCGATATGGATGGCAACGTCAAGTGGCAGGTCGAAAACGGCGCGGCTTACACTGGATCGCACCCTGGCACTCGCGGCACGCCCACCATCGACGGTGATCGCCTGTACCATCAGAGTCCGGTCGGGAGCATCATTTGCCTGAACGCCACGACAGGAGACAAGATCTGGAGCATCAACAGCCTGGAGACCTTCCAAGCCCAGAACATCACGTGGGCCCTGGCGGAATCACTGCTGATCGATGGGGATCGCGTCATAACCTGCCCCGGCGGCCCAGAGGCCAGTGTGGTGGCATTGAACAAAATGACCGGCGAAGTCGTCTGGAAGGCAGAAAGCACGGGCCAGAAAACGGCGTATGCTACGACATCGCTTGTCGAGTTTGGCGGCTTGCGGATCATTTTCGCGATGACGGCCAAGGCGCTGATTGGCGTGGATGCCGACAACGGTCGGTTGTTGTTCGAGCATCCCTTCAAGACCGAGCATGACGCCAACTCACTGATGCCCCTGTTTCACGACGGTAAGGTATTCATCAGCGGTGGATACGGTACGACCGGTAGCGAACTGCTGAAGGTTGTCGTCCAGGGCGACAAAGCATCGGTGGAAATGGTGTGGCCCTCGCGCGATCTGGACAACCACCACGGCGGCGTTTTGCTGATCGACGGATTCCTGTATGGTGCTGCTCACAGCTTCAGTAAAGGTCAGTGGATTTGCCTGGACTGGAACACGGGAGAGACGAAGTGGGCCGCGTACGGAGTCGGCGGAAGGAACGAGAGAAAGCGGAAGGGATCCAGTACATACGCCGAAGGCATGATGTACATGGTGAGCGAGGACAGGTACGCGGGACTAGCCAAGATCTCGCCTACTGGTCTCGAAATCGTCAGCGAGTTTCCGTTGCCGGAGGGAAGCAGGGACTCGAGTTGGGCCCACCCGGTTGTCTGCGGCGGACGATTGTACATCCGTCACGATAATCGGCTTTTCGCGTATAACGTCAAGGCGAATGACGAATGACCGGGGGCCAATGACCAAGCGCTAGTGACCAATGAAGGAGCCCCACGGATGGCACCCAAGACCACGGATCAAAAAGGCAAGTGGCGATGCGGAAATCGTTAATTCGTCCAGCCCTGAACCTTCCCCCCTCGTCATTAGGATTTCGTCATTCTCCGGAGCGGTCCCATGAATTCCCGAGAACGAGTACGGCGGGCCATGCGGCACGAAGTTCCGGATCGTGTTCCGGTAATGTGCCAATTAGCGCTTGGCCATTATTTCCTGCACAGCGACCACAGGCCTGCGGACATCTGGTTCGACAGCGACATCCTGGCAGAAACGTTCATCAAGTTTCAGGAACGTTACCGGTTCGACGGTTTCCTGGTGAACGTACCAGGCAGGCCGCCGGACTGGCAGCAGTACCTCGCAGATCGTCGCGACGATGGCGATGGCGAGCGGCTCGCTTGGCAGAGTGGGCTGGTGACCTTATGTGTCGCCGACGATAACGCTCACACGTTTCTTCCGGGCGATCAGTCGCTGCCGAGGGTCGACTACGGCACCGTCGATCCGGCCGATCCGGCAACGTATCGCATCGCCGGCTATGTGTGGAACACCTGGCATGCGCCCCATCTGTGGGACATTCCGGGCGATGCGGACTTGACCGATCCGGCAGCGTATCCCGACTGGTTCACTCGCGGACTGCGCACGGCCCGGCAGGCCGCGCCCAACGCGTCGATCCATGCCGAGGTGTTTTCGCCGTTCACCCATCTCATGGAGTTGTTCGGCTACGAGAGCGGGCTGATGGCGCTGCTTGATGCGCCGGAGACTTGCCACGTACTGTTGGAAGTCTTCTCGCAAATGGTCAATGCCCAAGTACGATGCTATGCGTCGTGTGATCCCGATGCCATCTTGATCAGCTCGGCCTTTGCAGGCGGAGGATTCATCAGCCGCGACATGTATGCCGAGTTTGTGCTGCCATACGAACAGCAGTTGGCCGACGCTGTCCACGAATTCCAGCTTCCGGTGTACACGCACACTTGCGGCGCGATCGGTGACCGATTGGACTTGATGGCCGATACACGTATCGACGGAATCGATACGCTCGATCCACCGCCGCTGGGCACGGTGAATCTTGCCAAAGCGAAGGCGGACTTCGGCGATCGCTTGTTTTTCAAAGGAAACTTGGACGCCGTGAACGAGATGCTGCACGCCGATGACGCAACTTTTCGGCAAGCCGTTCTCCAGCGTCTGGAGATCGGCATGCCAGGTTCCGGGTACATTCTCTCGTCCGCCTGCTCGGTGGCACCGCACGTTCGTCCCGAACGCCTGGAAACGATGACCACGCTGGCCGAACAGCACGGGAAATATGCGTGACGCGGTCTAGCCGCGCGCCCGAACGGCATCCTCGTTCCGCTGATGGCCGACCAGTTCCCGCGCAAAGGAGCGGTAGTGGGACTCGACGTCGTCCCATGTCGATGCTGGTTCGACGGACGAACCGGCCAACTCGCTGACCTCTTCCAATTGATCCAGTAGTCTGCCGTGGTCCTCGTGCAGGCGCTGGAACTCTCGCCGAAGGCCAGGCTGCGACGGGAACAGCTCGTACAGATACCCCATGTCCTCTTCCAGGATGAACATGTTCTGAAGACGGCTGGCCAAATCGGCCAACCGATCCGGAACGGCGTCCGTCGGCATCGCTGGAAGGAACCATGACGCGTCGGCATCCGCGTCTGCTATGTCGTCCAGCAACTGTGCGACGTCTCGAAGCAAATGATTGACTTCGCTTCGCTTTGACGAAACCTCACTCCGCAACGTTTGAGTGCTTGCATTCATGCCCCACTGACTCCTTCGTTCCGCAAGCCGAGAGTGCTCCGCGCCTTCCCTCGGCACGTGTCGTTTAGAGTCCGCCCTCTATTCTTTCTGGACAGGACCTAACAGAAGTGAACAATCCGCACCATTTATGCTTAGGCAATTGGGCGAGGTTGTCAAGCAAATTCCGAGAAAACCTTAGTGCAAGCTAGCATCTAGCGAATCGAGGCGGTCTTCGGTCGATTCAGCATGCGTCGCAGTACGACTTGCGACCATAGGGCCCTCAGAGGCGAGGCCATCACGAAATAGAAGAAGACGATGGGGATAGCCAGTTCCTTTACCGCAAACACAATGACGATGGCAAAAATCAACTTGACCAGGTACTGGAAGCTGTGACGTCTGCGCACCAACTGGTTGAAAACGTGCGGATAGCGTACTCGCGAAACCATCAAACACGCCACGACCAGGGTCATGACGGGCAAGGTCCCTTTGATGAGGAACTCGCCCAGCCGTCGCGCCGAATCGGCCGCGCCTGGATCGGTCCACTGGACGAGCCCCGGGCCGATGAACATCAACGAAGCCACCATTCCCGCCGCCGCGGGCGAAGGCAGACCGCAAAACGACTCGTGAGCCGGATCTTCGTCGTTTGTCACATTAAAACGTGCCAACCGCAGCACCGTGCACAGAACATACAGCGTAGCGATCCCCCACAGAACTCGCGGATGAAACAGCGGATGAAACACGCGGGAGAACGTTAACATCAGAAACGCGGGTGCCACCCCAAAGGTGATCGCATCCGCAAGACTGTCCAGGTGGGCGCCGAATTGGCTGGTCTGCTTGGCCAACCGCGCGATGGGACCGTCCAACGCGTCCAGCAACATTCCCCCAAAGATCAAGACGGCCGCGAAGTAGAAGGGTTCCGGAACGTGGGTTTCGGGGCCGACCTTGGCCGCATACGTGATGCATCCAAACCCGCACGCCGCGTTGCCCAGCGTCAAAAGTGATGGAACTACGGCCACCATCTTCTTCCGTCTCGACCTCCTCGGCAATTCGGTATCCGGTTGGCTAGGCGTCTCGTGCATGTGGTGATCTCTCTGACCGTACTTTCGTCCGTCAATTTGCCGCCGGAGGATCATTCTCCGCCACGGCACCGTATCGAGCCATTACCGACTTACCGGCGCGAACGTGGTCCCCGGCGCGGACATCGATGACCAGACCGGGCTCGCGAGGCAGCACTAATTCGGTGCGCGACCCCAATTTGATCATACCGAATTGTGCCCCGCGTTCCAGGTCCTCGCCCGGAGAAATCCAGCACACAATCCTTCGAGCGATCGCGCCGGTGATCTGACGGACGATCAAGCGACGATGCGGCGGAGCGTTCTCTTCCAGGCGTACAGCCATCTGCTCGTTCTCTTTCGCGGATTCGGGACGCATGGCGTTCAAAAATTTCCCGCGACGGTAAGTTAGCCCGATTACGCGGGCCGCGACCGGCGCGCGGTTGATATGCACGTTAAAGACGCTTAGAAAGATGCCAATTTTCACGGCAGGACCACCAACATAGTCGTGATGTGGGATCTCTTCGATTTCGACAACTTTCCCGTCGGCTGGCGACACGACAAATCCCTCGTCTTGTGGAACCACGCGACGCGGATCGCGAAAGAACCACACGAAGAAAAGTCCAATTGCCGCCGGAACGAACGACACTGGCCAATACAGCCAAGCTGCAAGGATCGTAAACGCCAAACACAATCCACCCATGATGATCAGTTCAGCCAATCCGGCTCGCGCCAGCGGAATCCGGTCCCGCCAGGTGAACGGGTCGTCCGCGGGGTCCCACGAACAGTCGATTCGGTTTCGATGGAATTTGACGTCACGCGGATCGAGGACCTCGTGAGGGCAACCTTCCGGATCGCCGCGACGTGTTTCTGCCATCCGGCGTAGGTAACCCCGCCTGAACGTCTTCAAGTACCATCGCCGCAGCCGTCCCCAACCCAATTCGATCCGCATGCAAATGCCGCCACCGGGTTGAATCGAATCGATAGCCGGATCCAGCGGTTCGACGTCAAGCCGTTCCGCCGCTGCGGCCGGTTGGTTCTCAGTCGACGACTGTGTCATGAGATGTACCTGCTTTCGCAGGGGCTCCGTTGCTCAGGTGATGGGCCACGGCAGGCGGGATGTTCCAGAACACGGTGTCGCGGTCGTGCTCGTATTCCTTCAAGTAGTTGTTGACAACGCGGCCGACAAGGGCAAGTCGCCGACGTTCCTTCTTTGGAGCGACCACCGTCTTGACTCGACGAATTGCCAAATACTCGAAAAAGCTCAAGGTCCCGCCAGGCCGCAGCAACCGCATCAGTCGACGCAGAAGGGCACTCACCAAATCCGTGGGAAAATTATTCAACGGCAGCCCGCTGATGATGTAGTCGTATGGTTCTTCGGCCGGCAAGTCCTGAACGGGCATGTGGAAGATTTCGGTTTGACCGGCAACCTTCTGGAAGTAGGACTCCGATGCAAATCGGCCACGCAGCAGTTCGACAAACCGATCGTTCAACTCGACGATGTCCAGACGGTCTTCCGGTCCAACATGACGCACGATTTCGCGGGTGACCGCCCCCGTGCCCGGACCAACCTCCAGAATTCGCGCCGCAACGTCATGCTGGCTAAGCGGGCGCGCGAGCGCCCGCGCCAGCCCACGGCTACTGGGCGCAATGGCGCCGGTGGTTACGAACGTGCGGCGATACTCGCTCAGAAAAGTCACATATTCGGATAAACGTCGAGGCATGGAGTACCAATCTAATGCCGCCAGCCAAATCAGGCAAGGATCACACCGGATTCTCCTTGTATGCCCGCCCCGGAGCCGTTGGCAACGGTACTCCAATGCTGTCGTTACCTGGCGTCAGACAACTATTCTGGCTTCACCGCTTCGGCCAGCACCGGCTCGTCTTGGTTCTTGAAGCTCTTCCACATCTCCTTCGGCAGGGAGCCGATGGCGATGATGATGAGCTGGCTGACGACGAACAAGCCCAAGATCAACAGGACGCCTTCGGTGAAGCCATACGAATGCAGCCCGACGCCCAATTCGTTGACGCCAAACCACGACCAGCTTGTGACGATGTTGCCGCCCACCGCCAGTACGGCCGTGCCGCGGTCTCTGACCACGCCGGCCCAGCGGGCGTGCAGGATGATGGCGTTCCATAGGACGATGAGCAGCGCGCCATTCTCCTTGGGATCCCAACCCCAGAAACGTCCCCAGGAATCGTCGGCCCACAGACCACCCAGGACCGTGCCCCAGAAGCTGAAGAAGATGGCAAAGCACAGAATGCCGTAGGTCATGCGCGCCAGCGATTTGCCTGTGTAGCGATCCAAGATGGGCGTGAAGAAGCCCAGCACGATGTAGAGGATGCCCAACAGCCCGGCGACAAACGTGGCGGCATACCCCACGCCGATGGCGATCACATGCAGCGTCAGCCAGAACTGCGTATCCAGCACGGCTTGCAGGACGGTGAACGTGTCGCCTCGCAACCCCAGAAACTGCGCGATCAGCAAGGCAGCCATCCCGCCAACGGCTGCCACGAGGTTTCCAAAGCCAAGGCGGAAAACGGCTTCCAGGACTAGCCCAACCGCCGCACATATCCAACCGATGGCAACCGCGGAGGAATATAGGTTCGTAATGGGCGGACGCCCGGAGATGTATATCCGGCAGATGATGGCAAACGTGTGAAGGCACAGAATGAAGACCAACAGCCAGAATGCGCTTCGGCTCAGTGACTTCTTCCAACCGAAGTAGGCCCCGATGGCGGGAATCAATGCGAATCCGTACAGAAAAATGCAGTAGAAGAGTGGTGCAAAGCGATTGTAGAACGCCTCGAAAGCGACGCGGCGAGTACTAAGCTGGGCCGGCTGGTGTTGCGTTAGCCAATTCCGGTAATTGGCCACTTCCTTATTGAATGCGTTCGCGTCGCGCCGCTTGTAGGCATCGAAGATGGCCACCAGCGACACGACGGCGGGGTCCGCCTCTTTTTGGAGGATTTCCTTCGTGATGTACGCCTTGTTGCACGCCGTTGCGTACGGCAGCCACGGTTTCTGCTCGCCGTTCTCGTTTTTCGACCGTTGCGGTACGGCCAGTGGGACCTGCATTTGGTCCAGTCTTCTTTCGGTCTGCCTCACGGTCATGATCAAGCTTTGGACCCAGGCGCGCAGGGCAGCCTGGCGGTCACTTTCCAGTTTCTCGTTATCGGGAAACGCTGGGATGTCGCGCGGCTGGAACGCGGCTGTCAATCGCAGGTAGGTGTCAAATCGCTTGTTCAACTCCAAGGCTTTTCGCTGGTAGAAGCTGAGATCCTCGGCATCTACTTCGCGTGATTCCCGGACTTGCCGGTCGAATTCCTCCAATCCTTTTGCTTCCCGGTCGCCCGTCCCGCGAATCTCGGCCAGCGAATAGTGGTACCCCTTTCGTCGTTCGAGGCCCAGCGTGTCCCGGATCTCCGGCGTGTAGATGCGGAAGACCCTGTGTTCTTCGGCTTCCTCCGGTCTGGCGATCACGTCCAGCAGCCAACGCACGGCAGGTTGCCGCTTGTCCCTTCCGTCTTTGAAGCTGTCATAGTCGGAGATCTTGCGCAGCGCATTTCGGGCCAGCGTATCAAACGGTTTGACTCGGCCCTCGAAAACGACCGGCAATTTGCCAAATTCCGCCAAGTCGAACCCATCTGCCGTCGTACTTCGCGAGCGAGCCTTGCCGAGCACCCAGATCGCAGCCACCAGCACAACCACGATGGGAACCAGGATCGGTGCAAGCCCTTTACCCGAAGCTTCTCGCGGATGGGTCGCGTCTTCCTTTCTCTTATGGCGGCGTCGTTTCTTGCTGTGTTCCTTCGGCGGAGTCTCGATCAAACGTGCCGTGACGACTTCCTCGTTCCGGACGGCGCTTCCGGCACGCCGCCGAAGGAATCGCATCAGTACGCTCCAGAAGTGCGCCAGCATTCCTGTGACAACCAACATGCAGGACACGTACGGGATCATCCAGCCCGTGTTGGTCACGACCTGTAGAATCGTCATTTCCGCGCCGGTCTTTGGATCGATGCCGTAGCTGCTTTGGTAAAACGTCTCGCCTGCATAGCGCAGCGGGTTGTTCATCCAGATTCGGGTCTCGCGGTTTTCTTTGCGCGACGGATCGATCAGACGAACGTCCGACGAAAAATTCATCGCAGTCGAGGTGCCGATGTAGTCGTCCCTTCGAAAGTCGATCAAGTGAATCGAGTAGGGTTTGTAGGTGCGTTTGAATCGCAAGGCAACATCGTAAGTCTTGTCGCCGACGGTGACCTTTTCCGAAATATCCTGAAGCGACATGTACTGAGTCAGCAGGTAGGTGCCGAGTTCGTCACCGCCGTCTTTGCCGGTGAATCGTACATATGCCGACGCTGTGTCGACCCTGCCGCTACTATCGGCGCCGCTGCCGGACTTCTCGTCTTTGACGACATAGACCAACCCGTGACCGGCCGTTGCTGGGTTGTCTTCGTCCGGCTTCGCCTCCCGGATATCCGAGTTTTTGAAATACCGAACAACTCGCACGTCGAAGGGCAGATCGTCGTGCTTAATCAACGCACCGGTTGCGCCGCTGTCGACCAACTGGGATCGCGGGATTGCCAGCACGTCGTCGTGGGTGTCCGAGTAGGACGAATCGACCACCGCCAATTCCGTGTCGCGCACGTCCTCTGCATAGCTGACCGTTTGGCCTTCGACGATGGACATGCGTTCTTCCACGGCGTACCAGCTCACAAACCACTCGCCGAGCATCAGTAGCCCTACGCCGGCATGGATCAGCACGATGCCGCCGCGCCGCTTGAACACAAGAATGCATCCGATCAACAGAACCGCGGCGGCCCCCGTGCTTTGGATCAATTGCCACAGGATGCGCATTCCGGCGTCGCCCAGGTACGCAGCGTCGCTGCCCAGCCACAGCCAAAGCAGAAGACCGGCCAGGAGAAAGACCGACGTGCCCAGCACGGCGACCTCGATGGTTCGTGTTCGAGCCTTGGGAAGCAGCACGACTAACGCGGCCACCATGACCAGCCAGAACAGCGATAACGCGATCTTGCAGAACAACCACAAAGTGGACCAAGCAAAGAAGGGCAAAGCCTGCAGGCCTTCTTTGTTGTGTCCGGCCGCAATGACCAGCCACGTCACCAACGCACCAATCGCGACAGCTACCAAGCCGACCTTTAGACGCAGACCGCCTGCCTGGATTTTGAATCGCATAACGTGGGCCGCGAGCAGATTGAAGACCAGCCCCACGCCGACCGCCGCCCCACCCGGAAACAGGAATCCGCCCCACAACACGGATTGGATCGCGGTTATGCCCGCCAAGGCCGCAACCGCCAAACCACCAAACAACCACAACATGTGCTTGTGCCTTCTGGCAACACAAGGGACGGCTGCCGCGGCACCCACGGCAACGATCCCGAAGGCCGCCAGGAAACGCATCGTCCCCTTTTCCATCCCGGGAAACCAAGCGCTGGGAAAGAAGACCCGGACCTCGATCCAGGAGACCCAGGAACGAAAATATGCGGAGATGACCTCCCACATGCCCTGCTTGTCTTGAGCCAACGTGCCAATCATGATGATGAACATGGCCAAGGCGAACAGCGCCACGGTCAGCCGCAGCGAGGCAAGCGACTTGAGTGGCGACAGCAGGATCTCGATCACAGGATCGGGATCGTCGGCCCGCTGTGCGCTCGACGGTCGTTCGTGGTCGGAAGGAACTGAGTCTATGGCCATGAATGGCTCCGTTGCCTATTGAAAAGGTCCCGCTCGACAAGCGAAACCTACTTGAACTGGATTGATTTCAAGAACTCTTGGAAGTTCTCCTTCTCTCGGTCTGCGAGTTCGGTGGCGCCTTTCAATTTCAGGTACCACGTTTCGCGTCCGCGCACGGCAATGGCGCCGAAAATCGACTCCTCCGAGCCGACCATTTCCACGTACTTGGCAGCCGTACCATCAATCTCGATATCCTTGGCCGACTGTTCAAGTTGATCCGCCTCGAGGGGCTCTAGTCCAACCTGCCCGCGCCAACGATTCACGTTCATCAGAGAGCTGCCACCCGCTGGCATGCGATTTACGGTGATGTCCAGGCGTTGTTGGCCATCGGTGACTCTGAACACTGCGTCGTACACAATGGTAATGCCGCCACGCGACAATACGCGTTGGCCAGGTTCCCAGCTTTCGTGCGCTTTGAAGGTGAATCCAACATCATCGGCCTCGGGGCGCGGTGTTTCCACAGCCTGTGATTTGGGGACCTGATACCGTCGGATCTCGTCAACTCGCCCGCACCCGACTGCAAGAATCGCACAGACGGAAAAGGCAATCGAGGAATGGACACAACAAGCGATCGCCTTCCTTGCGAACGTCCATGTGGTCGCCGGAATAGACTTGAAATGCACAGTGACTTCCTATTGGCTGTCAGCAGAGAACGCCAGAAAGGAATCGGCCGGAGCCGTCCTCACTCGGGCAGGGACAGAGCATTAGATTATAGCGCGCCCAGCCCGAAAAGATACGGCACGAAAAGGGCGGCCAGGATCGGCGTGGAAATAAGTGGGGCACGCTTCCATCGTGCCTGGCACGTTGGAAGCGTGCCCCACAATCAATACAAGACAGCTTCTGATTCGCCGAACCTGAGGCGGGCCGTCTACGGCTCCATTCCAAATAAGCGGATCATCATGTCCATGATCGGCGTCGAAGCCGTATAGGTGCTTTCCCAGCTCCACATATTCCGGATCACGTCCGTCATCAACATACCGGTGAACGCGAGTAGCATGACGATGACCAGCAGGCTGAGCACGTTCCAGATCGAATAGGGTAGTTCGGGACTGTCTGCCATATACGCCGAATCGGGCAAAGCCGGTTTAGTCACGGAGCCTACTTCGGCCTCGTCCAGCGCCGTTTCCAGTTCGTCGGTTCCTTCTTCGCCCACGATCGGTTCGACCGCGTCCAGCGCGGCCGCCGGGGCTGCCTGCTCGAACGCCTCGGAGTCTTCCAAAGCGATGACCTGCGAGCCACTGTCGTCGTCGTCCTCTTCCGCTTCGGCAGATGGCGCGAGTTGGAAGTCTTCATCTATCTTCAACTGAGTGGCTTCGTCCGGACCGGCGTCCAGGTCGTCCAGATCGATAATGTCGTCGTCCTCGGGCAACTCCAGCGACGACACGGACGAGCCGGCCAGATCCAGCGGCTCCTCTTCCAGGTTCAACCCGCTGTCGCTGGGGCTGGTCAGGTTGATTCCCGTGTCACCGGCCCCGCGCGTGACGTCGCTGCCGCCGTCCAGAACCAGCTCGTCGTCCTCGTCCAGGGCCAACTCTTCTTCGTCACCAATGGTCAACTCGTCTTCTTCATCCTCGCCCAGCGCGAGGTCGTCGTCGAGCGACAGGTCCGACACGATGCCGATATCGCTGCCTTCGAAATCCAACTCGCCGCTGCCAAGGTTCGGGCCTGTACCGCCGGAGCCGGTCCCGCCTTCATCCAGCATGGCGTCGCTCCCGCCCAGGACATCTGCGGAGCTGTCGGCTATCAGGTTCAGACCACTGCCGTCATCGTCCGGGACTAGCGCAACATCGGATCCCGCCCCAGACCCGCTTCCTCCGCCCAGGACATCCTTGTCCGAATCCGAGCCGGCCCCCAGAACGTCTTTGTCCGAATCCGAAAGTAGCCCTGCATCGCTTCCCTCGCCCAAGCCACCCAGCACATCGGATTCGCTGGGGGCCAAGAGATCGTCATCGTCTCCGATGGTCAGATCTTCGTCCTGCTCTTCCCCGCTGGAAAGCGTTAGGCCGCTTTCGCCTGCCGGTGCCGCTTCCAGATCTTCCAAGGAACCGATCGCGGTAGGGGCGTCACCAGCGTCGCCAGCCTCCAAGTCCAACGCCAAATCGGAAGAACCGGCGGCATCGAGATCGCTCACATCCATCGCGCCTTCGTCGGCACCGCCCGCAGTTGAAATGCCCTTCTCCTCGGCGACACGCTCGATCTCGTCGTCCTTGAACTTCCAGGACGCCCCATCGCGAACGCCGTGGATCTCGCCACGCAAACGCATGTCGTTAAGTTCGTCTTCGCTGACGCCGAGTTTTTCGGCGGCCTGACTCGATTCGATAAGATTGCTGGCCATAGTTGTTTCTCAATTCGTGCGATGCCCCGGGCGATTTCCGGTATACTACCTCATCTTTTATTCTAAAAGCGGTTTCAGCGGTTTCAAGGTTTGCCGCCGTTGGCGAAAATCTAGGGGTTACATCAAAGTATCGCTCCGCTTTTAACGATCGACAAGGAAATTACGCCAATCGCACTCGGTTTTGCCGTTTTTCGTCTTCCGTAAGGGTCGCGAGAGTTATCGCGTTCGCCTATGACTTCGACACGTACGGACGAGATTATTGCCGTCTTGGCCAGCGGGGGCCTGGATAGCTCGATCTTGATCAGCGAGCTACTGCGCCAGGGCCGCCAAATCCAACCCCTTTATGTCCGCTCTGACCTCGTCTGGGAACGGGACGAAAGCCAGTCGCTTCGCCGATATCTGCAAGTCGTCGACTCGCCGAAAATCAACGATTTAGCTGTACTGTCGCTCCCCCTTGAAGACTTATACGGAGACCATTGGAGTACTAGCGGCGAGGACACACCAGGGGGTGACACGGCGGACGAAGCCGTTTTTCTGCCCGGACGCAACGCTCTTCTTGTCGTCAAAGCAGCGGTGTGGTGCCAACTGAATGGGGTAGGCGAACTGGCATTGGCACCGCTAGGCACCAGCCCGTTTGCCGATGCCACAGAACAGTTCTTCGATCATGCTCAGGCCATGTTCAACTGTTACCCTGGAAAACCGCTTCGTATCGTGCTTCCGTTTTCCGGATTCAACAAACGGCAGGTCATGCAGCGGGGCCGGGATTGCCCGCTGGAACTGACATTTTCGTGCATATCGCCTGTCGAAGGCATTCATTGCGGCCGCTGCAACAAATGCGCTGAGAGAAGACAGGCATTTCGTGAAGTCGGCCTCGATGATTCCACGCGGTACGCATCGTAGCCCGATTCAGATGTCAGGTTAAAAGAAAATAGCCCGGCGCGCGATCGCGGCGCCGGGCTATCTCTTCCCCCCCTGGGAATGCGTAGTTCGTAGAAGCGGGATCCACCACTCCGCAGCCTCTACGTGTCTTGGCTGGACGAGCAAAGCAATTCATCGGTTGTACGGTTAGCCCGACTTTATCGCTCGTAGCGATAATTTGCTTTCTTGCCGTTTTGGCAAAACAGATTCATTCAACTGTGACGGTTATACCGATTTTGGGGACAGCAAATCGTCTTTCGCGGGCGAAGCGTGCGCCGTTGCTAGCGGTCCGCGAGCATTTCGCATCTGGACATTGACGATCAAAGCAAAGGACTGCCAAACGTGGCTCGAAAGAACGAACGGAACTCGCTAGTTGTAATTCTCAGCAGTCTCGGGTGGCCGTTGTTGCTGGGAAGCGCCGGCAGCACCCTCTTCTATGTGTTGGTGTTCCGCGGACCGCTGAACGTCCCCGCGATGCACCGGTACTTTGCCAGTCACCCGGTCTCTTTCGTGGCCACCGTGATGTTTTTCGTGGGTCTGGCCGCTTTGTGCCTGAAGCTGTTGGACGTGTTGGGGCAGTATGTAGCGTCAAATACGATCCGTCTGGAGGAGGCGCCGCCGGCGGGGCAGAAAGTCGAGGACGCCCAGCGTCTGCTCGACGATCTGGGCGGTTTGTCCGGAGCGGCCCGCGGTTCCTACCTTGGGCGGCGTTTAAGAGATGCCTTGCGATTCGTGACACGCAAAGGGTCCGCCGACGGCTTGGATGACGAATTGAAGTACCTGGCCGACATGGATGCGGCTCGCCAGCACGACAGCTACTCGTTGATCCGCATCATCATCTGGGCCACACCGATGCTGGGATTCCTGGGCACGGTGATCGGCATCACTCGAGCGCTGGGCGATCTCGATCCGAAGCAACTTGCAACCGACATCCAAGGGGCGATGGACGGGCTGTTGGCCGGGCTGTACATCGCATTCGATACGACCGCGCTGGCTCTGTCGCTTTCCATCGTGTTGATGTTCATTCAGTTTCTAATTGACCGTATCGAAACCCAGTTGTTGGCGATGGTGGACATTCGGACGGGCGAGCAATTGGTCGGCCGTTTCCAGGAAATCGGCGCTGGCAACGACCCTCATTTGGCATCCGTCGAACGCATGTGCAATGAAATCTTGAAGGCGACACAGCGTCTCGTCGGGCGGCAGGCCAAACTGTGGCAGACGACCATCGACGCCGCTCACGAACACTGGAGCATATTGTCCGATGCGTCCGGCGAGCAACTACAAGTCGCGCTAACGGGAGCTCTGGAGCAGGCGCTGGTGAAACATGCTACTGAGGTGGCCAAAGTCGAACACGCCGGTTCGGAGCAAGCCCGACATCGCTGGGAGCAGTTGCAGACGGCGATATCGAACAACGCGCGGCTGATGCAGGCCCAACAACAGGAGATGATCAAACAGGGCGAAGTCATGGCGAAAGCCGTCGAAGCCACCGGCGACGTGATCCGTCTGGAAAAGTCTCTGAACGAGAACCTCAAAGCCCTGTCCGGCTCTAAGAATTTCGAGGATACGGTAATGAGTTTGTCGGCTGCCATCCATCTGCTCAGCGCACGTTTGGGCAGCCCAACCGGCGACGTTCAGCAAGTTGATCTGAAACAGTCTTCAGCCAAAGGCCGCGCGGCATGAGACGGCGACCCTTGCGCAAGCCTTCCGTCAGTGTTTCTTTGTTTCCGTTCCTGGCCGTGCTGATCTGCACGATGGGTGCGATGATCGTGCTACTGGTGTTGGTGGTGCAGCAGGCTCGAGTGAATGCCGACACGATCACGGAAGAAATGGCGCAACAGCAGAGGGAAAAAGAGCAAGCCGAGCAAGCAAGCCAACTCGAAGAGCAGGAAGATCTCGATTGGCGAAGGGAGATTCTCCAGCAGCAGCGTGCCGAACTGACATCGCAATTGGCCGAGCGGCGATTGGCACTGAGCCACCTGGAAGACCACATTCGGCGTCTGGAACGAAGATGGAAACAGCTTCAAGCCGAAGCCGCCGAATTGGCAAGGCTTCGCGATACGCGTGGACAGGATCAAGCGTCGATTCGCTCGAAGCTCGCTCTCATTGAGGCGGAAATCGAAACGGAGCGAAAACGGCTGGAAGAGGCCCGCCAGGAGGCCGAGAAGCGCCAGCGATCGTTTACCATCATCGCCTACCGCGGCCCAAACGGAACGCGACGCAGGCCGATCTACATCGAATGCAGACAATCCGGAATCGTCATTCATCCGGAGGGCGTCGTCCTTCAGCCGGCAGATTTCGCAGGCCCCTTGGGTCCTGGAAATCCTTTGGATGCGGCCTTGCGCACGATTCGCGAGCATTGGGCGCGCGTCGGAGGCGACGCCCATCAGGCCGAGCCGTATCCGCTGTTGATCGTGCGACCGGACGGCGCCATCGCTTACTCGATGGCACGGGCTGCGATGGCCTCTTGGGACGACGAGTTCGGCTACGAGTTGGTTGACGCCGACATGAGCTTGAACTATCCGACTAGCGACTCCACGCTGAAACGTCTTCTCGAAGCCACCATTAGAACGGCTCGACAACGCCAGGCGACGCTGGCGGCGGCCATGCCCAGCCGCTTTGATCGAGCCGAACCGGGTGACTTTGCCTTGCGGGAACCGAGAAGCGGAGGCGGACATTTTTCCGACACGGCTGGAGGTCAAAGCGGGGATGGTTTCGGACCCGGAACCGGCGGAGGCATCGCCATGCCCCGACAAGGCCATGGCGACAACGGCGCCACGGCACGTCAAGCGTCGAGACCGCCAGGCGATCCGTCGGACGAAGGACCGCAACAAGGGACGGCAGCGCGTCAGGCGTCCGCAACCGGTGGGCACGGCAGTTCAGCCGGCGGACCCAATGGCAGTCCCAACGGCGCGGCGATGTCCAGCATGGCGGCTACAAAAGGCGCAAATTGGGCCTTGCCGAAAATCGAGGCCCGATCGACCGGAATCACGCGGCCCATCACTGTCCAGTGCCACTACGACCGGCTGGTGATTCTGCCCGATCGGAGCGACGCCAAGCGGGCGCATATCGTTCCTGTAGTTGGATCGGTACGAGGATCGATCGAACAGTTCGTCTCGGCCATCTGGAAGTACATGGACGGCTGGGGCATGGCTGTGGCCGGCGGGTACTGGAAGCCCGTGCTCAGAGTGTCAGTGGCACCCGACGCGGAGAATCGCTTTCGGGAGTTGGAGATTCTGCTGAAAGACAGCGGAGTCGAAGTGGAAAGGAAGTAGCAACGCTCACGAAGTGACTTCCTCGTTTAACCGCAAGCCGGAGGCGTGCGCGTAGGCCGGGACGCGCACGCCTCCGGCTTGCGGTTAAACGAATCAGAACTGATTGCGAAGTTGTTTTGCGGGCGACGTCAACAGACTCGAAGATAACTGCCTCATGATGCGAAACAACCGACGGCACGACGATGCGCCGGGCCAGGATTCCTTTCTGGACATCGTGGCAAACCTGGTCGGCATCTTGATCATCCTGATCATGGTGATCGGCGCGCGCGCCACGGATGCCATGGTCGAAGCAGGGCCGACGGTCGGGGATCCGGATGAGGAGCCGAGAATCGACGTCGTCGCTGCGCGGGCCGCGGCCGAGGCCGTGGAAAGCGACATCCACAATACTGACACCAAGATCAAACGCCAACAGTTTGAAGTCAATTACCGGCGCAAAGAACGCGACAAGTTCCTGCAATTGATCGGGGCGGTCGAGCAACATCTGAACCAGCAGCAGGAAATGTTGGACGAAAGCCAACGCCAACGGCTAGACATAAGCCGCAATCTGCTGGTCGCTCGGGGCGAGTTAGATGACCTGAAAGCCACTCGCCAATCGCTCGAAAACTCGTTGCCGGCGCAAAACGTGATCGAGCACTTGCCAACGCCGATGGCTAAGACCGTGTTTGGCAGGGAACTGCATGTCTGCCTCAAGGAGGGTCGCGTCACATTCGTTCCGTGGGACGAGCTGGTAGAAAAGCTGAAGGAAGAAGCTCCACAGATCATTTGGAAACTGAAAGACTCGCCGCGAGTCACCGAGACTCTCGGCCCGATACGCGGCTATCGAATGAAATACACGCTTCGGCATGCGCGGCAAGCAAGACCCGCAGGCCGTGGCACCGTGTCCATGCAAACTCGCATCGAGCTGGATCGCTTTGAACTGACCCCCGTGAGTGAGAAATTGGGCGAGCCGCTCGAATCGGCACTGCATGAGGATTCCGAATTCCATTCGATTCTCAGTCGCTACGATCCCGATCGCACTACCGTGACGGTTTGGGTCTACCCCAGCAGCTTCGGCCAGTTCCGCATGCTGAAAGAGGGACTGTTCCGCCTGGGCTTTCTGACAGCCGGCCGGCCAATGCCCGACGGCCATCCGATCGGCGGATCACCTCACGGAACGCGAAGCGCGTCCCAGTAGGGTCCGGCTGCCGGACATGTGCCGATTTAGACGAATTCAACCGCTGTACGGGCCGCTCGGATTTGGCTGCGACCTGTCTTGCCCGTTGGCCGATATATGCACGTGCAGCGGTCTGTAAACGGGAAATCGACACTGGAAAGGGTGTATCTCTATGGCAGGACACACGTACCGAGTTGTCACGCGAGCAAGCGACGGATCGTTGCGTATTCGCGACTTCGATTCCGAGGAGCAACTCTTGAGAATGCATGTGAAGGTCGGCATCGACGACTGTAGCACCGATCTTACACTTCGAGGCAAACCGGTATTCCGCGGACTAGTAGGCCCGATCCCGGACGGGAGACAAGTTGCTCGTTACGAGTCGCCCGATGTCTTCGAAACGCTGACCAAGGAATGGACGAGAGCCCCGGTTAAGCGTCGTCGTCGCCGTTCGACGGCTCAAATGAAATCCACCTCGACTGATGCATCTCAATAGAATCTGGAACACGCGTACCGTATTCGTCGCGGACATCTCATTTCGGTTCGCACACGCCAAACCCAGCCGCCGCATGCAAAGTGGTCGCTGGGTTTCGCGCTTTCTTGGACTGTCCAGCCAAGCACCCGTTGACTTGAGAGCAACCTACGCGGTTCAATACGACGGTTCATCCTGTTGGTCTTGGTAACAGAACTGACAATCATTTGGGCCTGATGGTCGCGCGAGGTTCACGAAGTGCTGAAAGAGTTGGTTCTGCTGGCTTTGGCGGGTGCCGCGGGTGCGGTTGCTCGATACGGGCTCTCGGGCGCCGTCCAGAACGCGTGCGGAGAGAGATTCCAATGGGGGACGCTCGCGGTCAATGCCATCGGGTGTTTTCTATTTGGGCTCGTGTGGACGCTCGCCGAGGATCGTTTGGTCATCAGTGGGCAGACGCGGATCATCGTGCTCGCGGGTTTCATGGGGTCGTTCACAACGTTCTCGACGTTTGCCTTCGAGACGAGTAGATACATCAATGATTCGCAGTGGTCGTTGGCGGCGGCTAATTTGGTGGGCCATAATCTGATCGGCCTATTGTGCGTGCTGCTTGGATTGGCTGTCGGTCGTTGGTTCTGATCGCCGTTCGCTGAGGGTCTGAGACATGAAGCTTCCCAGAGAGGCCAAACTGTTGCGGATTTTCGTTGGTGAAAGCGACAAATTCAAAGGCAGGCCGTTGTACGAAGCGATCGTCCAGGAAGCTCGCAGCCGCGGCTTGGCAGGAGCCACCGTGCTTCACGGCACAGTCGGGTTCGGCGCCAGCAGCCGTATTCATACGGCGAAGATCCTGCGCCTGTCCGAAGACCTGCCAATGGTCATCGAAATTGTTGACGAAGAAGAGAAGATCAACGCATTTCTACCGGATCTGGACGACATGATCGGCGAAGGACTCGTGACGATGGAAAAAGTCGAGGTCATCGTCTATCGCCACAACGGCAACAGTACGTCAGAGTGAAAGCGGTCAGCCGTCAGCTTTCAGCTTTCAGCCCATGATTGTCCGATCTGATTTGTTCAAATTGCTGACTGCTGATAGCTGAAAGCTGATGGCTCGGTCCTCCCTTTGACTAGCCGGAATCACTACCGCCAGTTAGAATACCCAATAGGCTTGGTCACAGCATGGATGGTTTCGATCGGCCAGCGAGTCGTTTGAATTGCCTCCGTCTCTTCCAGGGAGAGAGATCCATGTTGAAACTGATCAATCGTGTTGGTTTGGCGCTGCTCGCCAGCGGCGTGTTGTTTGTCCAGGTGGCCGACGACGCAAAGGCCCAAAGGCCGATGGCGGTCACGACGTACTACCCACCTCAACCTGTTGTGACCTACCTTCCGGAACGGCGTGGTCTGTTTGGCCAACGGTTCGTTTATCGGCCCGTGGTGTCGTACGCCGCTCCGGCCGTGTCGACCGTACCACTTCCGCGAGTGGTGCCCATCGCGCCGGCTCCAACGACGACGTACTACGCACCGTCCACTGCGGTAACGACATACTATGCGGCCCCGTTGCCGGTAACGGCGTATTACGCGCCGCCTGCACCCGTGATTGTAGCACCCGCGCCGGTCACGGTGCGTTATCGTCCGGCGCCGGTCGTCACCTACTTTCCTCCGGTAATCCTTCCGTAATGACGCTTCCGACGCTGCCGCTGGCGCAACTGCCGGCCAGAAGACCGGAGAGCCATAAGGGCGATTTTGGACGAGCGCTGCTGGTTGGCGGTTCGCGCGGCATGAGCGGTGCCATCGCCTTGGCGGGCATCGCCGCGCTGCGAGGTGGTGCGGGCCTGGTCAAGCTGGCCGTGCCCGACGTCTGCCTGGATGTCGTCGCCTCGTTCGAACCGTCCTACATGACGGCTCCATTGCCCAGTGACAATGCCGGCAGAATCGCTTTGTCGGCAAAAGAAGTGATCGCTCAGTTGTCCGACGAAGCCACCTGTCTGGCCTGCGGTCCCGGTCTCGGCCGTTCGGACGAGCTAACCGAACTGGTCGGCGGGCTCTACGAAACCGCAACCCAACCAATCGTCTTCGACGCCGATGCTCTGAACGCCCTTTCGTCCAGAGACCGTGGCTTGCTTTCCGCCGACGGCCCCCGAATCCTGACGCCGCATCCCGGCGAATTCCGCCGGCTGATCGGAGACGAAGACTCCGAGTTCTCCATCGAATCCCTGCGAGACCGATCGATCCGAATGGCCGCCGAACACGGTGTCGTCATGGTGCTCAAGGATCACCGCACATTAATCACCGACGGCAACCGCGTAACGTACAACAAGACCGGCAATCCCGGCATGGCCACCGGCGGATCCGGTGATGTGCTGACAGGGCTCATCACGGCGCTCGTGTGTCAAGGGTTGCCGCCCTTCGAGGCGGCCCAGCTTGGCGTCCACCTTCACGGCCTGGCCGGCGACTTGGCTGCCGAAAGACTGGGCCAGACTTCAATGATCGCCAAAGACTTAGCCGACCACCTGCCGGAAGCATTTTACCGGCTGGACGCATGAGGCAACGGTGACGAAGTCTTATGATTTTATGATTTTGCCCACCAATGATTTTGCCCGGTGAAGATGAGGCAAAATCATAAGACAATGCCAAGCTCACCTCTATTCAAGTACCCAGAGCAGATTTCAAAGCGTCCACCCCTTGCGGTACTCCCGGTGGACGAATTGGTTCAGTTCGGGCTGGTTGGTACACTTCATGTTCGGGCCGTCCCATTCGACTCTCTTGCCGACGCCCGCACGGATTGCCAGATTGCCCAGGACTACGAACTCGGTCAGTGGTCCGGCGTGGTCGAAGTTCGAAAAGGCGGGCCGCCCGCCTTTCGAGGCCGTGATCCATTCCTGGAAATGATCGCTCTCGCAACGAGGAATCACCGGCGCGGGCATCTGGTAGTCCTTCATCTTGCTTTCCGGGATCAACCGCGGGCTGCCGTAGAAGGTCAGTTTGCCTTTGTCGCCAACGATCACCGTTCCGTTCGTCGGATACTTCTGGCCTTCGCCCAGGTCGCCAACCTCTGGCGGTGGGTAGAGGCCGCCGTCGTACCAGTACAGTTGACAGGCAGTCATGTCGCCGCGGGCCGGAATGTCCCAACGAATGATCGACGCGGCCGGGAACATCTCCGAGGTCGTATCGCCGCTGTCTTTGATCAGCTCCACCGCGGTCGCGTACTCGACCTTCAGCGCGCTGAACGTGCCGCTCAGTGCGTGACAGCCGATGTCGCCCAAGGCCCCGGTGCCGAAGTCCCACCAACCGCGCCAGACAAACGGCTGATAGACGCGCCGTCCTTTGAACCTACCTTCCTTGTACGTATCCAAATACGGCCGCTCCGGCGCTGGGCCAAGCCACACGTCCCAATTCAAACCGGAAGGCACCGGATCCGATCCAGCCGGCCGGTCTCCGCCTTGCGGCCACCAGAATCGCGTGGGGATGCCCGGCCGGTCGGTCCACACGTGTACCTCCTGGACCTGGCCGATGGCCCCGGACCAGATCACTTCGCACAACTGCCGCCAGCCTTCGCTCGCGCGGCCTTGATTTCCCATCTGTGTGGCCACTTTGTTCTCTCGCGCGGCCACGGCCAGTTGCCGAGCCTCGTAAACGCTGTGGGTCAACGGCTTCTCGCAGTAGACGTGCTTGCCCATCTTGATCGCCATCATCGACGCAGGCGCGTGCTGATGGTCGGGCGTGGCCACGAACACCGCGTCGATCTCTTTATGCATCTTGTCGAGCATCTCGCGGTAGTCGGAGAACTTTTTGGGCAACGGCCTCTCAAGGTTGTGGTCCTTGTTGTATTTTTCGGCGCGCCGAACGCAGCCGTTCACGGTCCCTTCGACGGCATCACTCACGGCGACCAGATTCTGTCCCAGCGACGATTGGACGTGAGCCCCGCCCCGCCCGCCTACGCCGATGCCGGCGATACTGAGCTTGGAATTGGGCGATGACTCGGCAAGGATGTGGGGAGCCGCAAACACTCGTGCGCCGGCCGTCGCTGCGGCCAACGCCGTGGTTGTTTGGACGAATTTGCGTCGATTGTAACGAGCGGCCATGAGTGGGTTCCTTCGTGAAAAAAGGTCTCAAGTCATCCAAACCGATCTCATACGGGTAACCATAGGCCCGTCAACGAGGATTTCGGTGACAGACCACTAGATTTCAAGGAGGGGCTTTTCGCCGTACTCGCCCTTTCGTCCATCAATCACGGTCTCCAACTTGCCTTCGTCAAAGGCATCGGATCCCAGCATTTTCCAGCGAATGCTGCCAGAGGCATTCGTGACTGTGAGTCCCTGGGTCTTCGGATCATATTGGATCGTCATGTAGATATCGTAAGTAACATGAGCCAAATAGGGAATCTCGATCTCGTCATGGAAGTGCAGGTCCAGTGGCTTACAGCTTCCCAGTTCGCTCAGCGAAAGTGGAGTCTTGCCGTCCATCTCGTTAGCGATGCCCACGACTCGCACGCAGAGCCTGTCTGGATCGGCTTCGTCGCGACGAAAGCGGATGGCCTCGAATCGAATCTCCACACCCATTTCATTGGGAGTTCCGCGCAGAGTATTGATCCCCAATGCCGCTGTCTTCTGATCTTCTCCATCAAAGACAAAGAAAGTAGGAATGCCGCCCTTGTCATCCGAGAGCACGAAGGTGACCTGTTGCTCGTCTTCCTCAAACAGTGGCTTGTCCGGCTCGACTTCGTCAAATACAGCCTCCGGAGGCGTGGTATCGACCGGGCGGGTTGCCCACCACACATAACCCCCTGCCCCTGCAAAAAAGATTAAGATCGCCAGTGCCAAGTACCGGCCCCAGCCCCATCGCGAGCCCGAACGAGAGGACTCGCCATCCGCGGAGGCCGACTCGCGGCAGAGCGTGCTGGCAAGAAGAAGGCTGACTACTAGTATTCTACCCATCAATTATTTCCGAAGGTCCAAGTTGTAGTGCCGCTGGTTTCGCGGGCCGTCGTTTAACCCGAAGCCGGAGGCGATGGCGGGAAATAGGATGGATGGTCCACACGCATCGCCCGCCATCGCCTCCGGCTTCGGGTTAAACGAGATGTGCGGACATTTCAAACAGGCCCGGGCATGGAAGAAGATATAGACCATGCCTCGGTATTTGTCTACCAGCCAGTTCGGACTCTCCTCGCCGAACAACCCAGACTGTGTCGCAATTCCGAAGGTCCGAGGGCCGCAATTCATCGATGCCTCGGATAACAGTCCAACGCCCGCGCCGATCTCAACGAATCTGCCGGATGCTGATTCCGTTGAGGATTGATAACGCGTCTTCGTTGGCGGGGCTGAAGTCGACGTCCAGCCTGCCGTCGGTGACGGCCACTCTGGGAATGAGGTGGATGTACGGACTTCCCATACCGGGCGCGAGGAAGATGTTTTGAGGTCGGCGGACCGGTTTCTGTTCTGCAAACACCGCGAACATTCTTCGCTTGGGATCGGTGGTCCAATGCTCGGCGAAGTACAATTGGACTTCGTAGACGCCGTTCGGCACGACAGCCCGGAATGCGGTCAATCCACGCTGGGCGGTTTTGGCAACCGGATTCTCCACATCGTCTTTCTTGATCGACTGGCCACCTTCATGGCCAAAGGTCGCCCCGTCAAAATCCTTTGATTTCAGCCAAGTGTTTCCGTCAGGGTCGTCCCATGCGTCGCCTGCGAGATTCACGAACAAGGTGAATCTATCGTCCCGATCACCGTCCTGTGTGCCACTGGAAGCCGGCGGTGTCTCCGGATCGGGCATGGATGTGGCCAGCAGCCGGAAACACCCCAGATTGTCGCCGTTTTGCATCGTGACCGTCAGCAAAGCGGTGCCTTCGCCGCCAATTGGCTCGGTCGGAATTAACGTGACTGCGACCCGCTGGCCGCGGCGTCGGACGCTCCAGCTTGTCTTCTCGTCGCCATCGATCAAACGTTCGACGCCTGTGTCGTCGTCCGCTAGCACTCGCGAGAACGATACTTCACGTGCAGGGCCCGATTCATCTTTCGGTCGTACGCTCACCTTGAACTCGGCCAACGAAAAACGACCGCCAAGCCCATGCCCCGGGCCTTTGCCTGGCAGGCTGTCGTGAGGCAATGCTTCCAAGCAAAGGGCGGTCATGCCACTTATCTCGGTCTGGGCCGTGATACGGTAAGCTTCATCCGATTTGCTCGAACCGTCTGCCAGGATCGTGCCATTGTCCAGTACCTCCAAATCCGATCCGGCGGACGCTTCGGCCTCGACCGGTATGAGAACGACGAACTCTTTCTTGTGCGGCGGAATGACTTCGTCGTTCTTCGGAAGCCCAGCATTTTCCACTTCGCTTGACGCAACCGTGGCCGCCGGGTCGGGCTCGCCAGCGTCTTCGCCGGCTTCCTTTGACGGCGGTGTCTCGGTTTTCGCCAGAGGCGGCGTGCCTTCAGACAGCCACTTGTCCTGCAAGTACGCTTCGATCGACTGTCGTTCGTCATCTGCCAACGGCCGGCTATAGACAAGCAATTCCGCCACTTCGCCTTCCAAGAATTCCTGCAACCCCTTTCCTCGCTTCTGAAGCGCACCAATCCTGACAACGCTGGCAGAGTGAATCGCACAGTCTGCAGTCGAAAAAGTTCCGCTCGGCTGACCGTCGACGTGCCAGCTTAGGGCGTTCTTATCCGCCATGATTGTTCTGACGCGGAAGTCGCTGCCATCATCGTTTTCGGCGTCGAGGTGTGTCCCTTTCGCGCAAAAGCTCGCCACGCCGTCGCGCATGGCGAAGCTACCTGCCGAATCGCCGCTACCTTTCGACAGCAGTGTCCCGCTATGGCCGCGAGCGACAAAGAGGAACGTGTATTCGGAGTCTGTCTTGAATAACTCCGATTTGCCTTTGATTTCAAAGCACTGGGAGCCCGAAAAACGCGCGATCGGACGCCCGCCAAGTACGTCTTGGACGAGTTCGGGTCCTCCGTCTGCACTATCTACCGTGGCATGGCAGTCTTTGCCGCTCTTGTCATTCCACACGCTAACGCGAGCGTCGTCGCCTGTTTTTGTGCTCGATTCGTCAGATGCATCGAGCCAAAGGAGCAGACTGTCGACTTGAGCCGGCAGTCCGTCCGACGTCATAAAGGCAGCAGATGGACCTTCTTTCGACTGCCGACCGATGGGCACATCCTCGGTCTCCTCGGCCTCCTCGACTCGAACATCGGGCAACGGAGAGGTATCCAAATCGGCTTTGGCCACAACGTCGTCCGGCGAGCTTTGTGTGCCAACCGATATTGGCGGCTTCGGTCTCTCGGCCGTTTGCACCACCGGCCTTGCTTGTTTCTGTTTGCCCTGTGTTTGTCGAGTCTTGGTCTCTCCGCCGTCACCTCCGGAATGCAGCATACCGACAGCAACCAGCAACACGACCAGCCCTGCCGCAGCTCCACCGGCGATCAGGTACATCGGCTTCTTGTTTCTTCGCTCGGTCGCCGGGCCAAGCCGTTCCTGTCTTTTGGAATCGCCTTTGGCAGCCACCCACGGTTTCCTCTGGCTGGCGGCACCGGCGGCAGGCGTTTCTTGCGACATCTTCGGCGGCGGAGGTGCGGGCGAGGGTTTCTCGATTCGCTGTCGACGTGCCGGAGACGCGGCCTTGGGCGGCTTGCTCTGGGCCGCCAGCTTCGTCTCGAGCTCAGCGTCGTAGGCGGCTTTCCGTTGTGGTTCGAGCAGGCATCGCCGTGCAGCGGACAGTTCGTTCAGCAGTTGCTGAGCCTCCTTCACGTGCGGGCCATCCGTGATATCCTGAAGGTAGCTCATGTGCCGAGAGGCTACCGAGTCGATCACGTGGCGATCCGATTCGAACAATTCGATTCCCAGCAGTCGGTAGTGATGTGGTGGCTGCTCCTTGAGTGGAATTCCCAGCCAACGGTAGTAGGGATCGAACGTTTCGGACATGGTTCGTCAGTCACTGAGTCTCTTGAAGAACCCGCCAAGTTCCGGATCGTCCGGACGGACCGACCGGTATTGCGAGTCTTTGTCAAGAAGATCGAAATCCAGTTCCTCAATATCGGGCTGTTCCACGCTCTGGCCGGCATCAGGCAACTCCACGGCATCTCGCTGCCGGCCCACCGATTCTGTCACGCCCGAGACTTCCTTCTCGAGCAACTCGCCCGACTCGATGCGCTGCTTCCATTGGTCGAGCATATCGTCAGTGAGGCCCGACGAGCGTTGGATGGTGGTATTTGCGTGGCGGCCCGTTCCCGACAGCGAAGCGCCAACCGTCAGCCGGCCGTTGGCCGAATAGTTGAATGCGACTTTCACAGGCGTCTTGGCAGGCTGGTCCGGCGGCAATTCGCTCACCACGCACTTGCCGATATCAGTTGCACCCTCGCCAGTCGCATCACCACCTTCGACCACCGTCACTTTCACACTGGCTTGACCCACTTTCTGAGTGACGAATGTGCCGGTGCCAACCGCCGGCAGAGGCGTATTGCGGGGAATCAGCACTTTGCGTCTTCGCATCCCCGTGCCGGGCTCGAGCCCCAGCACGCCTAGATCGTGCGAATTGACGTTGGTGACCGACATGCCCTTGCGCGGCATGTTCTCGTTGGCCATCAAAAGGCTGGCGTAAATCGCTGCGCCGTGAGCCACTGCTTCGTCGGCAGACAGCGAACGGTCGGCTGCCAAGCCGCTTTCACCTTCTAGCATCTGCCGGATCATCGGCATGCGGGTCGAACCGCCCACCAACAGTAGACGTGTCAAATCGTTCCAGTCACGGCCAGCTTCCTTCAACACCCTCTTTGCGGTCATCTCTGTACGACCAAGCAAGTCGCCGGTCATCGATTCGAAATCGTCTCGCGACAGCAGCACCCGTAAACGATTGCCGTCGTGAGCGAATAGGATGTTGACTTCCGGGCGCGCGCTCAGTGCGTGTTTGGCGTCTTCGGCTTCCGATATCAGCGTTTGGAGCGCCCGTTCGTCTTCACGCAGATCCACGCCGAATTCATCCTTGAACTTCTCCGCCACAAAGTCGGCGATCCGCATGTCCCATTCGATGCCACCCAGGTAGACATCTCCGGCGGTGGCCACAGCCGAGTACTGCTGGCCGTCGATCTCCATCAAGGTCACGTCGAACGTGCCGCCGCCCAGGTCGTAAACCAGGATGGTCTCTTTCTGTCGGCTTTCTCCCTTGGGCGTGAGGAACCCCTGCTGCACACCAAAGGCAATCGCGGCCGCGGTAGGCTCGTTGATGATGTCCAACACTTCCAATCCCGCCAGCCGCCCTGCGTCTTGCGTGGCCTTACGGCGCGGCTCGTTGAAATATGCAGGTACTGTGATGACGGCTTTGCTGAATGGTCCCAGCTTCAATTCAGCGTCGTCTTTCAGCTTCTTCAAGATCAATGCTTGGATGACCTCGGGCGGAAGCGTATTTCCGCAGATGGGCTTCTCGAATGCCTTATTGCCCATATTGCGTTTAGCGAACCGGGCCACGCGATCCGGTTCGAATTCGACGGCCTTGACGGCCTCCTTGCCCACGATGGGACCTGACGCATCGAAGAACACGGCACTAGGCGTGATCAGATCGCCTTCCGCGTTCTGCACGGTCCACGGTCGGCCTTCGTTGTCCAGGTGGGCGACCACGGAAAAAGTCGTACCCAAGTCGATTCCAACTGGAAGATCCGCCATTGCGATGCCCCATGTCACTTGGCCTGAATACCGCCGTTGCAGGGAACACTCATAGACGGATCATTATTACCAGAATTGGGGGCAAAATCAAAATGCCTACTGGGGAGCCGACGCAAAAAGTAGCTCGTCGCGATGCCTAGGGCTTTGTCAACGTTCGATTTTGGGGTAGCGAAACTCGCCAAGAGTTTCGGTTGAATCGTGAATTGCCGAAAGTCTTGGCGACTTTCGCTACAGCCTAAACCCTAATTCTCAGGCTTGACAAGGCACTAGGGGCGAGGTTGCGGATCGCCTGCATCATCTGCCCCTGCCGTATTACGGACACCCACAGGTAGTTGACGCCGTGCTCATGAAGAGCCTTATCGAGGGCGGCGGTGTGTACGCCGCAGCCTGAGGTCAAACCGATCCGGCTCTTCGCGCAGCTCTTCCCATGCTTCGACGCGTTCGTTTTCTCTATCGATCCAGGACCAGAACGCATCGGTCGCTATTGAGTCTCCGGCAGCTACTCGGGCACACTCTTGACCTGGTTTAGCCAGAGCGGTCGGGGGTCGGGATAGTGACCGGCCGGACGTTGGCCTGTTCCGGATTTGCCGATGTCGCCTAGTTCTCCGCGGGCTTGTTCCGCGTAGGCCGTCAATCGCTT
>JACKQG010000839.1_pt1 | contig 43423 bp, 37 predicted proteins | sample 8237621 | NCBI WGS metagenome assembly JACKQG01 (sample SAMN15677084, study PRJNA649215) | marine metagenome | biome: marine; feature: Black Sea; material: saline water; isolation source: suspended particulate matter (SPM) from the Black Sea western gyre | collected 2013-06-09/2013-06-10 | depth... | reverse complement strand
TTTTTCTCAATTATTTTTATTACGAATAGTTTACTCCTCTGGAGTATGAAAACTTACAATTTTCTTTGTTTTACACCATTAAAAAACCTCAGGTTATCAATAAAGCTCTACCATTATTATAATAAAAAACATATTAATCTGTATTATTAACAAATTAAAAAACCGTAATTTATTATATCAGATGACAACATATCTCATTAAAAGACTGCTTCACGGAATCCCTGTTATTTTTGGTGTAATGACTATTTCCTTTATCATTTCATATATTATTCCGGGTGACCCTGTATTGGCACTGGTTGGAGATTTTTATGATGAAGAAACAATTGACCAATTAAGAAACGAACTTGGATTGGACCAACCTGTAATTATGCAATATTTTACATATATAAAAAATACAGCAACAGGAAATTTAGGTTTATCATTTCAAACTAAGTCACCGGTATTAAATCTTATTTTTGAAAAACTATCTGTTACATTTACACTTGCAATTTTAGCATCGATATTTGCCTCAATTATCGGAATAATTATGGGGTTAATTTCAGCTCTTAATTATCATCGGTTATTTGATAGAATTTTTATTTTAATTTCACTTATTGGAATATCCGCACCTGTTTTTTGGGTTGCGCTAATGCTTATTTTTTGGATTGGTGTTGAATGGCGATTACTTCCACCTTCGGGATATGGTGGATTGATTTATTATGTTTTACCTGTAATTGCTTTAGGGTCTCGCTCATTAGCAATGATTGCCCGAAATACGCGTGCATTTATGTTAGATGTATTAAAAAAAGATTATATGCGAACAGCAAAATCAAAAGGGCTTTCAAATTTTAATATTTTATTCAAACATGGATTAAAAAATTTATTAGTGCCCGTAATAACTATAATTGCCACAGATTTTGGAAGCTATTTATCTGGAGCCGTATTAACAGAGTCCATATTTGGATTACCAGGAATAGGAAGATTATTATTAAATGCAATTATGCAGAGAGATTTCCCGGTAATTCAGGGGACAGTATTATTTATGGCATTAAGCTTCGTAATTATCAATATACTCGTTGATTTAATTTACGGCTGGGTTGATCCTCGAATTAGAGATGAAATTATAAATGGATAAAATATTTAATAGACTTCGTGTAGATATATTTGCCCAAATTGGGATGGGGATTTTAATATTATTTTTATTATTAAGTTTAATTCAATCTTTTTTACCCTCCCCATTTGAACAAAATTTAAAAATACGATTACTCGAAATTGGCACTATAAATCACTTTTTAGGAACAGATCATTTTGGGAGAGATTTATTATCACGGCTTATTTATGGAATTAGAATATCGATGGTGGCAGGAATTTTAGGTAGTTTAATTTCTGCTTTTTTAGGTATTTCTATCGGTTCAATTTCAGGGTATTTTGGTGGGAGAGTCGATACAATTCTCATGCGATTGACTGATATGATTATGGGTTTTCCAACATTATTATTATTAATTGCATTATCTACAGCACTTGAACCCGGATTAAAAACAGTAATAATTGCAATAGGCGTTGTTTCTTGGCCAGGAATGGCTCGATTAGTACGAAGCCAGGTATTATCTATAAAGTCAGGAGAATTTATTCATGCAGCAAAATCATTGGGGTACTCAGAGTTTTCAATTTTATTAAAACATGTTTTACCAAATTGTATGGGACCTATATTAATTTCATTTACGCTGGGAATATCGGGAGCAATTATGGCAGAAGCGAGTTTGTCTTTTTTAGGATTAGGCACTCAACCTCCAATGCCAAGTTGGGGAATGATGATTAGTGAGGGTAAAGATTTTTTAAGAATAGCACCAGCATTATCAATTTTGCCGGGGTGTATAATTGCTCTCGCTGTAATTGGATTTAATCTTGTTGGCGAGGCCTTGCGTGATGCGCTGGAAAAGTGAATTAAATTTTTAGTTCAAATATTTGCAGAGTGCTTTCTTCATTAAATGGTTTCAAACTATAATCTCCCCAAATATTAAGTATTTCAAATCCGGCATCAATTAAGAGTCGATTCATTGTATCCGGCCAATACATTCGTGTAGAAAAAGTATTTATTAAAAAATCTTTTTTTGTTTTTGAAGAATAATACCAAGTGAGTTGATTTACTTCTTTATCTGGGTCATAATCATTTGTTTCTTCAATTAAAACTTCTTCATTAATTTGAGAATCAAAATATTCAATCGTTGGGTATCGTACATTTTTCGGTCTATAATAATGAAGTGGACTTGGCATATAAATATCAATATAAAATCTGCTATCCTTTCTTAAATGTTTTTTTACAGACTCTAAACATGCTTCCCCATCCCTATTTTTTAATAAATGAAGAAATGAATTGTATCCAACAAAAACAGTATCAAACTTTTCATTTAAATCAAAATTAGATATATCACCTTTAATAAATTTTCCTTTTGGATGAAAAGGAATTGCTTTTTCTGTTGATGCTTCACAAAATGTCTGTGAAAGCTCTAATCCAGTTACTTGAAAACCCTCTCTTAATAAAGGAATTGAAATCCGCCCCGTACCACTTGCTAATTCTAAAACTTTATTACCACATCCTTTTTTACATAGAAATTTCCACATTTCAAGATCGTCTTTTTTCCACCAATTTTCTTCATCATAGCGAACAGGGTCATCATATATAGTTGTTTTAATTTTTTTCTGCCTCTACTTGTGCTTTTATCGCTTCGTTTATTTGAACCCGCATCGTTTTTAATCGTCTTTTATTTCCACCTTTCTGCTCTACCATTTTTAAAACTTCTAATGCTTGATGGAAATAGCCTTGATTTTGATATACTTCTGCAAGAGTAAATGTTGCCATTCTCATACTAATTGGAACAACTTCTTCAAGGATTTCAATTGGTTGGGGATCAATTTTTAATTTATTTGGTTGATCAGATTTTTTTTCTTGGACGGGTTTTGAGGGGTTAGCAACAATGTTTTTCAGCCAAGTTGCACATTCATTATCATTTGGTTTAACTTTAAGAAGTGATAAAACCGTATCTTTGATTGTGTTTTTACTTCGACTTAAATCTCTTTGAATTCGAAATAGTAATTTCCATGCGTTAATATGAGCTGAATGGCGATTTACAATAAATTTTAGTGTTTTTTCCGCGCCTAGTAAATTTGCTTCTAATATTTGAATTTGAGCCATAATGAAATTGCCCTCAATTGACTCAGGAAAAAGTCCCAAACCCTTTTGACAAACAGAAAGAGCTTTTTTTAATTCTTTATCTTTTAAATAAATATGAGAAAGTACAGGAAAAAATGCGGACCCCGGGTCTTGATTTACTTGTTCAATTAACCACTCTTTATCAAATACGGACATTATAACGGAATATTCCCATGTTTCTTTTTAGGATTTGTATCCACTTTTGTTTTTAATAGCTCAAGTCCACTTATAATTCGCATTCTAGTTTCTGATGGTTCAATTACATCATCAATATACCCTCTTTTTGCAGCAACAAATGGATTTGCAAATTTATCACGATATTTCTCAATTAACGAGTCCATTTCTTCTTCAGGGTTTTCCGCCTCTTTAATTTTATTTTTCCAAATAATTTCTACTGCACCCTTTGGACCCATTACTGCAATTTCTGCTGTTGGCCATGCAAAATTAAAATCTGCACGAATATGTTTTGATGACATTACATCATACGCTCCACCATAAGCTTTTCGAGTGATTATAGTAATTTTAGGTACAGTTGCTTCAGCAAAGGCATATAATAATTTAGCACCATGTTTTATTATTCCACCCCACTCTTGATCTGTTCCAGGTAAAAATCCAGGCACATCTACAAATGTAATCATTGGAATATTAAATGAATCACAAAACCGAACAAATCGAGCACCTTTTAAAGAGGAATCAATATCTAAAACCCCTGCTAAATGTGCAGGTTGGTTTCCAATAACCCCAACAGATTTTCCATTCATGCGTGCAAAACCAACCAAAATATTTGGTGCATAATTTTTATGAACTTCAAAAAATGAATCTTTGTCCATAATTTTTGAAATTACAAGATGCATATCATACGGTTTATTAGGGTTTGATGGAATAATTGAATTAATACCTTCCATATTGGGTTCATCGTTTTCTTGAATAATTACAGGAGGAGATTCCATATTATTTAATGGTAAATATGACATTAATTTTCTTATTCCACCTAATAATTCAACCTCATTATTACACATAAAATGAGAAACGCCCGAACGGCTTGAATGAGTTTCTGCCCCACCTAAGTCTTCCATTGAAACATTTTCATGAGTTACCGTTTTTACTACATTTGGGCCTGTAACAAACATATGGCTTGTTTTTTTAGCCATAAATATAAAATCAGTAATTGCAGGAGAATACACGGCTCCACCCGCACAAGGACCAAGAATTGCAGAAATTTGAGGAATAACACCCGATGCGAGTGTGTTTTTTAGAAAAATATCAGCATATCCTGCTAAACTGACAACACCTTCTTGAATTCTTGCACCACCAGAATCATTCAAACCAATAACTGGAGCCCCAACCTTTAATGCGATATCCATAATTTTGCATATTTTTTCTGCAAATGTTTCTGAAAGTGATCCTCCAAAAATCGTAAAATCTTGAGAAAATACAAAAACTTTTCGGTTGTCAATTAGTCCATATCCTGTTACAACCCCATCAGTTAAAAAGCGTTGCTCTTCAAGGCCAAAATCTGAACAACGATGTTCAACAAAAGGGTCAAGCTCCACAAATGAGTTTTTATCTAATAGAATTTCTATTCGTTCTCTTGCGGTAAGCTTTCCTTTTTCATGTTGTTTTTTAACCCGAGCATCACCCCCACCCTTTTTAGATTCTAATCGTTTTTGATGGAGGACATTTTTTAATTCATTATAATTATGATCGATTTTCTTTTACCCACCCTTCAATATAGTCAATAGTTGTTTGGAGAGAAGTCCCAGGTCCAAACAATTTACCCACTCCTATTTTCATTAAACTTTCAATATCTTGCTCAGGAATTATTCCACCACCAGTTAACAATCGATCTCCGATACCTTCTTTTTTCATCAGCTCTAAAACACGAGGGAAAATAGTCATGTGAGCACCGCTTAAAATAGATAGTGCAATAACATCGGCATCTTCTTGAACGGATGCACTAACAATCATTTCAGGGGTTTGCCTTAATCCAAGATAAATAACTTCCATTCCTGCTTCAATAAATGCTCTTGCCAATATTTTTATTCCTCGGTCATGACCATCTAAGCCGGGTTTAGCCATAATTACACGAATTTTCCGCTTCATTTATTTTTCCTTACTATTTAATACAAAAGTAACAGGGCCATCATTTAATATATGAACAGCCATTGTTGCACCAAAAGATCCACTTTGCACGGGTATATTATAATTTTTTAATTGTTGAATAAAATATTTATAAAGCTCATTTGCTATATCTGGTTTTGCTGAATGTGAAAACCCTGGTCGGTTTCCTTTTCGCCAATCTGCACATAATGTGAATTGACTTATTACTAAAGCTGACCCATTTACATCTTGAATTGATAAATTCATCGCCTTTTTCTCATCAGGAAAAATACGAAAGGCTGAGATTTTTTTTGTAAGAAATTCGACATCACTTTTTTTATCAGAATCTACCACGCCTAAAAGAATATTCAACCCATATCCAATTTGCCCAATAATTTGATTATCTACCTCTACTTTAGAACTTTTTACTCTTTGTAATACAGCAATCAAATTAGCTTATCCAAACATTGTTATCAGATGTTAATTCTCGTAAATTTTTAATAAATGCTTTAGATGGATTTACCAGGCAATTATTAGAGATGACTCGCTCTAATGAATTTCCATCATCAAGGCAAAAAATTAACTTACAATATCCTTTATTATCTTTTGCAAGTCTGAATAATTTAGAAATTAGTTTAGAGTCTTTAAATTGTTGATCTAATTTTATATTTACGCGTTTACTTAATATTTTTCTTACATTTTTTATTGGAATAAATCGATTAGCATTTAATAAAAGAGATTCTCCATCTTCAAACCGGTTCGAAATAGATGCAATGAGAAAAACCATTTTATCAACCTTTATTAAATCCACGTGTTTTTCGTAAACATCTGCAAATGCAAAGATTTCACATTTTCCAACTTTTCCCTCAATAGTTACAATTGCCCATGGCCTATTTTTTTTATCAAATAATTGCCTTACACTTGTGATAATCCCCCCAATTCGAATTTCTTTTGGTAATCTTTTTGAATCAAAATCAATCAAGTTAACATTGCTAAATTCTTTTAAATCGTCAAAATATTTTTCAAGAGGGTGCCCTGAAAGATAAAACCCAATCAATTCTTTTTCTCTAATCAGTTTTTCTTCTTGGCTCCATTCATCAATATCAGGCAAAACAGGCTCTGGGATTACTGTTGCCATACTTGCACCAAATAAACTTGCTTGATCAGAGTTCATATCTTGAATATATTTTTGACCAAATTTTACACTGGAGTCCACAGCTTCAAATTTTTGTGCTCGGTGTCCTTTTAAACTATCACAAGCTCCTGCAACAATTAAACTTTCTAACACTTTTCGATTTGCAGATTGAGATTCAACTTGTTTGCTAATATCAAAAATAGTTTTAAATAGCCCTTTTTTTTCTCGAACATCAACAATCCCACCAACTGCTTTTAACCCTACATTTTTTATTGCTGATAGACCAAAACTAATTTTTTTACCTGAAATTGCTCTAAACTCGGGGAATGAAATATTGACATTTGGAGGCTCAACATCTATACCCATTTCTTTTGCTTCACTAATTAAGGTTACAATTCGATCAATGTCATTCATTTCAGTATTCATATTAGAAGCGAGAAATTCAGCAGGATAATGAGTTTTTAACCAAGCAGTTTGATATGCAACAAGTGCATAGGCTGTAGAATGACTTTTGTTAAAACCATATTGAGCAAATTTTTCCAATAAGTCAAAAATTTCAACAGCTCGTTTTTTATCTATTTTTTGCTTTACAGCACCTTCAACAAAATCAACTTTAAAAGCGGCCATTAAATCAGCTTTTTTCTTTCCCATGGCACGACGCATCATATCACCCTGTGCCAAACTAAAGCCACCAATTTTTTGACTAATTTCCATTACCTGTTCTTGATAAACAATAATGCCATAAGTTTCTTTTAAAATTGGCTCTAAAGATGGATGTAAAAATACAATTTTAGATTTACCATGTTTCCGAGCAATAAACTCTGGAATGTTTTGCATTGGACCAGGACGATAAAGTGCATTCATCGCAATTAAATCTTCAACACATGTCGGCTTTAATTGTTTTAAATATTCACGCATTCCACCTGATTCAAATTGAAAAACTCCAATTGATCTTCCATTTGCAAATAAATCAAATGTTTTAGAATCCTCTAAATTTAATTTATCAATATCAATTTTAATCTTATGGTTTCGTTCAATTGCTTTAACCGCTTTATTAATTACGGTCAGATTTCGAAGACCTAAAAAGTCCATTTTTAATAGACCCAATTCTTCAAGTTCATTCATTTCAACTTGAGTAGCAACATCGTCTGTTCCTGGTGGTTTATAAAGAGGCACATAGTCTGTTAATGGACCTGGAGTAATTACAACGCCCGCTGCATGAGTGGAGGAATGTCTGTGAAGTCCTTCTAAAATTTTTGAATATTTAATTAATTCATTATGAGTTTCATCTTGAGACGATATTAAAGAAAGTTCTTTATTTAATTTCATCGCCTTTGTTAATGTCATTTTAGGTTCACCAGGAATTAACTTTGCAATTCGGTCAACTTCTCCATAAGACATCCCTAAAACACGCCCTACATCTCGCACAACAGACTTAGCCTTCATTGTACCAAAAGTAATAATTTGAGCTACAGAATCATGACCATATCGCTCTTTGATATAATCTATCACTTGCTGTCGGCCTTCTATACAGAAATCAATATCAATATCGGGCATAGAAACTCGTTCAGGATTTAAAAACCGTTCAAATAGCAAATTATATTTAATAGGGTCAACATCTGTAATGCCCGTAGTATAAGCTACAATTGAACCCGCAGCTGATCCTCGGCCTGGACCAACAGGGATAGTTTGATTTTTAGCATATTTAACAAAATCCATTGTAATAAGAAAATACCCTGCAAATCCCATTTTTTTAATAACATTGAGTTCATAATCAAGTCTTTTTTGAATAATAGGTGTTATGTTTTTATATCTTTCCGTTAATCCTTGTTGACATAAAATTCGTAAATAATCATCTGCAGAACTTGCGCCAGAATTTTCAGGAATTGGAAATCTGGGGAGATGATAATCGCCCATTGGAATATCGACACTACATTGTTCTGCAATTTTTAAAGTATTTTCTAAGGCTTCTGGTGTATCTTTAAAAAGGGCATACATTTCATCTGTTGATTTAATGTAGAATTGCCGTGGTTCATAACGCATTCTATTTGGATCATCTCTGTCTTTTCCGGTTCCAAGACAAAATAAGACATCATGTGCTTCCCAATGATCTTCTTGTGCATAATGACAATCATTTGTACAGATTAATGGTAAGTTTAAATCTTTAGATAATTTTTTTAGAACGGCATGAGAACTTTTTTCCTCTTCTATTTCATGGTTTTGCATTTCTAAATAAAATCGTCCAGGGAAAATTTCAGAGTATTCAATTGCTGCTTTTCTGGCATTATCATAGTCACCTATCGATGCATAGTGGGTAACTTCACCAGCAAGACAAGCAGTCGTTGCTATTAATCCCTCATTATATTTTTTTAATAATTCTTTATCTACACGAGGTCTATAATAAAATCCTTCAAGATAGCCAATTGAAACAAGTTTCATTAAATTTTTATAACCAGTTTCATTTTGACAAAGAAGTATTAAATGATTATAACCCCATTTTTTTCCTGAAGCGGTAGTAACTTGTTTTTTTTCATTATGTTTACCAACAGATACATAAATTTCACACCCTAAAATTGGTTTAATGCCTTTTTTTCGAGCAGATTTATAGAATGGTATCATTGAAAATAAATTACCATGCTCCGTTACAGCAATTGAATCCATTTTTAAGTCTGAAAGGGTAGAACACATTTGTTCAATTGATTGAGCCCCGTCTAATAAAGAGAAGTCTGTATGATTATGTAAGTGTATAAAATCGGTCATATTTTAAGTGATTATTGTTAAATGCAAGGTGTTAATTTTAAGCCATAATTTGGCTCATCACATAATATAGATTTTGAAAAATCAGTTTATTTTTACAATATTACATACTTACTAAAATAATAAATCTACACATGTTCAATTATGAATAGGTGAAATATAAACAAATAAAGACAATAATTTAAATTCTAATACAATTCTAATGTTAAAGTGTTTGAATTTTATAATTATTTAATTTAAGATAGGATTCGTTACATTCTTCATAAATTGATTGATGCTTGTCCGATAATTTTATTTCTTTTGGAATATATGCATTAAATCCTGTCGAAGATTCAACATTCTTATACCAGTGCTTTCCCCAAATTCCATCTGATTTTCTTGCTCCCGATGGCCAGTTTAACATTTCATCAAAAAATGGAATCCCAATTAAGTTACACAACTGTGTTAATGTTTCTTTTGGATTTATAATATCTTTGGAATCAATAACAATTGGAGGATTTGAAACATCATTTTCTTTTAGAAAATTAAACAATTCTAATTGCTATTTAAATCCAAGTTGTTCTGCAGAACTTAATTCAAATTTTTTGGTATAAGAAAAAATAACTTCTTTTGGATTCCGTATCAAAAAACAATTTTTAAGATTTTTTGTCCACTCTAAACTGCAATTTTTCAAATTATGCTGTGCCATATGTTTTTGATACCAAACCGTTTTATTAGCAGGAATTTTTCCACATAATCGATTTGCAATTATATCCCAATTTAAATGTTGAGAATCAATAATTTCATTTCTCATTGGATGATTTAATCCAGTTTGATTTAAATAATGTGCATAAAATGGTTCATCTTCAACGATCGTATCTGGACGATTTTCAAACGATCTCATCATTGCTGTAGAAATATTTCTTGGTCCTGACCACATTGCAATTTTTATGGAATTACTCATTTGGATAATTTTCTTCTATTTTTTGTTTGTATAGTTGGAATAATAAATTAGTTAAATCCCCAGAGATGCCATTATTTATTTTTGTTTTGTTTACCTTTATAGCTGGAATAACACCAGCAAATGTTCCGGTTACAAAAATTTCATCTGCTGTTATTAAATCTTCAAAAGTATAGTTTTTTTCAAAAATAGGGATTTTGTTTTCTTTGCAAATTTGAATAACATTTCCCCGCGTAATTCCAGGTAAGCAAAAGTCTCCATTTGATGTCCATACTTCACCGTTTTTTACAATAAATAAATTTGTAGAATTGCAAGTTGATACAAATCCATTAGGATCAAGCATGATTCCTTCATCAGCTCCGTATTCATTTGCTTCAAGGCATGCGGCAATACAATTTAATTTACTTAATGTGTTTAATCTTGGATCTTGACTATTCTTTAAACCTCTAACTGTATAGACTAAACAAAGTGAAATCCCTTTTTTATTTATTTTCGAATCGGCGATTTTATATTCAGGAATACATACAATGGTCGGACCACCAATATTTGCGTTGGGATGCTGATACGGTGTTCTTTTTAATCCTCTCGTAATAATTAGTCGGATATGGATTCCACTTTTCATTTTATTCGCATTTAATGTTGAGTGGACAATATCTATCAGTTCCTTTTTTGATTTCCGGATGTCAATTTTGAGCTTTTTTGCTCCTGAAATTAATCTATCAAAATGTTCATCAGCAAAGCATAAATGACCATTATGTAATCGAAGCCCTTCCCAAACACCATCTCCCAGTAAAAATCCACTATCAAAAACAGAAATCCGAGCATTTTTACGGGGGACGATTGCGCCATTGACATATATTTTTATATTCTCATTTCGATCGTCTTCCAAATAAGAATGAGTTCCTTTTTCAGTCAAATACTAATTCTCCAATATAAATTGAACTATCTGAATAATATCAACGACATTAATAATTCCATCTTCATTAAAATCAGCTCTATCTAATATACTTGGATCATTTTCTATTATTATTAACATTGATGAATCATTTAATATGATTGCAACTAATTGAATAATATCAACGACATTAATATTTCCATCACTATTTAGATCACCCAATGAGATAGAAACCCACTCATTCGCCCCCATATCTGGAGCGGTACCTATAAATTCTGTAATATCGTCAATTCCATCATTATTTAAATCAGCTATGCCTGCATCAATACAAGGACTATCAGCTTGTAAATTATAATCTCCATTTTCAACATCAATAAATAAAGGATTTTCAGTAATGTTACCTTCCATGTCATATACATAATTTCCAAGATTACCTTCAACATAATCACAATAATATAAATAAACAGGATTCTCATCATGTCCGACAATTTGGTTCTGGAATATACTATTGTATATAGTTAAGTTTTCTTGTATTTCATAGTATGGATTCCATTGTAAATCGGTGGATGTATTATCAAATGTACAATTTATAATTAAGCTAGCATTTCCATAATAATCTTGTTTAAATCCTATTGAATTATGAACAAATAAACTATTTATGAGGGTTATTGATGTTCCCTGTCTACTAAAAAAACCAGTCGAATTATCTTTAAAAATACAATTAGATACTTGATATATATCGCTATTGGTTACAAAAAGCCCTTTATCACAATTAATAAAAGTAAAGCCATCTATACTACCAGGATTTCCATCCTCTATCTCTATACCATTTGAACCATTACCGTTAATAATTGTGTTGTCAGCTCCTTCCTCTGTCAAGAATGTGAGGTTTTTAGTTACATATATACTTTCATAATATGTTCCATTATTCACCATTATTGTATCACCGTCTGCTGATATATTAACCGCCGATTGGATATTTGTAAACGGATTATTAAAAGAGCCATTTGGAATAGAATCGGTTTCAGAAGCGATCACATACCAAACAGGACCGCTATAATACGCACAACTATTATTATCAATTGTAGCTTCCGGATTATAGTTATTTGCATATAAATCGGTACAACCAAAAACTTCACTAAATTGATTAGAAGATATTTTCCCCTGAATATTCAGATGATATGTTAATTGATTATTTTCATTTATTGATTCCTCGCTGAACCAACTGTTTAATGTACTAAAACCATTCCATTCTAAATTATTTAGATTATATAATACTGTATTTGAATAATCATTAATTTCTTCCCATGCAGTATCGGCTACGTTACCATATTCGAATGGTAATTCACCTTTAAATGAGAACAATGTATGATCGCTTGAAAAAATATAATTTAAAGTTGGTGCAAGCATTGCAGAGCTTTGGGTGATGTCATCAACCAATGTATTTAAGTCTATTTCATCGGTTTCATCAAAGTATGCTCCAACAGTTTCTGGATCAGTAAAATTATCTTGATTTTCTTTTAGGTTATTCATGTGTAACTGATATTGTGCATTTAATTCTACATCATTTCCAATTTGATTCATTAGAATATCGAAAGAATCTCCATCCCCTGCTTTTATATAGCCCACCATCTCTAGAAACATATCCATGCGGTTATTATACATATAGTCGAAGAATGCAAAGCCATAAGTATAGAAACTCCAATTTCCATATTGTGCGGTTACAACTTCAGCAAGAGTCATTCGATCTGCTTCATTCCATGCAATATTTTCGACCATAGTTTTTCGTGTTTGAACACCATTTAGTCTGGTGCTTCCTGCTAAAAACTCAGCACTTCCTTCTTCAAACCAGGTTAATCTTTCATTATCATAAATAGGATGTGCCCACCACATGCCCGGGGCCATATATCGTCCTTGTAAATAATGAGAATACTCATGTCTGAATAAATCTTCTAATGTATAGATACTTTCTTGAGGTGTCCTTTCATAGGTAAAAAATGTTCCCCAAGATTCAATATAAATCCCACCATTTCCTGTTCCTAATCCATAAAGGAAATTATTATATTGATAATCTGCTGGACTATTATAGATAACAGCAATAAGAGAATCATCTGAATTTCCTTGTTCAAGAGGAATATCATTTAAAGAAATTCTGTGAAACTGAGCTTTAACTTCTTTCATTGCCCAATATAGGGTTTCAATTTTTTCGGCGGTTACGGCTTCTCCAGTTTTAAAAATAATGGTACCATCATCAAAAGTAGTTCTGTTTGGAAGTAGCCAATCATGTACACTTTCAATGATTCCATCTTCATCAATTGGGCTGCCATCTGCATATTCACAATCATAATAATAGCAGAGCATTTCAACGGCTTCTAAGGACGGTGCAGTCCATTCTCCATAAAATTCAACAACATCCGTTAAAAATTGGACTGGACTATCGCCCTCAACAAATTGACCTACCATTGCATTCCACCATACCGTATTATTTATTAGCCATTCATTATCATCAGTAATAGTTCCGTATAATCCAATTTCAGCAATTGAATTAAAAAGAGGATCAATTTCTCCATAAAAAATAGTTTCTTCGGGATGATTTGAAGAAGAATAATGTGCTGAATAAAGGGTGTACCGAGTACCATTCCCTAAGTTATATAGTGCATTCCCCTTTTCCCATTCTGTAATGTAAATTTCATAATTATTATTAAATTCTTCAAAAATAATTGCGGATGCTAATAATGAATAAATACTTGATATACCAATCCCTTGATATGATCCAAAGGCACTAACGACTATTGTTTGAGCTTCAGTTTCCAATCCAAAGTTTGGATTACTGCAAATTGCATCCATTCCAGGAATAGTATTATTCATAATTTCGGGTTCTCGTAGGAAATTTAATTCTTCATAGTAAAAAGCTAAATAGAATCCAGACCGAATAACCTCAACCAATACATCTATACCAAGTGCATCCTCTGTGGTATAATTGTTTCCTCTAATTTCAACGGCATCAAATAACGCTTGCATACGGTCTATGTTACTATAAAATTCAAAAGAACCATCAGAAAATTCAAAAAGCCCCTCAATTTCCCACCATTCGAGGGTCACAATTAATTCTATTAATTCTTCAAATCCTAAATTATTTAATTCTTCAAATGAATAATTTCGTGAATTATTTATTCTCGATTCTATTTTTGGACTTGGTGGAAAAAAATGGGTTTTGTGTGTATTATTATTAATTTTCTCAAATGATCTTGAACAATTATGGTCTGTTTTAAATTGAATTCCCCCCCGAGGTGGTTGGAAATCATTTGAGATTCCAAAAACGATACTTACCCATGTAATAAATAGTAAATTTTTCATATTTTGCCTTTCTTATATATATTTCATAAATCTAACTCCTAAATATTACAACTATTATTATAAATGATAATATGGACATTGTATGGACATAGAAAGCATGTAGTTACAATTTTTGCAAATTTGACATTAGATTAATATTTCTACTTAAATTCATTGCTTTTCTAATTCTAGCTCGTTGTTTATTTATACTATCTACTTCAATATTTAATAAAACTGAAATTTCTTTAGAAGTCATCCCATTTCGTAAAAGTCCTGCTATTTCAATTTGGCGTGGTGAGAGTTCTGGATAATTAACTAATAATTTATTATTAAATTTTTCATTTTTTCTTGAATTATTTATTGATCTAATTAACTTTAGATTTTCATTTGAATTATTAGAACTATCAATTTTAAGAATTTCAATCATTTTTTCTGTGCGTTTTTCTTTTTCAATTTTCATCGCATAATTATGATAATTTTTAAAATGTAAGTATGCGATTTTAAATTCTCTTTTTCGTTCATATAAATGTGCTTTATCAAGACTACAATCTCGTAGCATAGCTAAAATATTTTTTTCTTTTGCTAAGCTCATAGCTCTAACCAGAAAAGACTCTGCAGTTTTTAAATCACCTAATTCTCTATGGGTATTCCCTATGTTTTTTAATGCTCTTATTTCCATGTGAGTATATTCTTGTCCATCACATACAGAAAGTAATTTATTAAAATAGTATAAAGATTGAACAAAATCATTCTGTATAAAATATATATCACCTAAGTTATCATAACATGAAAGAAGAAGCCTTTTTCTATTTAATTCTTCAGCAATATTTTTAGATTTAATTAAATCTTTTAAAATTGAATGAATCGATTTACCCGATTTATACTTTAACCAACCCCTATTTTTCAATGCAGTTGCTAAAATGTAATCATTATTGTTTTTTTCAGATTGATAAATACATTTTTCATAATAAGACATACTTTTATCATAAATACCTAAATAAAAATATATCTCACCTAGGCTGTTTAAGGATTCTAGTAATCCTTCTGAATCATTATGGTCTTTTCTATGTATGAAACCTTTTAATAAAAAATTCAATGCAGGTCTAAATTGCTGAGAGAGCATGTATGCTTCTCCTATTTTATTTAAAGATATTCCTGCATTTATAAAATCATTCATAATTAAAAATTGAATGTACGCTAACTTAAACTGTTTTATCGCATCAGAATAGTTATTCATACGGAATTTCAATATTCCGTCATTAAAAATTTGATTTGGTCTTATATACAATATAAAATTCTTTATTCTTTTAATGTAAAAATTAGGAGGATTCTACTTAAATATAGAAATAATATATATATTATTTTTTTAAGGAAAAATCAGAAATTAAATGGAAAAAATCTTAGAACATACAGTTTTAACAATTAGAGAAGCTGGTAAAATAATTATGAATTATTACCAATCAGAATTTGAAGTAAAACAAAAGGGGGTTGGTAATCCTGTTACACAAGCTGATATTGAAACTGATACTTTTTTAAAAAATACATTAACTGAAGCATTTCCAAATTATGGATGGCTTTCTGAAGAAACTAAAGATTCACCGGCAAGATTGGGAAAAAATAGAGTTTGGGTTGTTGACCCATTAGATGGAACTAAAGAATTTGTAGAGGGTATTCCTAATTTTTCTATTAGTATTGGTTTAGTTGAAAATGGGAAGCCAATTATGGGGGTAATTCTTAATCCTGTAAAAAATGATTTATATACAGCAGTTAAAAATATGGGAATGAAATTTAATGGTAAAAAAACCATAATTTGTCAAAACCAAAATTTAAATGAAATAAATATTTTAAATAGTCGTTCAGAAACAAAAAGAGGATTATGGAAATTATATCAAGGAAAGTTTAAAGAATTAATCCCAATTGGAAGTATTGCTCTTAAATTAGCAATGGTTTCCGCAAATCAAGCCGATTTTATTGGTTCATTACAACCAAAAAATGAATGGGATATTTGTGCAGGACATTGTATGATAAATGAATCGGGTGGAGAATTATTAACCACACTTGGAAATGAAATTACATATAATAATCCGAATACATTAATTACTCCAGGATTAGTTGCAGGCAATAAAATTGCTGTAAGCAATTTTTTAAATATATTATAATGGAAACAATTATTCTGGGCGGTGGATGTTTTTGGTGTTTAGATGCAATTTTTCAACGAGTTACTGGTGTTATTTTAGTTGAATCAGGTTATACAGGTGGGAAAATAGAAAACCCAACTTATAAAGAAATTTGTACGGGTAAAACGGGCCATGCTGAAGTGGTTAAAATTACATTTGATAATAAACAAATAACACTTTTAGAAATACTTGAAATTTTTTGGCAAACACATGACCCGACAACATTAAATAGACAAGGGAATGATATTGGAACACAATATAGATCTACTATTTTCTATGTTAAAGCCTCCCAAAAAGAAATAATTAATCAATCATTAAATTGCATAATTAATTCAAAACTATATAAAAATACAATCGTTACTGAAATTAATAAATTGGATAAATTTTATATCGCTGAAAAATATCACCAAGATTATTATAATAATAATTCTAATCAACCCTATTGTTCATTAATTATAAATCCTAAAATCATGAAATTTGAAAAACAAATTAAAAATAAATGAATTCTATTATTTAAATATAAAATACCAGTAAAATTAGGTTATAATTATAAATCAATTATTTATGTTTGGAGAGTAAAATGCAAACACCAAAGAATATTACAAAAGCACATCAATTAGCATTCGTTTATTTATTTTTCGCCTCTGAAACTGACCAACAATTAGCTTCTAATGAAATGTTAACTATTTCAGATAAAATTGAAAATTGCTTGAATAAAAATACAGAAATTGAATTGAATTGTTGGGATATTGTGTCTGAGTCATTGAATTGGATTACATCATTAAACCCCCAACAAAAAGTAGAAAACTATAATAAAATAATGGATTTATTTAAAATTGAATTTTCAAATGAACAAAAAAATTGCTTAATAGAAGACCTAAAAGAAATTGCTAAATCTGATGGCGTTGTATTAGAAGCAGAAAAAAAATTAATAACTAAATCATCAGAATTATTAAATAATTAATCTATCTCTAATTCAATATTAATTGTACTATCTTTTTCTGCAACATTAAATTTTATTAATGAATTTAATGAATCGAAGTATGTAGATTTTAATAATTGCAGTATGTTTGCCTCATTATAGGCTAATCTTAATTTTCCAATAGCTAAATACACTTGCCCAATTTCAAAATGATATAAATGATTATCAGGATTTAAAAGTGTCGCTTTTTTAAATGCAATTGCGGAAGACTCCAAATCACCAATTTGCTTTAAACACAATCCAATATAAAATTGTGAATCAGAATCATTTGAATTTAATTTTAATGCATATTTAAAAGTTGAAATGGCTGATTCATATTCACCTAAATTATATAAACATTTCCCAATTAAAAACTGTGTAACCTGGTCTCTTGGATATTTAGATGCATAAATTTCAAATTTCATAAGAGCTTCATCAAAAAGTAATAATTCCATATAAAGAACACCTGTTTGAAATGATATTGTAATATCTGTTGAATCTAATAATTCGGCTTGTTTAAATACTAATAAAGCTTGCATGTTTTTATTTAAATTTCCATAAGCTAATCCTAATAAATAATTAGTATTAAAATTTGGCTCAATACATTTCATTGACTCTTCTAGATAATGTATGGTTTTTTCATAATACCCTAATTCATAAGAAACATGACCTAAATCAATAAATAATTCTGATAATTCATCATTATATTTGAGGGCTTCTTCATAAACTATCATTGCATTTTCTAATCTATTTAGCTCTTTATATGCTTTTGCGAGTTGTAAATAATAATTAATATTTCCGGGTTCTTTTTCAATTAAACGAGTAAATGCATCAATGGCCTCAGGAAATCTAGATTCATAGATTAATACATTACTAAATATTGATAAAATTCGTGTTGAATCTGGATTAAAAATAATATAATCACGAAGAGGTTCAACAGCTTTACGATATAACTCTTTTTGAAATAATAATAACCCCAACCTTCTATTTACTTCTGTTATTTCAGGATTAAACTTTCGGGTAATTTTATAGTTCTTAATCGCTTCATCAATATTTAATATTTTTTCATATACTTGTCCCAAATAAAAATGATATGTACCATTTTCTTTTTCATATATTGTACTTTTTGTAAATGCATCTAATGCCTGACTTAATCGTCCAAACTTTAATTGAGCCAATCCTAAATTAAAATGGACCTCCGCATTTTCAGGGTTTATTTTTAATGCTTTTTTAAATTGTTGAATCGCCATTTCAGTATTATTTTCTAAATAATAAATTTCACCTAAAGCTAAATAAACTCTATAATCAAAAATATCATTTATTATAAGTTGTTCAAGTACAATACGAGCACCTTGAAAATCACCTCGATGCATCATACTTAAAGAAACACCTATTTTTGCAATTATATGATTGGGGGATTTTTGGATTGCCCAATGATAATTTATTAACGACTCAAACCAATTTTCTTGTTCAAAATAAACATCGCCTAATAATAAATAAGTTCTAAGTTCATTTGGGTTTTTTTCCTGAAATTCTAAAATAAATGGTAATGTATTTTCATTTCTACCGATTTTAATAAAAGCAAGTGCAATTATTAATTTTTTTTCCGAAGAATATAAATTCAAATTAGTATCTTCAGAAACTTTATCTAAAAATAACTTTGTTGAATCTAAATTAGTAAATAATTTAGTTGTTAAAAAGTTATAATTCAAATATTGATCATCACCCATAACAGCTTGAGATAATAACTCTAATGCATCTTGATATAATCCCTTTTTGTAATAATTAATTGCTATATTAGCTAATTCAATTGACTCATTATTTTGTTCTTGAATATAGTGAACCGTGTCTGGTAGATAATCTAAATATCTAATTTCTGGAAACCAAAGAACAAAAGGTGAAATATGAACTGAATCTATTTGGTTAAACCGGGTTGAATCACTTAGTTCATTCAATATTTGAGAATATGGACTTTGAAAAAATGAAATTGAATTTGAAATGTAAATTTCATCTAATTTTTGAATTGGATTATATAAATATTTTTGAAATTTTATTATTTCATTTTCATAAATTTTAGCAGAACGATAAAATAATAGATTAGAAATGGAGTCATTTTCTATTTCAAGATAAAATTCAGCAAAAAATTCAAGTTGACTGGCAAATGATTCTTTAGATAATTTAGGATCTAACTCAAGAATTGATATTAATTTTTGAGCATATCTTTCTGCCGATTCTAAATTTCCTATTTCTCGCTCAAATTTAAAATTTGTTAGCAATTCATCATAGGATTGCTCTGGTAGAGCAATTATTAAACCTACAAAAGAAAGTAGTATTAGATATTTTTGTATTTGTTTTATATACATTATATAGGATTCCAAGTGGTTAAATTTAATAACATTCTATCCCTTGCTAAAATATTTTCAATTAAAGTGTCATTTCTTGTAATGGCATTCTTTTACACTTTAAATTTAAGACGATGTAAACTAATAATATCTTTAAAATAAAAAGGGAATTAAATTAAAATGGACACATTAAAAAATCAAATTATTCATGAAATAGAAAATACACCTATTAAATTATTTATGAAAGGGACAAAAGAAATGCCAATGTGTGGTTTTTCAAATACAGTTGTTCAAGTACTAAACCATTATAATGCTAATTTTTCAGCAACAAATGTTTTGGAAGACCCATCAATTAGAATAAAATTATCTGAACATTCTAATTGGCCAACTATACCACAATTATTTGTAAATGGTGAATTAGTTGGTGGCTGTGATATTGTTGTAGAGCTTCACCAAAAAGGTGAGCTAGCTAGTATATTAAATCATTCTAAATAATTATTTTTATTTAGGAAAAAATTGTCCAAGCTAGAAAATGAAATTAAATATGCTCAAGTTGCATTTCCATTAACAAGTTTTAAGCAATTTACCTATACAATTCCTCAACATTTAATTTCAAAAATTGAAGTTGGTGCATGTGTACTTGCGCCAATCCGGAACAATGAACGAGTTGGGTTTGTAACTCATATTAGTGATAAATCAAACTATGAAGGTAAAGTTTTTGAATTAAGAGGGCGTATTGAAAAAGATCTTTCTATTCCAAACGACCTTTGGGAAACATTGATTTGGATTTCATACTATTATTTTTGCCCAATTGGTAAAGTAATAAAATCTGCAATTCCATTAAGTTTTAAAACTAAACTGAAACCAAAAAAAGTTTTATATGTACAAATAACTAAACTAGGCTTAAATCAAATTCAACAAATAAAAAAAAATGCGGTTATACAAAAAGAAATTTTAGAATCATTATCTATGGTTACCGAGCCCGTTCAAATTGCTTCATTAAAATTTATTTCACTAACCGCCCCTTCAATTTGTAAAAAATTAGTCGAAAAAGAGTTTGTAAAAATAACTGAAAAAAATGAAATATATAATCCGCTTGATATAGTACCTATTGCCATACCAAAACCAATATTATTAAATAGTGAACAACAAACTGCATTTAATACCATGAAGAATAATTTCATTAAAAATAAATTTTCAGTTAATTATGTTCATGGGGTTACAGGCTCAGGGAAAACAGAGCTATATATCAAGCTCGCTGAGATGGTAATTCAAAATAATAAATCGGTTATTATTTTAGTGCCAGAAATATCATTAACTCCACAAATTTCAGCACGGTTTAAAACTTTTTTTGGTGATAAAATTGCGTTATGGCATAGCAAATTAACAATGTCTCAAAAATCTTGGACATGGAAAGCAATAAAAAATGGTGAATTTAATATTATAATTGGAGCAAGAAGTGCTCTTTTTACACCAATGAAAAATTTAGGATTAATTATAGTTGATGAAGAACATGATCATTCTTATAAACAAGATCGTGTAGCACCATTTTATCATGCTCGAAATTCAGCATTAATGAGATCTAAATTTGCAAATATTCCTATTGTACTAGGAAGTGCAACTCCAAGTATGGAAATGTATTATAATAAGATAAAAAATAAAATTACTTGGACAAAATTAAAAAATCGATTTGGTAGTGCAAATCCGCCATCTATTAAATTAATAGATATGATGGAAGAAATGAAAAAAACAGATGATTTTAATTCTTATTTAAGTATTGAATTAAAAAAATCAATACAAATATGTTTAGATAAAAATGAACAAATAATATTAATGCAAAATCGTAGAGGGTATGCCGTTGTTCAACAATGTTTAGGTTGTGGAGAAATTGCAAGTTGTAAAAGTTGTTCTGTAAGTTTAACATATCATCGAAGTGTTGAAAAATTAATTTGTCATTATTGCGATTATAGTTCAAAAATTAAAGCTGTATGTTCTAATTGTGGACAAGATGAAATGCATTTTTTAGGTTCAGGAACTCAAAAAATTGAAGAAGAATTAGAATTAAACTTTCCAACTGTTAAAATTTTAAGAATGGATATTGATACCGTTTCAAAAAAAGATGGACATCATTCAATTTTAGAAAGATTTGGAAATAAAGAAGCTGATATTTTATTGGGGACTCAAATGATTGCAAAAGGATTAGATTTTCCAAATGTAACCTTGGTTGGGATAATAAATGCTGATACAGGAGTATTTATGCCTGATTTTAGAGCAGGAGAAAGGAACTTTCAACTCATTTATCAAGTTGTTGGTCGTGCTGGCCGTCATCAAAAACCAGGGAAAGCAATTATACAATCTTTTAACCCAACAGAAGTTAGTATTTCAACAGCTGCTCACCAAAACTTAAAACAATTCTATAATACAACAATGGCACAGAGAAACGAATTATTTTATCCACCATTTTCTCGTGTATCTCGATTCATTTGTTCTGGAATAAATAAATTAGAAGTTAAAAAAAGAACTTACAGTATTTATTATTTATTAAAAAAAATAGATGGGTTAATAATTCTTGGTCCATCAATTTCTCCAATTGAAAAAATAAGAAATTCGTGGAGATATCATATTCTAATTAAATACGATATTAAAAAACCCCATATTCTACATCAATCGATTCATAACCAAATTTTATCAATGATAGAAAAACCAATAAATAATGTAAAAATTCAATTAGATGTTGATCCTGTTTCGATATTATGAAAATATCTTTCCACATATTTTTTATTATAATAATAAATTTTTTATTTTCATTAGAGTTTCAAACTGATATTGGAAAATGTAATTTATTATTTGATAAAAATCATTCAAAATATGAAATGGAAATTATTGAGTTAATTCAATCAAATATTGAATTGCTTGTACAAAATTATGGGCAAGTCAAAAATTCATCTTTTGAAATCTATATTACAAATAATCATTCGAAATTTAAGAAATTAACAAAAGGGCCTGTTCCCGAATGGGGTATCGGAATTGCACAACAAAACCCAGATAGAATTGTCATTCAAGGAACACAACTTTCAAATATTTCATATTCACGATTAAATGAAGTATTGAAACATGAAATTAATCATGTTTTTGTTCAGCGAAGTTTAAATTACCATATATTACCAAAATGGTTTATTGAAGGCTTTGCGAGTTATTGGGCTGGCGAGTTAACAATTACAAAAAAAATATTAATTTCATCTGCTCTTTGGGAAAAAAAGGAATTTGCACTAGAGGGGTTGAAAAGTTTTAATTCTTTCAATCGAGTTCATGCAAATTTAGCTTATGCTCAATCTGCGTCAGCAATTAATGCATTAATTTATTTTTATGGCGAGATTATATTAAAATCAATTATCCAAAATAATGCAAAATATAGTAACTTTGATTTATTATTTTTTAATATAACAAATGAGAATCTATTAGAACTGACTTATAAATATGAGACTTATTTAAAACAAAATTATAAATGGATGTTTTTATTAAAATCCTCTAATATTTTATTCATAAGTTTACCAATAATTTTGGTGTTTGGATATTTAATTAAACGCAGAAAAAACCAAATAATTTTAGCACGATGGGAAGAAGAGGAAAAAATAGAATTCGGAGAAGATGAATAAAAATTTAATTATAATATTATGTTTGAATGTTGCATTTGGAATTACAAGTTTTGAATTTCCAACACATCCAATCAATTTAGGTAAATGGAATGGTGGTTCTGCAATAACATCTCCTTACCAACAAGTAAATCCAGCATCAATTAAAATGTCTTCAAATATTTTGATAGCTTCTTTTAAAATTCCTGAAGATATCAATATTCAAAGTTTAGAATATTCAAAATTATTTAATAATAATTTATTAAAACTGAACACTTCAATAATTGATTATGGTCAATTAATGGACTTTATTACTGAAAATGAGTTTTCCGCCCGAGATATAATTATTGGAATTTCAACTAAAACAATTTATAAAAACTTTATTTCTGTCGGACTAAAAGTAAACTATTTAAATTCTAAAATTGATTCTTGGAATCAACAATCCTCAAAATGGACATTGGGTTTTCGTGCACATTTATTAGATAAAAGATTGGGATTAGGAATAGCTTATAATCGATTTTTTCAACAAAATGAAATTGAGGACTTAATAAATCAATCTCAATATATTTTAGGAAGTTTTTATAAACCACTTTATTTTCCAGGTACGATTGCAATTGATCTAATTAAAAATTCAAAATGGTCTGGAATACTTTCGATTGAAATTAATATGAGAGAAAACATTTCAGCTTCAATTGGAATTAACTCAGATAAATTTAATTATCAATCGGATACAATAATTTCTGATGTCTTTTATGGTTTAGGTGCAGGAATAATTGTCAATTTAAAGGGTATTGATCTTTCGATAGGAATTAGAAATTCAGGTCGAACCGGTTCAATAACTGGAATAAGCATAGGCAAGGAATTATAATATGGACTTACATCCTTTTTTTATTCACTTTCCAATTAGTTTATTTTTATTAGCTTTAATTATTGAATTAATTCATAAAAAGATAGATTGGATTCATTCAAATATTTCATTGTTTATATTTGTAATTGCGTCATTTTTTTCTATCCCTTCTGCATATACTGGTAATTCTGCTGAATATGCTGCTGGAAAAATAATTGGAATTCAACATTTACTCGAAGCTCATGAATCTATAGGAACCCTGATTACTATTTCTGGGATATTTTTTTCATTTTTGTTAATTTTTTTCAAATTAAAATATCCAGTAAAAAGTTTTTCATTATTACGAAAGGCCATTTTTACGCTAATGACACTAATGGTTTTATACACAGGTTATCTTGGAGGCGAAATGGTTCAGAAATTTGGTGCGGGGACAAATGTAAAAGTTGAGGTGAATAATTAGTCTTTCAAATAGAATAGCTTCCATTAAATTTATTTTTGGTTTATTGAAATTTGGCACATCTCCACCAAATACAAATAATATTATTCAACATTCTTTTAAAGGATTAATGAATGAGCAAATCCCATTTTTAGAAATAACTCCTTCAATTAAGTTACAAAATTTTGAAGTCATCCTATTCCACGGTGCTTCACCTTATGGAGAAGAACATCCAGGAATGATAAACCTTGCACTAGCATTAGCAAAAAGTGGAATTAAAGTTTATATGCCAAGACTTCCTAAATTAATGAATTTAGAATTAACTAAAGATACAATTGATTTAATTTCTCATTTTTATTTATTTATTACTAAATTATCAAATAAAAAAATTATTCCTGCTGGAATTAGTTTTGCTGGAGGACTTTTAATAAAGGCAATGCTTCAGGATAAAATAAAAAAAATACGCCCTAATTCAATCTTAACTTATGGGACTTACTATAGTTTGCAAACGAGTATAAATTTTTTATTAACCGGTAGAATTAAATATAAAGAAATCGATGACTTTATAAAGCCTAATGATTGGGGATTAATAGTTTTATTTCATAATTATTTACCCGGAATTGATGCAGGATTTGATACTACTAATTTGCAAAAAATATTAGAATTAAGAGTTGCAAATAAAATTATTGAGTCTGATCTTTTAGTTAAAGGCTTATGTTCAAAGGGGGAGAAAATACTCAGTGATATATATAATTCTAATCAAACGAATGAAATAAAAAATTTATTAGAAAAAATGAAATTAAAATTTAAAAAAGAAATGCTTTACCTTTCACCGTCTGAGGTCTGTGATAAAATTAATTTTCATGTGTTTTTAATGCACGGTGCAAACGATTCAATGGTTCCATATACTGAATCAATTAAATTAAATAATGAATTACCACAATCTACAATTTTTCTTTCAGGACTTTATGAACATAGTGAAATTTCTGGAGAAAATTCAATTTTTTCAAAATTAAAGGAGTTTTATAAGATGTCTTCATTTTTTACACAATTTATGGATTATAATGGAAATTAGAGTTTTTCAGGGTGGGTATGATAAAAATTTATGTTATTTAGTTTGGTGTAAGGAGTCGAAAAGAGCATCTGTTATTGATCCATCGGTAGAGCCTCTGCCTATATTTGAAATGATTGAAGGTGAAAATTTGCTGCTGGAAAAAATAATAATTACACATTCACATCATGATCATATTGCTTTTTTAGATGATTTTTTATTTCATTTTCAAAATTTAAAAATAGTTGGATTTAAATCACCTGTGAAAAAACTACCATCCAATTATTTAGGTTTAGCTAATAGAGAAATTATTAATATTGGAAAAAATATAATTACAGCAATCCATACTCCAGGACATTATCCCGATAGTATGTGCTATTGGAATGTTGAAAAAGGATGTCTTTTTACTGGCGACACAATGTTTGTAGGACGAACAGGACGAACAATAAGTACAGGGAGTTCGGTTGAACAATTATATGATTCAATTTATAATAAAATTTTTAATTTACCTAAAACAACTATGATTTTCCCAGGACATAATTATGGATATTCAAAGTCATGTACTTTAGTTGAAAATCAACTTTATTCTCCCTTTTTTCAATGTAAAACGGTATCTGAATTTATTTCAGTAATGGATAATTATGAACGAAATCGAAAATAAAACAAATTTAAAAAAACTGTTAATTAATAAAACATGGGAAGTTAAGCAATTTCAGCCTGAAAATGAGTTTAATAAAATTGAGGTAAAAACTCTATTTGAAAATATGCCGGGTATTTTGATTTTTGATTTTTTTAAACCAAATTTGATTAATGAATTAACTATATTAAACAATTCTCCACTTGAAATTCAACTTATCACGACAGGAATTGATGATGTGATTTGGACATATAATTTAAAAAATTAAAACCTTGAAAATAATAAAATTCATACTCTTTTTTTTAATTTCTATGTTGAAATCAGAATTCATCGAAAGGGAGTTTTCAATTATTGATGGATTTATCGGTGGAAATGTAAAATCTATATTTCAAGATGAGATTGGTCGGATTTGGACCGTTACTGATTTTGGAGTAAGTATTTTTGATGGACATGAATTTTTAAATCTTAAATATTCTGAAAAATATAATATATCTTTTGCAATTGAAGGAGATTGTTCCACCGAAAATAATTGCTGGGTATTAACAGATAAAGGATTATTTAATTATCAAAATATAGGATTAATAAATCAACCTAAAATTAAATTTTATCCCATAAAAAATGTAAACCATATTGCAGTAAGTAATAATAATATTTGGGTCTCAACAAAAAATGGGAAAGAGTTAAAATATTTAAAAGATGAGGAATTTCATTGTCTTGCAATACCTACACATCTTACCGACATAAAAGAAATGTATTCAGATAGAACTGGTCAAATTTGGATTTTTTGTGCTAAGAGTATCTGGAAAATTAATTCTCAAACAATTATTGAAAATAACTTCAATTTAAAATTTGATGGATACAATTGTCATGCGGTTATTCAAACAGAGACTGGTTTTATTTTAAGTGGTAAAAATAATAAAATAAATATTGAATTAAATTTAAATGGTGAAATAAATTTATTAAATAATAATATTAATTTTGATGATGGCATTTACCACCCATCTGCAGAAATTGTTTATTTATTAGATCAAAAAATTTATTCAACTTCTAATAATTTTAATCAAAATATTGGTAACAATGTTTACTCAAGCATATTTATGGATAATACGAAATCTATTTGGCTTGGCAAACTTAATACAATTTCTTTAATTAGCAATCCTGAAACAATAAAGATTCATCCCAGTCAATTTATACCAAATTTTAATAATATAGTTGCAGGATTTACATTAAATAATACGTTTATTTTTTCTGTAAATAACAATATTAATGAAGTTTATCAAATAAATAACAAGGAAATTTCAAAATCACAATATCCCTTTTTTAATCAAAATTTTTCAATTAATGATGAAATAGAATTTTTATTATCTCCTAAAAATAAAATGTATTCAATAAATAAAAGCACGAATGAACTTAAAAATATTGAAAGGCCAAAAGGAATTATAGATAATATTATTCAGTCAAAAATTAATGACCGAATAATTGCAAAGTCCGATTCAGGATTATTTATTTATAATGAAAATAAATGGAATAATATTTCTCGTTTTTCTACTCAAAATAAATTAATGACAGCATATAAAGATAATATTTTTTTGATTAACAATGATTCATTAACTGTAGTGAATTATATAAATTCGATTCAAAATTATGTACTACCGAGTGATTTTATAAAAGGAATTGAAATTTTTGATAATAATTTAATTTTAGTTGGAGAAAATAAAATATATAGTTTTAATTTATTAAATAAACAATTTGAACACAATTATATAAAACCATTAATTAACTTCCCTATTCAATCAATAAAATCAAATAATAATTCATTGTGGTTAAATTGTTACAATCACTTAATAAGAATAAAAGATAATCAACATGAATTATATCAATTTAATCAAAACTTAATAACAAAAAATATTTATTGGGGAGATAATTATTTTTATTCCTTTAATGGCACAAACCTATTTAGGACACAATATTATAAAACAGATATTTCAAATGTTTCGACTTATATATATCCAATTTCATTACAAGATGGTAAATTTTATGATGAAGAAAAAATTCCATTTAATGAACCGATAATAATAAAATATTTTACTCCTGAATATAGAAATTTAGGTTTTCATGGATTTTATTCTAATTTAGAAAATGAAAATTCGCTACTTCAATTTTCTAATAATAACCATTCATTTTTTTCTAGATTAGATTATAAAAATTATAAATTTAAAATTCATCCAACCTTTGCTAACATTTTTAATACTGAAACTATTACAGAATTAAACTTCAAAATTCCACCTCCCTGGTATTTGACAACTCAATATAAAGTATTATATTTTTTGATTATTATATTATTTATCAGCTTCATATTATTTATCATTTATAAAAAATATTTTATGCATAGTAAAGTAAATCCATTTATTTCAAAAACATATATAAATGTATTTAATGAATTTAGAGCATTTAAAAAATCTGCAAATGGTATAACTTCCATTAAATCTCATACTCAAATGGAAATGTTATTTTATCTAATAATAAATGGGTATAAATTTAAAAGTGGTGTTTCTCGAGAAAGCTTTGATACTTATTTTTGGCCAAATATACCTACAGACCAAGTATTAAATAGAAGGTATGTTGTTTTTAGTAGAATTAGAAAATTAATTGGTGAAGGTGATCAAAAAATATTATTAACAAAGGATGGGAAATGTACTTTATGTTGGGATGATAATGATTTATATGTAGATTTAGTAAATTATTATAGTGAAATCGAAAAAGGTATAGAACAGGGAAAATTAAATAATTTAGATCAAAAGGTATATCATTATCAAAATGCATTAAAAATATATGGAAAAGGGTTGAGTAAAGATTTTTCAAATATAATTTTTGATAAATTTTATGAAGCTCTTCATTCCGAAGCAGTAAAAATCTCTACAGAAGTTATTCAATTTCATATTCATAGACAGGACGATGAAGTGGTTATCAAATATTGTAATCAGCAAATTTTATGGGATAATTTAGATATTTTTCCAAACGAAACAAAAATTAAATCGATGGTAAAATTAGGCCATGGAGCACAAGCCAAATCTTATTTAAATAAATTTAGTATTGATTATGAAAATGAAATTGGAGAAAAACCGAGGATTAATATGAAAAATATTAAATTTGACTAATTTTAAGTTATGATAAATAAATAAAAATAATCATTGTATATTTGCATACTAAAACCTTAGACTTATAGGGTAAGAAAACTTTGCACTTATTTTAGTTAAAGATAACAGAGGAGGTAAAATGGCGGATAAAGTAAAGAAAGTAGGTATAGAAAAAGAAAAAGGATACCTTTACTATTTAGATAAAAATGGCGATATTGCTAGATCTAAAATGGCACGAGGAAGTGATAAAGGAGGGAATGCTGAAGTTGTTAAAAATACAAGCGTTACTCGTGAAAAGGGGTTTCTATATTATATTGATAAAGATGGAGATATTTCAAAATCTCCAATTGCGCGCAGGTAATAATTCTAAAAACCTATATCATAGTAAAAAGCCCTTATTTTAAGGGCTTTTTACTTTATTAGATTATGAAAACTAATATTTTAATTATTTTATTATTTTCCTCCCTTTTCCCTGTTTCTATTAATAAAATTCAAATTAATGGTAATGATGCGACAAAAGAACATATAATTTTGCGAGAAATACAACATCCTATCCCCCATAAATTTTCAGACTCACTACGCATTGAAGACCAAAACCGATTATATAATTTGGGTATTTTTTCTTTTGTCGAAATTAAACAATATGAAAATGATTATCAAATCAATGTAATTGAAGTTCCAAGATATTACCCCTTACCTTTATTAGATTTTGATGAATCAAAAGGTAAAGATGGAACTTCTTATGGTTTAGCATTAAAAATACTAAATTTACATGGGAAAAATAGAGATTTAGAATTAGGAGGAATGTTTGGAAATCAAAATATTTACTTTTTACGGTTTCATGACCCCTGGATTGCTGGAGATCATATTTCATTGGATATTAGATTATATAAATTTTTAAGTAATTCATTTTATTATCATCATAATATTGAAGAATCATATCAATTTAAAATAAATGGATTTGAATTTGGTTCTGGATTTAATATTGGGAATAATAATAAGTTTAATTTTGATATAAGTTTAACAGAAAAATATCTAAATACTGATTTAGGTGAAATTAATTTTGCATCTGAATTTAATTATTATCAAAATTTTGGAATTGCTTCAATTTATAGTTTTGACACACGAAATATTTATAATGACCCAACGGATGGAATTTTATTTAATATTTCCTTAGAATATTTTTTAGGACTAAATAAAACGGAATCGTACTCAAGTATTGAATGTGGAATTCAAAAATATACAAAATTATCAAATTATAGAGATATAACTTTAATTAATAAATTAAAATTGTTATTTCAAAATGAAAACCATATTCCCTATTTTAATATTGAAAGTTTAGGTGGAGAAGATTTTATTAGAGGATACAATCCATACCCAACTAAAAACCCTGAGAAAGTAATAAATAGAATTCGAGCATCTCAAATAATTTCAAATTCTATAGAAATTCAATATACTTTAATAGAAAAACAAACAATTAATAATATGGAAATAGGATTAGACCAAATTTGGTTCTTTGATATTGGACTTGGTGGACAGGAAAAAAATGAATTAAAAATAAATAAACCAATTATTGGTTATGGAGTTGGTTTTAGGCTTTTCGTATCAGGAGTTGGTACAATTGGATTAGACTTTGGATTTAATCCGTATTCTAATAGTCCGCAAATTCATATTTCTGATGGACAAGATAATTAATTAAATAACTGTTTTAATAACATTGCTTTTTTAAATTGATTTTCCTCTCCTTTTATCATTCTTACAATATTACTCCGATGAGTAAAAATAATAAATATCGCTAAGAAAATTGAAAAAATTGGAAAATACTCCAATTTATGATTTTCGGTTATAAATAAAAAAATTGGAATTGAACTTGCTGCAATCATGGTTCCTAAACCAACAAATCCAGTCAAAATTAAACATATAATCCATAATGAAATTGCAATTCCAAGTGAAGGGAAATTTAATGCAAGAATCATTCCTATTCCTGCACCCGCACCTTTTCCACCTTTAAATCCATGATATATAGGATATACATGTCCAACAACAGCCGATAGTCCACAAAGTAAAATATTCAATTCATTAAAATCAGAATTTATGTTAAATCCAAATCCTTCAAAATTTAAAGTTGAAATATATTTTGCAGAAATAAATCCTTTTAAAACATCTATTAACACCACTCCAATTGCAAATAAAATTCCTTGAGTTCTAAATGCATTTGTACCTCCAGCATTCCCACTACCCATTTTACGAATATCAACGCCTCGTAATTTCCCTAAAATTAAACTTCCGGATAGTGAACCAATTAAATAGCTTATTAAAATTTTAATACTTAAACTAATCAATTGGAATTTCCTGAACCCCTAAAGAAAGTGAGCCTGGGCCTGCATGAACTCCCAAAGCACAACCCATTTCAACAACAAATATTTGCTTTATATTTGCAAAATCAACCAAACTCATTTTTAATAAGTTCGCACCGTCAAAATTATTACAATGTCCAATTTGGACTCGATATTCTTTATTTTTATCTAATTTTTTTCGAATAAACATTGCAAATTTTCGTTCTAAGTTTTTTGTACCTAATAAGACTCCCGCTTTATCAATTAAGCCATCTTTTGCAGTTAATACAGGTCTAATTCTTAATATATCCGCAATCATTTTTACAGATTTTTTTAATCTTCCTCCTCGGACAGGGTAAATTAAATCATAAATAGCAACATAAATTGTAGTTTTAGGAATTATATCATTTATTTTTTGAATAATTTTATCATGAGCAATTCCATTCTTTGCTAATTCTCCTGCATACATTACAATTAAACCTTGTGCGGCAGAAACTGTCATGGAATCAATTAATGTAGTACTTGATTCTGGTACTCGTTTAGTTGCTATATTAGCAGATTGAAATGTACCACTTAATTTTTTTGATAAGTGAATTGACACAACAGATTTGTAATGAGTCGATAAAAACTGATATTGTCTTCTGAAATCACCCGGTGTAGGTTGGGAAGTTTTTGGATGTTCAGGATTAGTTTTTAGTTCTTTATAAAACTCTGATGGTGTTTGAGAAACTTTATCAATATAGCCAACATTTCCAAAATGATATCTTACAGGTACAACATGAATATTTAATTCATCAGCTTCAGGTGGAAGATCTGCTCCTGAATCAGTTACAATTGCAATATTTTGAGAAAGATGCCCGCTTGCAGAAATTTGTTGTTGCCTCATATCATCTGTTTTTTGATCTGAAACTATCCCATATTCTCTACATATTTTAAAAATATCTGCGGGGTTATTGGTATGAATATGTATTTTAGCTCTTGATTTAGAACCTGCTAATACTAAACTATCTCCTAGGTTCATTAATTTTTCTCGTAATCTTTTACGATTAATTTCTTCACCTTTTATTAAACATTCCGTACAAAAGAAAAATTTTAATTCATCTGTTAAAACTTCATGTTCACTTTGGTTTGTTTCTGAAGGTTTAAATATTTTAACTTTTAAATCACGAATGGAACCTGTTTTAATAAAAGAATAAATTCCATTTAATAAATCTACAAAGCCTTGGGCTCCAGAATCTACAACACCGGCTTTTTTTAATACAGGCAGTAAATTGGGAGTGTTTTGGAGTGATTCTTCTGCTGATTTTAATCCTTCTTCTAATAAGAAAAGAAAATCAGTCGCTCCATTTTTGATAAGTTCATTTAATGAGTTTGCAAAATCTGTTAATACAGTTAATATTGTACCTTCAATAGGTTCCGCAAGTGCTTCTCTGGCATAATCTGCTCCTGCCTTCATCGCAACACTAAATGTATGTGGTGTATGTTTATCTACATTATTTGACCCATCAGCAAACCCTTGAAAAAATTGTGCTAATATTGCACCCGAGTTTCCTCTTGCACCATCAATTGCAGAATCGGCTACTTTCTCAAGCATATCATCTACACGAGAATGAACATGATTGACAGTACCATCTAAAATTGAAGTTAATGTAAATGCCATATTTGTTCCAGTATCGCCGTCGGGAACAGGAAAAACATTTATTTTATTCAAATAATCTTGTCTTGAGATTACATTTTGAATTCCAGCAGTAATAGCTCGGTGTAACCGAATGCCATCTATATAGTTAATTTTATTTTTTGTGATAAGTTTTTTTAATTCGTCAGTAATTAAAGAATAAGGTTTTTATAGTATAATGAACAATTTATTTATTGTATCAATTCAAACTACTCCGTTAAATTAATGACTCTGCAGTCATAAAAAAACTGACGATTCAATATGAATATAAAATTAACACGAAAAGAAACAGAACAAAAGCTTCACAAAGATCTCATAATTAGAGCATCTGCTCAAATTTTTGCAGAAAAAGGATATGAAAAAACAACGCTTGATGAGGTTGCACAACTAGCAGAATTCAGCAAAGGTAGTTTATATAATTACTTTGAAAATAAAGAAGATCTTTTTTTAACAACTCTTGAAGAGGGAATTATTAAACTAATAGAAGAGATGAAAAAAGTTGAAGAAGGTAACATTAAAGTCGTTGATAAAATAAAATCGGTTCTAGAAATAATGATATCATATTTTCATAATGATAATTTATTTAGTAAGCATCGTGCCTTTTTTCAAATGCTAGTCAATGAAAAACGAGTAATGGCTTGTCAAGCATCTGATGAATTTTTAACTCGAATGCAACAAATGCATAAAAAAATGTCACAGTATTTTGTAAATATTTTTCAAAACGGTATTGATTCACATGAATTAAAAAATGGAAGTGCTCAATCTTATGCAGAAATATTTTTAGGTATAATTCATCATTATGTATTTTTGGTTAATGTTGGGTTTATTGATTTTAATAGTGATAAGTCTGAGCAAATTTTTGATGTTTTTTTTAATGGAGTAAAATCAAAATAATGAAATATTTTTTAATCTTATTATTTTTAAATATGATATTTACAAAAAATTATAACTTATCTGAACTAATTAATATAGCATTAGAAAAAAGCCCACAAATAAAATTAGCAAATGAAGATAAGAAAATCTCTCTTTCTCATTCGATTGAAGCAAGGTCTGCAGCTTTACCTCGTATTCAATTTGTTACTTCTGCCACAAGAAATTATAATGTTGCAGGCCAACCCATTGATTTTCCAATTCCATTTGGAGTATTAAACCCTGTAACAGGTGACCCTATTCCAACAGAGTGGAATCCAAGTTTACAGGAGACAGAAATAATTCCAGATGAAATAATGTTTTCAATGGGAAGAGACTATTCAGGTTTGTATGGAATAAATATAAATCAAACTATTTTTGATGGAAGAGTGTTTGCTGGAATAAGAGCATCTAATAAATTTAAAAACTTAACAAACGCATCTTATGATTCTCAAAAAGAAGAAATTATTGAAAATACAAAAATTTCTTTTTACACCGTTTTACTTACTAAAAAAGTTACCGAAGTCTTTCATAAATCATTAAAAAGGTCAAAAGATAATTTATTCAATACCAAATTACTTTATGATTCAGGAAAAACAAATGAACTTGAATTAATTCGTGCAGAGTCAATGGTGAAAGATCAAGAAACAACTTATTCAAATGCAAAGAAAAATGAAATATTAGCATTGGAAAAGTTAAAACTTACAATAGGATTTAATTTATCTCAAAATTTAAACATTGTCGGTGCATTTAAAGATTCTATACAAATAATCCCAGAATTTAATGAAATTTCAAATCAATTATTGGCTCAACAACCTAGAATAAAACAGTTAGAAGCAAATCATGATCTTTTACAGGAAGATGTAAATTCCTACTTATCAGAGTTTTTACCAAGTATAGAATTGACAGGTTCAATTCATAAATTTCAATCTCAAAATAAAGATAATTTTACTTGGAAAAACTTTCAAGATAATAGTTCACTTTCAATTAATATTGGGTTACCACTTTTTAATGGATTTGGCTCTACAGCTCGGATTATGAGAGCAAAAGCCAATGCAAAAAAAGCATATTATCATTCAGAAGATTTAAAAAATAATCTTTTATTAGATTTAAGGAATATCCATTTATCTTTAATAGAAGCTAATGAAAAAATAAATGCTGGAAATAAAAAATTAGAACTTGCAAGCCGAGGATACAATATTGCTAATGACTTATTTTTAACTGGTATGACAACTCAGCTTGAATTATTGGGTGCAGAAGTGAGTCTTAATAGAGCCGAATTAAATCTACTTCAAGCAAAATATGAATTTCAAATTGCATTGGTTAAACTTTCAAGAGCTATTGGAAAAAACACAACAGGGAATACTAAATGAAAAACACCATTCTTTTAATTATTATAATGGGGCTATTTTTAAATTGTTCATCAACCTATGGAGATGAAAAAGAAAAAGAGATAGAAACAAAAATTCCAGTTAGAACAAAACTATTAAACCCTGAAAAATATATTAAAACATATTCTGGAATGGGAAAGGTAATTTCGGGCCAACAGGCCAATTTGATGTTTGAGGTTCCTGGTAAAATAATTGAAGTGATTGCCAAAACTGGGCAATATTTTAAGACAGGGGAAGTGATTGCTAAATTAAAAAGTGATAATTATAAAGCTCAATTTGACCTTGCTGAATCTGCCTTAAAGAAAGCAAAACGAGATTTAAAAAATGTGACAGAACTATTTAATAAAAATGCGGTTTCAGAAGACCAAGTATTACAAGCAGAATTAGGATATAAAAAATCTAATTCAGATTTTATAAATGCAAAAAATGCCTATGAAAACACGGAACTTAAAGCACCATTTAATGGAACGATAACCCATATTAATTTACAAGAAGGTGAGTTTTTTAGTCCGGGGCCATATCCTCTTCCACCTGTAATTATTTCTAATTTAAATCAATTACAGTTAGAAACAACAATTTCGAGTACCGAAATTTCAGATATTACTATTAACCAAAATGTAATAATAACCTCCCCATTTAAAACTAGCACTATTGCTTTAATTGGGATTGTTGAAGAAGTTGGGATGATTCCTATAAATATGAGCAATAGTTATAATGTAAAAATAAAATTATTAAATTCTAGTCCTAATTTAAAATTAGGTATGATGCTCAATTATATTATTGAACAGGTTGAATTAGATTCTGTTTATATGATATCAAATAGATATATTTTAGACGAAAATGGCAAAAGTTTCATATGGATGAATGATAATTCTATTGCTAAGAAAATTAATATTTCTACGGGTAATTTAGTTGAACATAAAATTATTATTAAAGGTGAATTATATCCTGGAATGATGATAGTTACAGATGGTATAAGACAGGTAAAAGAGGGATCAAGCTTGAAAGTTATTCAATGAAATTAACTGAAAAAGCGATTGACCAACCTCTTATTTCCACGCTATTAAGTGGATTACTTTTTTTCTTTGGATTAACAGCTTATTTTTTAATACCCACAGAAGCAGTCCCAGAAATAAAAGTCCCCGTGGCAAGCATTACAAGCCAATATATTGGTGCTGGTCCAGAAGAAATTGAAACTGAAATAATTAAACCCTTAGAAGAAAAATTAAAGGATTTAGACAATTTAAATTATACAATTTCTTATGCATTACAGGGGTTTGCATTTACTGTTGTATCCTTTACTCCAGAAGCTGACATTGAATCTAGCTTAAGAGATTTAAGAGAAAAAGTTTCTGATGCAGAAACAGACTATATTGATGAAATTGAAAATACTCAAATAAAACAAATGAATTTTGATGATATTCCAATACTCATTTTAAATATTTTTGGTGATTATCCAATGAATCAAATTTCATCAATATCAGAAATGGTAAAAGATGAAATTGAGGCACTTTCTGGTGTGAATGAAGTAACTACTTTTGGAAATATTGAACGAGAAATTAAAATTACCATAAACCCAGATTTATTAAAGTTACATCATATTCCTGTTCAAGCAATTATTCAGGCACTTCAAGTTAATAATTTTAATATGCCTGGAGGGAATATTTCATTAAATGGTCAAGACTTACTTGTAAGAACTATTGGAAAGTTTAATACCATTGAAGCAATTTCAAATCTCATTGTATTCCAGTTTTCCGATGAAAGTGTTGTTAAATTAAAAGATGTTGCAACTATTAAAGATACTTTTGAGGACCAAACAAGTTACTCTAGATATAATCAAAAAAATTCAATTACCCTATTAATACGAAAAAATGTAGGGCATAATATTGTAGAGACGTCACTTCAAATTGAAGAATTAGTTAAACAATTATCTCAAAATTTTCCTACTGGAATAAAATATGAATTTAGTTCTCGTCTTGCAGAAGAAACTGAAAGAGCAACATCACAATTAAGTCAAAATGCGATGTTTGGTGCTTTACTTGTTATATTAACTTTATATTTTGGAATTGGTTTTAGAAATGCATTAATTGTTACTTTTTCAATACCGTTTAGTTTATTGACGGCATATTTACTTCAATTTGCTTTTGGGATTAGCCAGTCAGGTATTACAATGTTCGCACTTATAATGGTTTTAGGAATTGTTGTTGATGGAGCAATCATTGTATCTGAGGCAACATTTAGAGAAATGGAAGGTGGGTTAGACCGTAAAAATGCTTCTAAAAAAGCAATTCAAAAAGTAGGATCACCAATAATTACATCTGTTTTAACAACAATGGCTGCATTTGCACCGATGATGTTTATGACTGGAATTATGGGGCAATTTTTGAGCTATATTCCTAAAATAGTAATTTTTTCATTAATTGGTGCCACGATTGCAGATCATATTATTATCCCCATTTTAGCATCACAATTTATGGTGTTAAGTAATAAAAATACAGTTATGACAGGCGATTGGATTGGGTCAAGAATTTATAAATCAATGATAAATTGGGCTCTTCATAATAGAAAAAAAACATTAGCCATCACTTTTACTTCATTTATTCTTGGAATTGTAATTCTGGGAATTTCTGCTTCAACAGATTTAAATCTTATAAAAGTTCAAGTTTTTCCTAAAGTACCGAAACCTCGTTTTATTATTGATATTCAAACAGAACCAGGGACAGACCTTGATGAAACAAATAGTATAGCTCTTCAAGTTGAACAACTACTTGCTAATACTCCCGAGGTCAGCCAGTTTGCCTCAACCGTTGGCCAGTCCGGAGTTCAAAATATGAGAATAAATCAAAGTTCTGCTATTGGTAGCGAAGTTGCTCAAATAAATGTAGATTTAATTGACAAAGAAAATAGAGAGAAATCGGTTGATAAAATCATTGCTGATTTACAATTCCAAGTTAAAAATATGCCTGGAATAGATTTCCAATTTTCGGTGATCACTGAAGGCCCCCCTGTTGAGGATAGACTTGTAATTGACATACAGGGTGAAAACATAGACCAGATTGCGCTTGTATCTAAAATGGTTAAAACAATTTTTGATGACTTAGAAGGGATTTATAATATTTCTTCTAGTTTAGGTAAAACAAGAAAAGAAATTCAAGTAAATGTAGATCATGATCGCTCTGCTTTTTTAGGAATTAATAGTCAAAAAATAGCTCAAACTATTTCATCCGCACTCTTTGGATTTGAAGCAACATCTTATTCTGACGGGTTAGAAGAAATTCCAGTTAAAGTTGAAATTGAAAAAACAGAAGATATATTATCAGATATAAAATCATTAGAGGTACCTACAAATCGAAATACATTAGAAATTTTATCAAATGTTGCAAATGTTGAATTAAAAACTGGGCAAGCAAGTATATTTAGAAAAAACTTCAAACGAACAGTTTCTGTATCTGCAGATATACTTGAAGGTTATAGTTTGTTAGATATTAAAAGAAAAATTAAACCAACGATTGATGAACTTGATATTCCAGCTGGAATTTTAACTGACTTTGGTGGTATAAATGATGAAACAACTGAAAGTTTTAAAACATTAGGGAAGGCAATGATTGTTGCATTTTTTGTGATTTTAATTTTATTAGCAGGTCAATTTAAATCATTAAAACAGCCATTCATAATTGCCATTACCATTCCTCTTTCTTTTATTGGAGTTATATTAGGATTAATGATAACCCGCGTTCCATTTGGAATGATGTCATTTTTTGGTGTTGTTGCTCTAACGGGAATTGTTGTGAATGATGCTATCGTATTAATTAGCCAAATAAATGATTATAGAACAGAAGGAAAGGGGTTGTTTATATCAATTGTAGAAGGTGGAAAAACAAGACTTCGTCCAATATTATTAACGACAATAACTACAATTGCAGGGTTGATTCCTTTAACTTTTGACTTTGCTGGCGGAGCAGAATATTGGCGACCATTAGCAGTTAGTTTAATTTTTGGATTACTTGTTGCCACCCTACTTACTCTTATTGTTGTGCCTATTCTTTATTCTTTTATTGAACAGATGCGGAATGATCAGTTGAAAAATATTTAAGAAATCGATATGTTTTTAATCCATCAAACCACCGATGGAACTGGGATTTAAAATTATTATTATTTGATGAAGAGGAATTTAAACCCCGCCAAATTTTTTCAATTTTATTTTGAGTTAAAAATATAGGTAACCGAATTTCTATTTCCCTCGCTTCTATCAAAACTTGTTGAATGGAAATTTGATAACTCTTTTCACCTAATTTTATCCATTCACCTAAATATTTAAAAGATTCATCATCATATTTTAATTTAATTAATTTATCCCCTTTTTTTGCTTGTCCCATTCTAAACCCTGTTCCTAAATAAACTCGATTAGATACTCTTGGACTTGGATAGACTATTATTTCTGGAATACTTTTTATTGAAGAGGTTTTAACAACTTCTTGTAAAAAATAAAAATCCTCTGTTGCTTTTTTCTTAGAAATTCCACCTGCTTTTATATAACATTCAGGAGAAAAACACATAGCAGAACCCATAGATACAAACCCATAAGGAGAATTTATTTTTTTTAATTTATTAGCCGTAGAATATAGAAAATCTTCATACTCTCTAATTGCTTTTTCTTCGTTTAGATTTTCGCTATATTGATGTTTTATTCCAAGCACTAAACAGTTCACTTTTTGTTTACTAAAATAAGAATCCAATATTATTAAGTAATCTGGAGAAATAGTAGTATCTGCATCTAATGCACATAGAATTGTATTTTTATTGGTAAATGGTAAGGCTAAATCAAATCCGATTTTTCTTGCTAAACCTACGCCTGCATGTTTGTTAGATAGTGGGAATTTTGAATAGGCATCAATAATTCCGATTTCAAAAATCCCTTGAAACTTATTTAAAAGATTTTTACTTTTTTGGTTTTCAATTTTAGTTTCATTATCTGCATTTTCTGAATTATTAATAACAAATATTACCAGTAATTGTTTTTGCAATTCACTGTTTTGAGAAGAAATTGATTGAAGTGTATGTAATATATTTTCACCTTCTCTTAATGATGGAATTACAATGATAAATTTGTAATCAGTTTTTTCTGGTTTCGGAGCAATTTCCCAAGGATTCGTAATTGCTTTTTTTAAAATATATTTATTCAAAAATTTCATATTAATTATAGTTTATTTTTTTACTAAATTATAGCTCGTATGAAAGACATTATCTCTATAATTATACAACAAATAAAAGAAAAATCTCCAGACATACTTGCGTTTTTCACCATTTTAATTTTATTCTATTTAGGTGCAATTTTAGCAAAAAGAATCTTTAATAAATTAGCATTAAAAACTACAATTGAAAAATCAAAAATCTTTCAATTATTTGGTTCAATTATTAAAACAGGATTAATCATTCTTGGCTTTATTTCTGCATTTGGAACACTTGGCATTGATGTGTCTGGTATGGTGGCAGGATTAGGCTTAACTGGCTTTGCTTTGGGTTTTGCACTAAAGGACGCATTATCAAATTTACTTGCTGGAGTATTAATTCTTTTTTACCAACCATTTAAATGTGGTGATGAAATTGAAGTTGCAAAATGTATTGGAAAAGTAATTAATATTGATTTACGATATACTACTCTTCAATCTAATGAATACCAATACCTCATTCCCAATTCAACTTGTTTCAAAAACTGGATTGCAATAAAAAACTGTCCTGCTTCTGATTAAATTTTTTATATTGAAACTAACTTATCAGACTTTTTTATTAAAATTCGTTTAAATGAGAATTTTACTTTTGCTTTTGCTTTTATTCCACCTATTTCTAAAATAGGATATGCGAGAAAATTAATAGGTCCAGACTCAGGGCTAGGTTCAACAATTAAATCTCTTCCTCTACTAAATTCTATACGGTTTGCAGGATGATGCCCAAAATAATATGTAGATAAAGCAGAACATTTATCTGCCTCACTTATATCTATAGGCCACCACATTCCATCCGAATAAAATTCCGCCCAACAATGATAACCTCCAATACCTCCTTCATTTCGTTCTGATGGAATTGAAGCTCCAATTGCAAACCGAGCAGGAATATCTACCGCATGTGCTAACGCAATAAAATAAGAGTGAAAATCCGTACAATTGCCTGTTCGTGAATCACATGCATATACAGCATCTCCTTTACCCCAGCCTTCACCATATTTTATATATTTCATATGTTCAATAGTGTGATCATATAATGCTCGTGCTTTTGCTAAACTTCCCAATTTTCCTTTTACCACATCTTGTGCAATTTTAATGAAAGACTCATTGTGGGGCACCAATTGACTTGGCTGAAGAAATCTTGTTGAATTTTTCTCATTATCTTCATAAACATTTTTTTCAAGACGATCTACATTATATGAAATTTCAATAATTTTTTCACTATGTTCTGGCAGTAAATTTAAAAAAAATATCTTATTACCACGGTCGGCTTCTTCTAATATAATTGGTTCTACAGGAGATTCTATATTTTTTATCGTTACAGTTTGATGTTGATCTGAAATGGGTAATGGAATCCACATTTTTGCTGGTTCATCAATAACAGGTAATGTTGCCTTATAATAAAACTCAAATGAATCTTTCTCATTAATTACACCTAATAATTCTGAGGGAGCATTTTCTGATGATACACGATGCCAAGTTTTGTCATCTTTTTGCTCCCATAAATAAAGAGGTTGACCATTTGTTTTATGAATTGTTGTTTCAGTTACATTCATTTTTCCCGGTTCACCTTCTAAGAAAAAATCAACATCATAAACAAAGCCATCCGTACTTGCAAGATCAACACACGCAAAATGTTCATTTGGTCCAAGATTGGCTAAGTATTCCGTATGAACTTTTACTAATTTTAAATTTAATTCTTTATTTTCAAAATTTAGTTTAAAAAAACCATCACCAAGTTTAGACATTTTTTCAATATGTTGTTCAATTCCAGCTTGAATATCTGCAGTTACTAAACTAGGGATTTTGTGATAAACATTTTCATTCGGATTACAGCTCAATAATAGAAGACAAATTCCTATTATTTTTGAAATAAATACTCGCATTTTCAAACTAAGACTACCTCTATTTTAATTTATTCATTTCCAGATGGATGTTCGCTAGTAGGGTGCTCACTTGATGGATGTTCATTTGAGCTATCACTATTTCCAGGGTGTTCATGGTTATGTGAAGAATCATCCTCACTCGAATGATCATGAGTAGAGTGGTCATGTGATGGGTGCTCACTTGTTGGATGTTCATTTGCTGATTTCTTTGCTTCATTATTACAACCAATGCTAGTCATTGAAACTGAAATTATTCCCATTATAATTAGTATATTTTTAATTATTTTCATTATTAATTTTCTTTCTTTTTATTTATAAAGTTAAACTAAGGTATATAAATTATACTTATTATTGATTAATTTTTTAGTAAAATAAATTTACCAAAAAAAGCCCTGTATTTCTACAGGGCTTAAGGTGTGAGGTAGGGACTT
>JACKQG010000837.1_pt1 | contig 43513 bp, 32 predicted proteins | sample 8237621 | NCBI WGS metagenome assembly JACKQG01 (sample SAMN15677084, study PRJNA649215) | marine metagenome | biome: marine; feature: Black Sea; material: saline water; isolation source: suspended particulate matter (SPM) from the Black Sea western gyre | collected 2013-06-09/2013-06-10 | depth... | reverse complement strand
GGATAGGAATACCTTGAATGTCGATGGTGAGTTGCGATCCGATTTTAGCGCTTAATCTTTTTGCTGCATCCTCTTCCAGAGACACTTCGGCGTTTTTGGCCCTTGCCTCGTCCCACCATTTCCCTTCGATGACTTCGTTGTCCTTTGGCGGTGGACCGGCCGTATAGGTTAAAACAAATTCGCGGTTGATGAACCATTCTTCGCGCATCTTATCCTTATATTTCCAGTTCTCTATTAATTTTTCATCAACGCTGTGCAGGTGCGAGCGCACCAGAGGCGTGAGGGTGCGCTCTGCTTTTGGCGCGACCCGGTCAAGAACTTCGGTGAATATTTCTTTCTGGTCGTGCTGGATATCAATGAAAAAATAATTTGGCGGGTTCATCTCGGTGTTCTTGTTCAGCATGGCCAGCATATCCATTTGCACCAGTCGGACAGTGAGAATCAACATGATGCCCATGCCAAGACAGGTGATGATGGCGGTGGCCTGGTTGTTAGGCCGCCTGAGATTTGACATGCCATAACGGCGGGTCATGGAGCCGGACTGTGGCAGCGCTTTTAAAAGTCTTAAAAGTAAAACGGATGCCAGCGCAAGCACCCCGACTGAAATCACCAGAGCGGATAAAAAAATCAAGCCGCGTTTAATGGATTCTGCCTGCCAGCAAATCATCGCGGCCAGACCCAGGCCCAGTGTCAGGGAGGGAAGCCAGCCTTCGCATCGGAAACCGTGTTCTTCTTCATCCTCAAAATTTCTACGGAAAAGGCGCAGAGGCCGGGTTCTCACGGCGCGGATTAAAGGCCACAGGCAAAACAAGAGGGTGGTGGTGCAACCCAGAAGAAGCGATTGCAAAGCCGGAACCCAATAGAAGACCGGTTCCAGTTTTAAGTTGATCAGCCCCTCCATTTTAGATGGAAGCAAGAACGTGAGCGAGAAGCCAAGCCCCACACCTAAAAGGCTGCCTGCCAGACCCATCAACATGGATTGAAGGAGGTACACTTTTAACAAGGTTTTAGAGGATGCTCCAAGGCAATTCAAAATCGCCAGTGTGTCGAGTTTTTGTGCCATGAAGGTTCGCACGATCATGGCGACACCGATGCCTCCCATGAGAAGGGCGATGACCCCCAGCGCACCCAGGTAATGACCCATGCGTTCGATGGAACTGGATAAAGAGGACTGCATGTCCTTATAAGTGCGGACAGAAATTGACTTGTCCGTCAGGCCCCTCTCCAGAAGCAGTTGGGCGTTTTCCAAATCAAAACCGGGTGGCAGTCGTATGAGAGTTCTGTGTTTGACCCGGCTTCCCGGCTGAACCAGTCCCGATTCATCCAGAGAGGAGCGGGAAATAAATACCCGGGGGCCAATGCTGAAGGCTCTTGAAATGCGATCCGGTTCTGAGAGCGCAACCCCATTGATACGCACCTTGATTTTTCCCAGAGAAAAGTGTTCGCCTTGTTTTAATCCGGTTTTTAGAAGGAAGGAAGGCTCCACCACGGCACCGCCATTGGCTAATAACTCCTGTAACGGTTTTTCCGGCTGGCTTTTAAATTCCCCGTAAAAAGGGTATTGCGGGCCGGTGAGCGGAATGGATTTGAGCTCGGTGATCAAGGAAGCTGGTTTTCCTCCCCCTTTTGGGTTTTTGAATTGTGCCATGCCGTGCAGTTCCTTGATGAAAAGGAATTCGCTTTCGGGAGGTAAAATATTTTTCTGGTAGTCGAGATCCTTTTGACTTTGCTCCCAACTTCCCTTGATGGCAAGGTCGGCGGATAAAAGCCCTTTCGCCTGGCCCTGTATGGTTTCGCCCACGAGATTGGAAAAACTTTTTACCGTCATCACCGCGCCGACACCGATGCCGATGCAAAGAACAAAAAACAGCATCCTGCGCTTGGCACCCCGCGACTCGGCAATCACTAATGTGAAAAGTTGGCGGAGGTTCAGTTGCGAAGTCTTCATGAGTTCATTTGATCTGAAATGATCTGCCCATCTGCAAGGGTCAGGATGCGTTCAGAGCGTTCGGCAACATGAAGTTCGTGTGTCACCAGGATGATGGTTGCCTGCTTCACCCTATGTAGCTCGAGTATGAGTTCGATGATGCGGTCGCTGTTTTTGGAGTCGAGATTTCCTGTGGGTTCATCGGCGAGAATGATATCGGGTTCGTTGATAAAAGCGCGGGCCAAAGACAGGCGTTGTTGTTCTCCGCCAGATAGTTGCGCCGGGTAATGATGCAGGCGGTCGCCCAGACCCACGGTGCCCAGGAGGTTGTTGGCTTTTTTTGTTGCGCCGGGAGTGTTGTTCAACTCGGCCGAGAGCACCACGTTCTCCAGAGCTGTTAAAGTAGGGATGAGGTGGAAATTCTGGAAGATGAAGCCAAACCTTTTTCCGCGTAAGAGGGCAAGCTCGTCCTCATCGAGTTTCGTGATATCCTGTCCGTCGATCACAATTTGACCGCTGGTGGGTGTGTCGAGCCCCGCTATTAAGCTGAGCAGAGTGGTTTTGCCACTTCCCGACTGGCCGGTGATCGCTATAAACTGACCGGTGGGAACGGTGAGGTCGAGAGATTTCAGGATTTCGACTTTATGCCCGCCGCCGTGCAGGGATTTTATCAAGTTGGTTATTTCAATCACTATTCTCACACTGTTGAGTTCTTAATATTTTATGTATTGTAGTATAAAAAGCTGGGGACAAACTTGTTAAACTTAAATCAAATATTCCGATTAATTTGTGTGTTCGGGGCACTTTGTGTGTTGTTCCCGGTATCGGTTCACTCGAAGGAGAAGGCTGTGGTTTTAGCGTTTGGAGACAGTTTGACGGCGGGGTATGGCGTGAAGGATGAAGAAAGTTATCCCTCCAGATTGCAAGTGAAGATTGCCTCTGCCGGGTTCCCGCATAAGGTGGTCAATGCCGGCGTGAGTGGAGACACCACTGCGGGCGGAGTGCGGCGCATCCGCTGGCTGATGAAGCACGAGCCGGAAATTGTCATTCTGGCGTTGGGTGCCAACGATGGTTTGCGTGGGCTTTCTGTCGATGAAATGCGGAAGAACCTGGAAACCATGATCGCAATCTGCCGCGAACACAACGCTCGGATTTTACTCGCCGGAATGAAGGCCCTGCCTAATTATGGCGAAGACTATATGCAGGAGTTTGAAACGGTTTTTCCTGAGCTTGCCAAAAAATATGATTTGGCTTTCCTGCCTTTTTTATTGGAGGGGGTTGCGGGAGAGCGTGATTACACACAACCGGATGGCTTGCATCCTGTTGCATCAGGTTACAGCATCGTCACCGACCTGGTCTGGCAACAACTCGAACCGATGTTGGCGGCGAGCCGCCGCGCGCAGTGAATAATAAGAATCGTTAGTTTGAAGCTAGAAAAAGTTATCGCTCAAAAGTGGCTAAAGCTTCATCCAAGCCATAAACCCTAAGTTTTACAACTTGATCTATCAAGTCTAGGTATTGGGATCTCAAAGCAGGGTCACTTGCTTGGCTATAACCCCTTATTATAAGTTTGCTCACGTTTTGTCCAGACATAAATTTTCTAGACCCAAAATCTCGGACATCTTCTCCCGCTAATCCCAAAAAATGATTTGCAACGAACACTGATAATTCTGGCAAATTAGCAGTTGTTTCATCTAGGGATTCAATTAGTTTATCTAAGCCAAAATGGAAAGCGGGGCTTTCGATAAAGTGTTGAACTAAGGGAAGGTATTCTTTTATTTCATCGCTTTTAAATCGAATGAAATTGCTTGCTGTCTTTTTAATTTCGTCGCTGGGGTCATGAAAAAATAGTTTTAACTTCCCTTCACAGTATCTGCGAAAAGGTGCCTTAAATAAATTATGGGCAAATATTTCTGCCGCACTTTTTCTTTGAGCTTCATTTCCCGAGGCACATTTTTCCACTAAGGGTCGGGCTTCTTCAATGCCCAATCCTATTAGGCATCCTATTCGAGTTCCAGAATCAACAACATCCTCCTCCTTAGATTCAACCATTCTTTCAACGATGGTTTTTAATTGCTCGAAATGGGTTTGAGATGCAAAAAATAAAAAATTCTCGACATAGCGTGTTCCCAAAAAACTATCTTCAAATTGACAAAGTGTTATAAAAAGTTCAACGGCTAATTCCCTGTCATGATTGTCAACGGCATTCAGTGTGTAGGCTATATAGGCTCGAACGGCAGGTGAGGGGTCTAATATCATTTTTTTTAAAGCGGGTAGGAAATAATTGATCCGATTTTTATCTGTCGCTATCAAGTCACCCATGACAAGAGCTGAATGGCCACGAACGGTATTAAGACCAAACAAAAAAATATCACCACCGTAATAATAATTATCTCCTGTCTTGACTTGCCATAACTCCTTCTCGGGATCAGGGTCTTCCGTGGCGTACCAAACTAGGATGTCTAATAAATTATTAGGCAAGTTTTGACCTTTAATGCTTTGGATGGCTTTTGAAATTGTTATTCCGCAAGGTTTGATGGGCAGATCGTGGCAATACAAACAGACTTTTGAGATAGTTTCGACATCTAATGATTCCGCGCTTTTTGCCATGCCTCTTAAGATTGCATCAAAGTAATAAAATTGGCTATTCTGGGGAATTCTCAAGGCTAAATTAGCAAACCTATGCGGTTCGAGTTCACTTAACCGCTCTACTTCTTTAGACAGCTCATGCGCACCTCCATAAAAGCTATCTTCCCTCCATTCAGACATGTCTTCTTGGTTGTAACGTTTTATTGCCTTTAACCATTGTTCGTCATTCATCTTATCTGCGGAGGATGAGGAAATGGGCGATTTGACCCAACCTGACTTTATGCCTGAAGGTTTTTCTGGGACGCTTTGATTAAACTTTCGTTGTAATTCCTGTAGCCGCTGCTTTCCCTTCGAAGATAATAAATCCGAGTTAAACCCACCTAATAGGGTGAATTGAGAGTAACCAACGCGACGGCGATTATGAGACTTTTTTTCATATTTGTCGGAGTAGTTTAAAACAAGATTTTCCAAGGTTTGGAGAATATCTGGTGTGCAAAAAGGCGCAATGGATTCGACCAACTCTCGTGTAGCCCAATAGCTATCGCTTGCGGAACCTGTTTTCAATCTTGTTTGGGTTTCAGAAAGAAAAGAAACGGCTTCACTTGCAAAATATTCCCCGTTGGCAGTGTATCCGCGCGTTAATAGAAATTGTATGGTGTCGTATTCGCGGCTTTTTATCTGACTTGCTATATGAGAGAAAAATTCTGGGTTTTGTTTTGCAATATTTGAAAATGCTAATTCCATTGCAGATAAAAGGTCGTCTTGAGTGGTAAACTTTTCATGAGGAACTCGGTAAAACCAAACTTTGTCTCTATAAGGCAGGTCGCCTCTATCTGTTAAATTTGTCTCTATAATTTTCAGAATAAAAGGAAAAATGTTTTCGTAAAACGCCAAGGGGTTGCCTTTGGCAGAGTCAAAAATCAAATCTTTGTCAATGGTTTCCCTTCGCGGAGAATCTTCAAATGGATTGGTTCTTCCCTGATTAGAGATAAGCCATAACAAACGATTCAGAAGTTGACCTAAGGCTTCTGAACCCCATGTGGGGTTCCTTTTGGGTAAGCCGCTAAGTGACATGCCAAAGTCAACATTTTTATCATTGGAAAGAAGTTCCGTGTCAAAAATTCCTTCATTAATCAGTTTTAATAATAAATCAAATAGTCCCCTGTTCAAGTTTTCAAAATCCCATGAAAATACACTTCGAAGTCGTTGGTTCCATTTTTCAGAGACATGTGTGAATTTCCCTATTATTTCTGCAATTCTGGTCCCGTCAGTTTCCAAAATCTGCGGAAACAGGCTGACAGCTCGATTTATTGTTTCTTCGTCAGACTTTGTTAGCCAATTTTCAATTTCCCCTATTGAATCTAACAAGCGGAACCAGGAGCTTGATCCCCAGAATATTCCCCAAATCTCATTTGCTTCCTCTTTATCTACGATACTCAAGAGAGAAGCAATGATTCCCCATTCTTCTTCAATAGGGTCCGTTAGCTGAGATAATAGTGAAATAGCAACGTGTTTGAGGTGATAACGAATTTGAGGGTTATTTAAGAAGGCATCCAGCTCAAGAATATAGCGGCTACGATCTCCATCCCTGAGATGTAAAAGGATCTGACGTGTTTGAGAGCGTCTGAAAAGTCCCTGTTCTCCTTCTAGAAATAATTCAACTATGCTTACGTTTTGTGTAATGAACCTTCTCGCAAAACAGTAATCAAAGAACCCCTCATGAAAAAAGGCATACCTTTGATTATCCACAACCAATACGTTCTCTGATTCTAGGGCCTTGGTGTCAGGTCCAAATTCATCTAGTAGCGATTTTGGGCTTGAAAGGATCTGGTTCTTATTTAAATCATCAACTAATTTGTTGATAATATGAAACCAGTTGAAAGGTTTGTTAAGGCGGGCTTGTAACTGAAATTGCTTGTGATCCCAATACAAATCAAACAAATCCTTACTTGTGGAAAAAGATAATTCTGTTTTTTCTGAATTCTTGCAAATTTCTGAGAGAAGTTTGAGATGCAGCGGAATAGTCAGTAATTTGATTTGCTGTGGGCTTAAACTATTTTTTTTCAAAGTCCATTCGGGAATTATGTCGAGAACTTGCTTTTCCTTTAAGTTGGAAACGTTAAGTTTTTCAGCCAAACCATTTGGTTCCGCCAACTGTCGAAAGCGATGATCGTTATCTAAGTCAAACTGTCTACAGACTAAGATAATTCTTAGATTTTCAAAACATAATGCTTCTTCAAGAATTTCCTGTATGCAATCGAAAAACTCAGGTTTTCGTCCTGAAAGTAAACTGACGGCATCAAGTTGATCGATAATCAACAAACTTTTCTTTTTATTGGATGCTGCTGCAAGAACTTTGGCTGGGGAACCTGGCAGCCCAAGTTCTTCTCCTGTTTTGTCTGGCAAGATAGATTCAAGAGGTAACCTATCAAGTCTAAAGGCCAAAATTGGATAGCTATTTTTATGTAAGTTGTCTAATAATTGTGCGATTACACTCGTTTTACCTCCACCTGCTACCCCGGTGACCATCATCACTTGTTTTTTGTTTTCAGCCTCAAACCAATCCAAAATAACTTTAACTTCTTCTTGAGGGATCGCTTTTTCATTTATAAAGTCCCTTTTTCCACTTTCGAAATACCTTTTTGTCGTGTTGTTTACACTGTTAATGATATGCGGGTCTTTGCCCCATTTTCTTCTTTTGACTCCTCGAGACTCCAAAAAACTCCAGATATCAAATGCAGTCAAATTTTTATGGATTGATTCAGAAACTAATGAAGATAACTCTTCTAAAATGACAGTTGGATTACCTTCCGCGAGATATCCTGCGATTGTAATTAGATGGGTCTTTAAGGTGTTTTCATCAATGTTTCGGACAATAATTCTTTTTAGGTTCTCAAAAGTTTCTTGATCTTCGAGAGCCCAAATTTGAGATAGGGTCTGAAAGCCCTTTCTCGTTTGTTGTGAATTCAAAAATTCTGTTTGAAACTCTTTAAAGTTGATTGCGGCATTTGCACGTTCAGTTAGTTCCCTGAGTTGAGAAGCATCTTGGATGGAAATAAAAGAGCAACGATAAGAGGGGTTGGCGAGCTTTTTTTTGAAATTACTAAGGATTTTTTCTGATTTAAGAGAATTTAAGGACCAATGCTCAACCCCGCTTTTTTGTCTTTTAACTTGGTGGTACTCTTTTACGCCCTTTTTTTCTAGGTAAAATTCAAAGCCTTCGCCATCTTGCCCCGGTGGTTCTAGACGAATTACCTCTGCTTGTTCATCCATCACATCAAGAATGCAATATAGAGTCCAAAAATTTTCGTAACGGTTGCCTAGTTTATCTGCGGGTCCACCAGTGAGTGGCATACAAAAGTCCCTTTAGCTTAAACGTTCAATCCATTAGTTGAGTATGAAAAACCACATACAAAACTTGTTAGTATCGCGAGTTAACTTTTTGTATCTTCAATCCATCGCATGAGTGATTCATAAACCTTGGCGGACTCCAGAACGGCGAGGGCTTGATCGAATCCTTCCTGCGCGGTGGCAAAGAGTCCGCATAGGTGGGCCAGTGTTCCTGCCTGGCTGGCTATTTGCATGCTTGCTGGCCCCTTTCCTGTTTTCAAAGCTTCTTCGCCAAGCTTCGCGATAGTTTCAAGATTGGATTCTATCGACTTTAATTCCTCATGCGCTTTGGCGATACGATGTGCGGTTTCTTCGTTGTACAGGGTTTTCAGCGATAGATTTTTTTGTTCCACCTCCGCGACATTATCCTGAATAAACACTTTGGCCTCTTTGTGAACGCCGAACAGGGTGGTGCCTTCCATGCCATTGCCGATGATCACTTTGTCGAACTCACTGAGTTTAGCGATTTCAGTGAGCGCGACTTCGTAGCCTCGGTGAAAGTAGGTGGTGGCAAGAATATTTTGTCGGGCTTTGACTGGCATTAGAATTTTTTCCAAAGTAGCCAGCATTGGGCGTTTGACGATTTCAGTTCGCAAAGATCTTAACGCTTCTAATTGTGGCAGGGTGTCAGCAGTGCTGAGATAACCGAACTGATATTTTTCCAGCAACGCCAGGCGTTGTTTTCCCTCGGCCACTTTATAATGGTTCTGCAAAATATCTTCGAAGGTGATGCCAAATTTTGGTGGTAACGGCAGTGCTGAATGGCCGTAAACCGGGAGGCCGAGTTGGGCAATTACCGGGATCGCGTAAAACCCGAAATAGGGGATGCGCTGGAACCCGTCAAAGGGGTCGGCGATTTGCAGGAGTTGATCCATATCTACCGTGACTGGAGAAACGCGATTTTGCAGGGCTCGCCAATAGCCGATATTTTCGGGCAGGGTTTCCAGTTTCATGCGTGCGGCAATGAGAAAGACCCCGGCACGGACTTTTGAAACCTCATCATCGAGAATCAGGTTCAGGGCATCTTCGGCTTCCTCTGCAGTCAGGTCTTTACTCAAACGCGGACCAGCCGCTATTTTTTGCAGGTATTCCTGCATTCTGGTTTCCGGGGCCTGCATTTATTGGGGTTTCCTTTCTCAGTGCCATTAATTAGAGTATGATGATAACTCTTAATTGATAACTAAAAGTAATAATTTTTTTACGGTTTTTATGCAGGTTTCTTATTCAGCCGAATCGGCCCTAGAACCGACTCTTTCTCGCAATGATTTGCGAGTGCTTCTGGTTTACCCCAACACGCACGATGTGGCGATGGCCAACCTGGGTTTCCAGCAGGTCTATTCTCTGTTGAACAAAATTGCGGGTGTGATGTGCGATCGCTTTGCCATGCCCGTTGGCTGGAAACCGGAAACGCAGTCCCTGACGCGCGAAGAGTTGCGGTCGATGGATTTGCAAATGCACCCGCTTGAGTTCGATGTCATCGCCTTTTCGATTTCGTTTGAGCCGGACTACCTGAACACGGTGCTGGCCTTGAAATACTTCGGTATTCCGCTGGATCGGGAGGAGCGCGATGCCTCGTTTCCGATGGTCACCGCAGGGGGGTCGGCGATATTCATCAACCCTGAACCGCTGGCCGAATGCATGGATGTTCTGTTCATCGGTGAAGGTGAGGGCATGGCCGAACGCTTTTTTGGGCTGATGCGTGAGAATGAAGACCGGGATCAGTTTTTCGAACGCGCTGTTTCCATTCCCGGAATTTATTTGCCGCAGCATTATCGTCCCAGAATGGAGCAAGACCTGCAAGTCGGAGTTTCGCCTTTAGAGGGGGCCCCAGCCCGCGTGGTACGGCATTGGGTGGTGGAGGAAGAATCGCTTTGTACGCACTCGGTTCTGCATGATGAAGACTCCACTTTCAAAGATATGGCGTTGATGGAGGTTACAAGAGGGTGCATTTGGGCCTGCCGGTTCTGCACGGCGGGTTTTATATACCGCCCCCCACGTCTCCCCAATCTGGAAAAAACTTATAATTCGATGGATACTCTGCTCACTGGACTTGGAAAGTCGGCGCAAACGATTGGCCTGGTTGGGCCGTCGGTGACCGATCACCCTGAGTTGCCAGCATTAGCGCGGAAAATTACCGAACAGGGTAAGAAGCTTTCGTTCTCTTCTTTGCGGATGGAAACACTCACTGATGAGTTGGTGGACTTGATTCTTCAAAGCGGCCAGAAAACGTTGACGGTGGCTGTGGATGGACCCTCCGAAAGAATGCGCGATGTCATCAATAAGGCTGCGACCGATGACTTCATCGTTGAGAAATGTCGGTTCCTGACCCGGAAAGGCATTCTGCATTTAAAAATATATTCCATCATAGGTCTGCCGCTTGAAACCGAGGATGACATTGACCAATTCATTCGACTGGTCGAGAGGGTGCAGGAGGCTTATATCGATGAATGCCGTAAACTTGGGCGCATTGGCCGGGTGACGATTGGCCTGAGTCCATTGATCCCCAAACCCGGTACACCGTTTCAATGGCATCCTATGGAATCCGTGAAAAGTTTAAAGAAAAAATTTGCCCGGGTGAGAAAGGCTCTGTCCAAACTGCCACACCTTAAAATGAGTTTTGGTTCCCCCAACGAGGCTTATCTGCAAACTTATTTGTCGCGGGGAGACCGGAATACACAGGCGTTTTTCAAAACCTACCTGCATAACGGACACGATGCCAAGAGCGCGTTGAAGAAGCATCCCGTTGACCAGTATGTATACCGGCAATATGAAAAGGATGACTACCTTCCTTGGGATATTGTCGATCATGGCTATCGCGAGAACTTCCTTTGGGAAGACTATCAGCGCGGATTGAAAGCGGCGCACACCCCCGTTTGCGATACCTCCATCTGCCACATCTGCGGCCTCTGCTAACTACTCGGCGTAGGGCCAACCGGCAAAATCTTTATTTGGCTGGCAAAGAGTTTTCTCGGCTCAACGAGTCTTTGCTATCTGCCTGTTCTGCGCAGGACTTTCCAGGCTAGCAGCCCTAACCCATACATGTTCACGAAAGAAACCAGCAGGAGCAGGAATAATTCCAGTTGCCCCAGCAGGGAAAAAATCACCAGCATCATATTATTAGTGCATAAGCATAAAGGACTGATCCAGGCCAGAAATTTACGGTCGGAATACCAGTCTGCATCGTTGTCAGGAACTCGTGCGAAGCTTCGAAACAGTGCGTCTAATTTTTTCACTGCTTTATCCTGCCAGCCGTAGGCCCAGACAAACAGAGTTTGCAGTCTGAGGTCCCAAGGGTCCGTCTGGCCTTCTTCCACTTTGCGCTTGTCTGCTTCTGTGACGCCTTCATCGACCCGGTTTTTTTCGTAGGAACCTACCCGTGATGTGTAGTTGACAAGATAGAAAACAAAGAAACTGCTTTGCAGAAAACAAGCCAGCAATCCAAATAACCCTAGAATCCAGTACTCCGGTATCGCCGTTGCTCGAACCACGTACATTGTTATCGCAATATAAACCAGAACGGTAACGAGAAAATCGGTGAGTGAGTCGAGGAATCTGCCGAACCGTGATGTCGTGCCTCGCACTCGGGCAAGGTTGCCATCGACATTATCGAGAAACATTTTTCCGTAAAGAAAAACCGCGCCCCACATGAGAGCATCTGAAATTCCTGAAATATAGAACCCGGCTGAAGCCAGACCGAAAAGCAGAGAAAGACAAGTGATCTGGTTTGGTGTCACCGATGTGGGATACAGCAGGCGAACAACCCCACGGTTCATGAAATACCAGATCTCGTTCACATCAAAAAACCGCTCCCCGACGGGAAGCTTGTTCATCTTTTCAATATCAAAAGTCATAGTGGAAGAATATCACATAGTTTTTCAGTAAACTTCTGGTTGTAGAGGAGGCATCGGAGTAAAAGTATTTTAAGCCGGGGTAAACTTTGTTCGCCAGAAAAAGTCATTGCTAGTTGTACCCCTCCGGGGCATGAAAGCTAATGAGGGGGTATTACAGCCCCACGCCCAGTGGTGAGGGGTTTTTCGTAGCCGACCAGTTCGACATAGCCTTTGCCTGATACCGGTTGGCCTTGCAATTCACCTTTTATAGTGACGCTTCCTTCCCAGTAAGAGCCTGAGATGGAGCGCAGGTCATAAAGTTCCTGATCTGAAAAATCGGTGGTGACGTTGAGATCCCCTTCTGGCAGGGTGAGTGTCCAGCTAGCCGGGTAGGTGGCTTTTGTATGCGGGCTGGTCCAGAACTTTTTTGGAGTGATGGAAAACTCGTGGTGGAGGATGGGGCGGGACTGCCCATCCGCTAATATTAAAGTTCCGCTGGAGTGCGGGTCTTTGCCGCCGTTTTTGTCGCGCAGTTGATAGAGCATGAGTTCTGTCTGGTTATTGAGTTTTATGGAGAACCAGTCCCACCCGACCAGGTTGTCGTTGAGTTGGTTGCTGGAAAACTCGTGATCCATCCAACTGGTTCCTTTGACCGGGATGGCCGGGCCATTCAGAAAAATCTGCCCGGTGGTTTCCATACGCGGAAAAGAAAAATAATGCGAGGCGTTTCCGGCAACACTGCCTTTTTTGCTGACTCCTTCTTTGCCATGCAGGATGCGGTTTTTTATTGGGGTCAGCTTCAGCTTGAGTCCGACTCCCCTTTCGATGGCTTGCAGGTGATGGCTGTCACCTTTTGCAGTCAGGCTCCAATCCTCATTCCATACATGAAGCTGGTCGGACGCGGATCCGGCGTTTTTCACTCCTTTCCGGTTGATGCGTTCGAAGAAATGAAATTTCTTGTTGTGAATGTCGGAGACTGTCATATGCGCAAAATAGACATGGTCAATTTTCCAGGAAGAGGGGTTGGCGACAGGATTTTCACCTTCGAGCCTGACCCGGAAGAAAGTGAGCTGGTAGCCAAACGGACGGTCTTTTTCATCTTTCAGATTTCCGGTGTAATACCACCATTCAATGCGAAACTCGTCGTGTGAAAAATCATCACGAGGGAACTGGTAGGCGTATCCAGGAAGTGCCTGTTTGAACGGGGTTTCTGCGCCAGCCGTTGACAGGAAGAGGAAAAATAAGATTAGAAATGCAATAACAAGGCGCATAGGCCTCAAGCTCCAGAAAAAAAATGCCGTTAGAAACACTATAAAGTGGAGAACCTCCGCTGGCAACGAACAATCACTTGTTTGGCGAGTAAAAAATTCTCTCAGTTCAGGGCATGAGAGCTCAAGGGGAATGCTGCGCTACCTGCCTACCCTGCTAAGGGTCAAACCGGGTCGTCTGGTTTTGCAAAGAAAGAGGGGGTATACTGAGTTTGGTGATTTCACGGAATGATAAAGCCATTTTACCTTCTTGCCGAATTTCACAAAGCGATGATCCGCTCCTTTAATATGGGCGCCTCAACCTAACAATCCAAAAAAATAGAATCTATGCGAATTGGCGTAACCGGGGCAAAGGGTTTTATAGGAACGCATCTGCTATCTGCGTTAAAAGGGCAGGGATCAGTGGTGACCCTTCCGCGTCGGAAAGGGTTGCCCGGAAAGCAGGAGCTCAAACGCTTTGTTGCAGATACCGATCTTATTTTTCATTTGGGAGGGGTCAACCGGGATACCAATGAGGAGATTCTTAGTGGAAATATCATCGGCACTTCGCGATTACTGGAATCCATTCTAAATGATGGTAAACCTTCTGTCCGGCTTGTCTTTGCGTCTTCTGCTCAGGTTTATTCCTGGGTGAATTATAGAAGACCTATCCGTGAAACAGGGAAGGCTAACCCTGATACGGTTTATGGGGTCAGCAAGCAGTCTGCGGAAAATCTTATAAAGAATTCCGGGATTTCGTCTGTGATATTGAGGATGTCAAATGTTTACGGATCAGGATGCAGGCCGAATTATAATTCTGTTGTGCCGACATTGTGTTACAGGGCAATAAAGGGGTTGCCTTTGGTGATCAATGGGGATGGACAACAATGCCGGGACTTTGTTTATATCGAAGATGTCGTGCAGGCATTCATGTTTGCCGGGTTTAAATCTGTGGCAGGTTCGGGGAAAATATTTAACGTGAGTTCCGGACGGATGGTTTCTTTAAAACAAATCGTGAAACAGATTGGCAAGCTCCATAAAAACACGAAGGTTAAATTTTTAATGGATAAAAAGAATTCGGAAATTTCCTATTGTTGTGATTCTTCAAGGTTTTCCAAGAAATATGGCTGGCGCCCCCGAGTTTCTCTGTCAAAAGGGATTGAGCGGACTCTGTCCTATTTCCGCAGGAGAAAGAGAACATGAAGCATTATGAAATTCAGGATCTGGACAGGAAGTCAGATGAGAGAGGATGGTTGATAGAGGTTTTAGGAGGCGAACTGCCGGAAGGATGCAAGGAGTTCGGTCAACTGCATGTGTCGGTTGCTTATCCCGGAAAAGTTCGGGGGAACCATTACCATACGAGAAAGGTGGAGTGGTTTTGTGTCCCGACTGGAACCGGTCAATTAGTGCTTAAAGATCGGGAGACCGGAGAGATCCGCGAGATTATAATGGGTGTGAATGACCTGAAGACCATCAGGATAGACCCTGGAACTCTTCATGCCATCAAGAATATTGGTGAGGGAGATATGGTTCTCCTGGTTTATTCCAATGAAAAATTTGACCCGAAAGACCCTGATACTTATTATGAAAAGATTTTGGAATGATTCATAACGAGTTTCATTTTTTTCTGCCAGGGTGAAACTGTAATTTTTTCTTCTTCGTTTCTCAACACTCCCAAACTTCTCTGATGAAAAAAGTTTCCGCAATTATTGTGAACTGGAACGGCAAAGACGTCCTGTCTGAATGTCTGCAATCTCTATTGATACAGGAATATGAGAATCTGGAAATCTGGGTCAGTGATAATGGCTCGGGGGATGGTTCGCAAGCTATGTTGAAGGAATTTTATCCTTCGGTGCATTTATTGGAAAATGGCGAGAATCTGGGATTTGGTTCTGCCGTGAACCGGGGACTGGAAAAAGCGCAAGGGGACTATTTTCTGTTTTTGAATAATGATCTGGAAATGAAGCCCGATAGCGTTGGGCAACTAGTGGCTCTGCTGGAATCTGACAAGGAAATTGGGGCGGCAATTCCAAAAATTCTTTATCACCATGATGCTCAGGAACCCTCATCAAATGATTCAGCAGTGATCAACTCGTTCGGGGTTTTGGTGAATTATACTGGAGTGGCGTACCCGAACCTGGTGGGTCAGCAAGATAAGAATGATTTGCCTTTGACGGAGACTGCGTGTGGTGGAATATTCATGTTCAGTCGGGAGGTGTATGAGCAGGTAGGTGGGTTCGATGAGGACTTGTTTCTTTACCATGAGGATCATGATCTCTCCTGGCGAATCAGGCTGGCAGGGTGGAAGTTATTGGTAACCCCCAAGGCGGTTTGTTATCACCACTATAATTTTAATAAAGGTGTGCGGAAATTTTATCAGTCTGAAAAAAACCGACTCCATATCCTTTTCAAGAATATGGAGTGCAAAACCCTGACCCTGATCTTCCCGGCTTTGCTTGTTGTGGAGTTGACTCAGCTTGTTCATGCGTTGACGCATGGCTGGTTGCATCTCAAGGTGAAAATCTACTTTGAAATTCTTGGACAATTTCCGCAGATAGCGCGGAAGCGTCGGCAAATACGATCTTTCCGAAAAGTGAGCGATAAAGAGATATCCCGGTTATACCAAGGGACGATTGCTGTGAGTGGGATGAAGAATCCGTTGATGGACTATTTATTGAGTCCGCTGCTCAGTATTTACTGGAAGCTTGTCCGGGGTTGGATTTAGGATATTGAACAAAAAGTTTTTCGATTTGTTGTCTTCTAAACATGAAGGTTTATTCAAGATCTTTTTTGACATAGGCATGCGCTAGATATCCTCAGGAATCCAACTGATACCCACAACAGCTCCATTGTCTTTGAGCAAAGGCAGCAGATTTCTTCCAACCAGGCCTGTGGCTCCTGTGGCAAGTGTTTTCATGGAAACCTTTTAGCATTTAAAGAACTTGTGCTTGAAAACCCATTGACAACTTCTGGAAAATTTGCGACCGTTCTCTTTTTAATAACCTAATTAAAAGGATCATTCATGGCTTACGAAAACTGTCCTATATTCACAGATGAAACTCCAGGCAAAAAGTTTTTCTGTACCTGTGGGGAATCCGCCACGAAACCTTATTGCGATGGTTCTCACAGTTCGAAAAATACGGGTAAGTCTCCGAAAGAATTCACCATAGAAGTAGCCCGGCGATATGTGGTTTGTGACTGTGGACGCACAGGGAACGCCCCTTTTTGTGATGGCACACATTCAAAAATCTAGAATGCTAGAGTGAGTGGGGGGCTTGTTAAATAAGTGCTTTTGTAGTTACAGAATACTGCGATTCATTTTCCCAGTCGCGAAATAATCTTCTTTAAACTAGTGGGTATTTTACGAACTTTGCAGACCTGCAAATCGCATTCATTGTACTAAAGTTTTTACATCTACGTTGCATATGCCAACCTTATTTGGCATATGCAGCGTCTCCCTCCTTTTAGCGCTACCTATTAAATCCCTTGTTATTTCAGTAGTTAAACTATTTTTTCCTCGATCGGAACAATTTGGCAAAGGCTTTGCAGTCTACAGGATGAATACAAATATTGATCTTTTGGGAGAAAAGCCATGTTATACGACGTGAAGATTATGAATTCTCAGGGGAAAATAAAAAAGATTGTTTCGGCTCAGGAACTCAGTAAATCATTTTGGAATAAATTTCAGGATGAGGAATCGAATAAGACCCTGAACACAAGTGGTAGAAAGCAGGTTCCAGGCTGGGTGAAGAAAAGGTTGGATATGGAATATACCTTTCCCCGGGATACGTTCACTCCGGCGGCGTAGAAATTTTTTTAAGAGGGGCGATTTTGTTTACCTTGAGCGGCAATGATCTCTTGGTAAGTTTTCAACATTTCACGGGTGTTTTTTTCCACGGAAAACTTCTCAGCCAAGGCTCGACCATTTTGGCCCATGGATTGGCGTAAGGAGGGATCAAAAAGAATGTTGATATTCTCGGCAATTTCTTGAGAGGATTCAGGGGTCCCCACAATCAGTCCATCTTGTCCATGCTGGATTATATCGGCCGCGCCGCAATGGCGGGTGGTGATAACTGGAAGTCCTGATGCCAGAGCTTCCAAATTGGCATTTCCAAATGGTTCATAAATGGAAGGTAGGGCGAAAATGTCCGCCGCGGAATAGTATTTTTCTATACCTGGAATCGGTTCCTTGTAGATAATTCGACTCCTCAGGTTTTCGGGAGCGAATTGAAGGTATTTGCCCCATTTACCTTTGCCTATTATTAACATCCTCCAATCTTCCGAGCGTAAATATTGCGTTGCCCGAAGCAGAGCTTTTAGTCCCTTTCTTTCAAACCCGGACCCCACAAATAAAATAAGAACGGAATTTTCTGGAACTCCCAGTTCCTTTCTGACGTTTTGCCTGTGCCGGTTTTTATTGTCAGGGTGAAAACGTGTCAGATCCACACCGTTATAGACCACCGAAATGTTTTCTTGCGGACAATTGTAGTGCTTGAGGATATCGTTTTTAACCATCTGGGAAATAGCGATGAACTTTTTACAGTGGCCTGATTCGAACAGGTTTTTTTCCAGTTTGAGAATCAATCGGTGAAAGGGATTACAAGATAGAAATAAACCTTTGAGCAACGGGATAAAACGTTTTCTTTGATCCAGCCATTCCTTATGGCATCCATCGCCAACGCGGTAGACATTTTGTTTCCAGGTTTTTTCATGGCTCTGAATAATATCGAAAGATTCTTTTCCAACAGCCCTGGCGGCAAACCATGCAAATGACAGGGTTCTTATGAAAGCATTAAGTTTAAAAGCTCGAACATGATGAAGATGTATATTTGGATGGTCGGATGAGGACCATTGGTTGGCAAAAATATGAATGTCGTGTCCAGCCTCGGCGAGTTGCTGGATATAGCCTTGTACAAACTGTTCGGCACCGCCATAAAGAACAAATTTTCGCCGGATGATAGCTATTTTCATGATACAAAAAACCGGGAGGTTTAAGATGAACAGTCTTTCAGAACGTCATGATAAACGGCAATAGTCTGATCCATCATTTTATCAGCGCTCAACTCATTTTTGCAGAAGATGTAAGCTTTTTCTGCCATGGACTGGGCTAACCGGAGATCGTTTAAAAATTTCATGCTTCCGTTAGCCAAGTCCTGCGAATTTTTGGGTTCGATTAAAATACCCCATTTGCCATTTCCTAAAATAGGTGGAATTGAACTAATGCGCGTAGAAACGACTGGAGTCTTCATGGCAAAGGCCTGGGGGATTACCTGAGCAGCGCCTTCTACAGCGAACGAAGCAAGGCAAAGGATATCCAATGCTGCCATGATTTCAGGAATGTCTTCACGGTGTCCAAGCATAAAAATTACTTTTTCAAGCCCTAGTTGTTGGACTTTGGAAAGGATTCTTTCGTATGCAGGGCCGTCACCGACGATGACAAATCGCGCATCGGGAAACTTCTCTAAAACCAAAGGTACAGAGTCCACGAAATAATCGTGACCCTTCCAGCTACGCATCACAGCAACCATGCCGATCAGGGGTTGATAGGATTCCACTTCCAGCTCCGCTCTTATTTTCTTACCGCAAATTTGAAAATCAAATTTGCGAAAATCAACGCCTGTTGGGATGGAAATTATTTTTTCAGTTGAGACCCCGACATTCTCAGAGACCATTTTTGCTATACCTATTCCGGTTGTCAGAACTCGCCTGGGGACCTTCGCATATAGCCAACGATTAAAAATATGATTTTTAATTGGGATCATGACATGCCGACTTCGAATGATGGGGACGCTTAAAATTTTTCCCGCCATGGCGATCAGCCAACTGTCTATGGAGCTATGAGAGTGAAGAATATCAGGTTGGGAGTTTTTGATGATCTTTATCAGGGAAAACAGGGTTGATAAGCTGAAGGCCCGCTTCATGGCTAAGGGAGAATAACTCAGGTTGGGATGGCTGAGCCTGCGGCATCTGTCGCCAAGCGGGCTGTCAGGCGGGCAAACAATAGAAACACGGTGCCCGCGTTCTAGCAATAATTGGCATTCTTGAAACACCCTGATTTCCTGCCCGCCCCAACCGGGAGCTGCTTCAGAATGTAAGATGTGGAGGGTTTTCAATAAGGGAGCCTACAAAAAAAATAAAGATCAGCAAACTGTGATTGAAATTTCACTCTATCATAACCTTTCAGTATAGTGCAATACAGATGGTCTGCTTCCAGAATATCTTTGTTCCGGCAGTGATACAGGTCAGTGGGGAATGTCTTCTCGGTTGCATAGTGTCTTCAGCTCGAAGACATCTAAACGATGCGAATCCTCTCTTAGGAAGAATATTTCTTGCGGGTTCTATGGCGGATGTTATTTATCACTGATTCACTCGATACTTTTTAGCTCATAGGGTCCACGTTCGGATGAGATAGTAAAGGTGGGAGTAAATCGCGAAGTTGGGCAATTTGTTGGTTCTCATGCGAAGAAGCTATTTTTTATTACGGCATTTCCAGACCAAGTCTCTTCCAAACCATGAAATAGAAAGAAAAGCAGACCTTCCTCGGCAACTAATCAACTCTTCTATCACGAAGTTCTTTTCAAGATATTGTCTGAGTAGCATCACATTATAGGCGCGCAAATGAGTTTGGTCGTTATCTATTAAGTTGCCTTTTAGTACCCGTAGCCTATTTTTCAAATGATAGGAATTGGGGACGGAACCGATGAACAGTCCTTCAGGTATTAAAATACGAGAGATTTCCGCTATGGTAATGGCTGGGTAGGGTAGGTGTTCCAGCGTTTCACCTGCAACAACGACATCAAGCGATGAAGTAGGTAGGGGAATCTGAAGGCTGAAGTCTGCCCACTTTGTTTCAATGCCCAAATTATTTTTACAGTCTTCCAGAGCCATCTTATCGATATCCATGCCTGTTACCTCATTTTGATCAATGAAATGGCGGGTCAATATTCCATCGCGACAACCTAGGTCTAAGACCTTTTTATCTTTTCCCATCCATTCTTTGAACTTCTGCGAACGACGCTCTTCTGATATAGACTGATTCCTGCGATTCCCGGAAAAATGGTGCTGGGAATAAAAATCAGAAAGAATTCCGGTCCGGGTGTCCAGGTTGGGTTGCTTGTTTTTTAAACCAGACTCCGAATGGATTGGTTCGTTTTTTTCTTCCACGAGCATTACTCCTTTTAACATTATAAATTCCAGAATAATCTGTATTTACACATTAAAGCACATATCCGCAGGAAATCAATTTCTCGCATCCTTTCCCCTTATCACGAGCCCATGAGCGAAGCAGGCTATTTTACGAGAAAAAATTTAGGTTTCTGTAGTATATCTATTGTCAGCGAAAAGCTACTAAAACCAAATCTGTGGTAGAAAAAATATTTTTGGAAATAGCTGCATCGAAAGAGTCTCAATATGCGAGGCATTCAATTGTTAATGTCGTCAAGTATGTATAAAGTCCAATCTATGGGATTAATCCTTCAAGCATCGTATTAAATATGGAAAAGATTCTTATTGTTAGCTCTACCGGAATGGGAGACTGTCTTTGGGGAACTCCGGGTATCCGGGCCTTGAAAAAGACATTTCCAAGTATAGAGATTGATCTGGTTGTGAATTGTGCTTGGCGACCTTTATTTGATTTTAATCCTCATTTGAACCGAATTTTTGAATACCAGGACCAATGGTACCGCCAGCCCTTTTTAGGGATGAGATTACTAGGAAGATACTATGACGCGATTTTAATTTTTCACGCCAACCGCAATTTTAGACGGATGATGCCGTGGTTTCGTTCATTGCCCGTTTGGTGTATTCAGGGTTTTAATTGGGTGCCCGAGTCGAATCGCGTGAAAATGGATGCCAATATACATGGAATAGAGAGAAGGCTGCTCATGCTGGAAAAGTTTGGTGTGAAACCGAACGGGGGCCAGATGGAAATATTTTTTGATTCGATCACCCTGGGCAGGTCACAACAAATTTTGCAGGCCCATGATTTTAGTCCCGGGGAATATGTTTATCTGAATTTGGGGGCTGCGGTTGAAAGCAGGCGATGGATGGTGGAGCGTTTCAGTGAGCTTGCAAGTCGAATCCTTAAGATAACATCGTGGAATATAATTCTAGGGGGAGGGCCGAATGAAAAAAAGCGAGCCCTCACTATTTTGAATCAACTCAATAGCTCCCGAGCGATGGAAGTCTGTAGTCAGCCGATTCTGGTGAACGCTGCCATGATCTCTAAGGCAGGACTTATGGTGACTTCCGACACGGGCCCCATGCATATCGGGTTAGCGGTGGGAACTCCGGTTGTGGCGCTTTTCGGAACCATTTCGCCCACGGGTTCAGGTCCACATGAGGTTCCGGATCACTTATGTCGAGTCATAAAAATTGATCTGGAAGAGAAAAATTGTGCTGAGGGGATGGATCCGGGAGAGTTCCATTTTGGAAGTATAACCGTGGACACGGTTTGGGAGCAGGTAGAAAAAGTGCTGGAAGAAAAATCTAATTCGTAATATTTGCGGGGTAAACTTCGCTGATGGCTAAAAGAATGTCTTCCACAGTGATGAGAACTTTGCACTCAGGTCGGCCATTCCAGCACTCCTCTTTTTTTGTATGCCGGGTGCAGGGACGGCACTCTATTTCTTTTGAAACGATGGTTGCATTATTTCCGGGGGGGCGCCAAATCTCAGGGTTCGTCCACCCAAACATCCCCACTACTGGAGCCCCAAGAGCGGCTGCGAAATGCATATAACCCCCATCATGACAAACTACAAACCGAGCTTTTTGAGTTATGGCCCCAAGTGTCTCGAGATTTGTGCTGATGAAAGCATAGGGAGTATTTATTATTTTAGGCGTGATTTCATCGACCATGTGCTTCTGCCCTGGTCCGCAGGTCCATAAAGTTTTCATGCGGTGCTGGGAATAAATTGCGTCGGCGAGTTGGGCAAATTTTTCAGGCTCCCAGCGGTCATGATGCCTTGAGCCAGGATGCAAAATACAGAATGGTTCGTGAGGGTCGATTCTCTGCGCATGCAATAGTTTGTCTGCTTTAATTTTCGCGGATTCTGAAATATGGATGGATGGGGCAATTTCGCCAAACTCCACGCCCATTTTTTTTATCAGGGCGACTTGATAATCAATGGGCTGTTTGGGGTGGAGGTCACCAAATTCGAGTTTAACGTTATACAAAAAAGATCGTTTGGCAAATTTATGGCCAACACGATAGGGTGCCTGGGTGACAAAGCACATGACTGCCCCCCGTGTTCCTTCATGCATATCAATCACGACATCATAATGATCCGCAAAAAGGCGGTAATAAAAACCGAGCTGGTGCAGCCAGGACTTTTTTTCAAAGCATAGAACCTGGTCAATGTCTGGATGATGGCGAACTACATCTAACGTAAAGCGCTCCACCAGCACCGTCAAATGGCAATCAGGAAAACTTCTCTTTAAAGGGGCATAAACCGCAGTATTATAAACCACGTCCCCAATGGAGCGCAGTTTGATAATAAGAAATTTCGGATTTTTGGGTAATTTTTCCCGGGGAAAACTTAGCAAGATAAGTCAACACTCCATTCAAAAAATTGGGGCTAAAATTAGCAAGGTGGTTTATGTATACGGTTTCATTATAGACCATATCGACACGGGTGCGAAACCTGATCATAGCGGATTCAGGATAACTTGAGAATTTAGCATGTGAACGCCAGTCGCTATCAAACCGAAACGATTATGTCTTTGATCAAATTTTCCAATTTTGCTTCCATGACTTTTATGTCATAGAACTCAATGCACCGTTCTCTAGCTTGGAGACCCCTTTCCCTGGCTTCATCAGGATGATCCAAGACATGCTGGAGGGTGCGGGCAAGTTCTTGCGGGTTCCCTGGTTCAACAAGGTAGCCATTTCCTCCCAACACTTCAGGAATGTCTGAGACACGGGTGGTGATTATGGGCTTAGCCATTGCCATGGCATCAAACAGTTTTGCCGGGCTCTGCCCCTGGGTATCCGTAGTATCCCTTTGAGGGATAACCAGGATGTCGGCTACTGCGAGATATTTGGGGAGCTCTTCAAAGGGAATCTTTGGAAGTACAATGACCCTTTCCTGAATGGAAGGGGGCTTATTCCGAGTCGGATTGAAAGAGGTTTCGGCTCCAATAAAGACCAGTCGAAGGTCTGAAGAGTTCAAGCCTTCAAACGCCTGGATAAGATCATCAATGCCCTTATGGGCCCGAGGAGTGCCCAGAAACATGATCACTCGATTATTCCCCAGGCCAAGTGATATTTTAATTTTCTGCGAATCAAAATTGTCAGGGTTTAAGACTGTCGTGTCTCGGCAATGATGAATCAGACATCCGCTAAAACGATTTTGCAAAAACTTGTTGCTGACGATGATGGATTCGGCAAAGCCGACAAGTTTTTCCATGAGCCAGGTATAAGGCAATCCGTTGGGATTAGAGAAATTCAGGAAGCGGCCAACACGTCCCCAAAAACCTGAGTGATAATAAAATCCGGCTTCCCAATCATCAATATCCAGGAGAACGGGCCTTCCTGAAAGCCATTTTTTCAGCAAAGCGATTCCAAAACTTGTAGGTCGTAATTTGCAGGCAATATAAACATCGGCATCCATTTCCCGAAGCATTTTACGTATCGTAGGGATAAAAGTGGGAAAGCGGCTCCAGGGATATATTTGGATGGGAATTTCAATATTACGCATGGGATACCAGATATCCCCATTCTTTGAGGTTCCAATAATTTTAACGTCGTGTCGAGTTGCGAGGGCGCTAGCCAGTAGGGCGGCTCTTCCTAAGGAGTTATTGGAAATGTCAAAACAGAGCAGGCAAATTTTCACATTCGTAAATTATTAGAAGAATTGATTATAAAGTATATGTGGGTAAATCGAGATTATCATGGTTGCTTTATTTCTTCTATTTAATTATTGTGATGTTTCAGAGGGGCGAGCTTTGCTGGCTTGGTGAGACAGACTATTTCGCAATGAAAGGCTGGAATAGCTTGAAACTTGTGAAGAGCTTACCCTTTGCGTGATGCCTGTATACCGGGCTCATTTTTTTAATCTTTTTTCTATGCGCTCCTCGCTGATTTATGTTGACCTTCTTCCAGGATCTCTTCAGTAAGGCAACTGAAAGACAACTTGTTTTCCTCTGGTTGATTTTTTGTTTTGTCGCCTTGACTTATAAGCTTGGCGGGGTTCCCCCTTACCATAGTGATGAAAATTATTATGTTGAATCCACTCGTACTATGGTCGAGTCGGGGGATTATCTCACCCCTATGTTCCATGATCAAAAAAGGTTTGCCAAGCCCATCCTATACTACTGGCTGATGTCCGCTTCGTACAAAATATTTGGTGTGAGTCTGGTTTCGGCACGGTTGACTTCCGCATTTTTTGGAACCCTCACCATAGGGCTGCTTTATCTTCTTTCTAGTCGGTTGTTCGAAGGCCGAACTGCTTTATACAGTGTTCTGATTTTGCCAGCCACTTTTATGCATTTTCAGATTTCTCGATGGGCCACGACTGACATCGTCATGAGTTTTTTTATTCTCTTAGCGCTCTATTTCTTTGTGCATTTATTGCAGAGTGACTTTAAGGGGAAAATGGAGGCCCATTCATTTTACCTGGCAATGGCTTTGGGGTTCATGACCAAGGGCCCTCCGGCAGTCATTATTCCCGGTATGGTTGTGGTGATTTTTTTGCTGGCGACTGGAAGGAAGAGGTTTTGGTCGCAAATGCGTATTGGGCAGGGTCTGGTGATTTTATTGCTAGTGATTCTACCCTGGTTTGCAACGATGTTTTTTCTTCATGGAGATGAATTCAAGAATCATATTATTGGGGCCGAGATCACCAATAGACTGGTTCATGATACCCCATTCAGTCTTTATTTTTTTTGGGCGCTGTTTCGTTATCATCTGCCTTGGATATTATTTTTTTTTGTTGCAGTTTTCCATCAAACAGGCATTCTCAGTTGCTCCCTTTCTCCAGTGTCAAACGTATCAGAATACTTCAGTCAGGTTTTCCATGGCATTAAAACTCGTGTCGGTCTGTTGTTTGCCAGAGAGAATGAGTCGGTTTTGTTTTGCTATATCTGGATTCTTGTATGCCTGATTCTATTCACCCTTGTCAGGACGGAGCACAGCCGTTATATGCTGCCGGCCTCCTCGGCGGTTGCCATTCTGGTAGGAAAATTTTTTGCGGACATGGAAAAGGATGGATCGGATTGGCTGGGCTATAAAACCTCTGCGGTTTTAACGGGTGTTGTTTTTTTAGTGATCGCAATATCCTCAGGTGGGGCGTTGTATCTTTTTGGTTTGATTCATCAAGTCCCTGTGCAGTTTTTTTTCCTTCCTGCAGTATTTCTGGTGGCGGGTATTTACATTTTCAGGCTCAGCAAAAAACGACAATATGGAAAACAAGTTTTTGTTATTTCCTTTTCTCTGGTTTTTGCATTTTCTTTTTTAAGTGGGGAAGTGCTCCCTCATATTAGTCGCTATCCGATGAAGCTGTTTTCTAAGGAAATATTGTCGGAAAAAATTACCGGCCCCATAGCGGTATACCGGTTAGGAAATCAAAGAGCAAAGCTGGGTGTGTTGACAGGTCAAAAGGTATTTGGGCTTTCCCAGTCCAGTCAAATTCAACAGTTCATTGATACGGATGAACAGGTTTTGCTTGTCATGCGGGAAAAAGATTTCCGGGAGAATTTTTCTAATATTTCTTTGAGGGTAGTGGCAGAGGATGTTGCTTGGTTGAGAAGACGCATTGACGGGGAGAGGTTGAAGGAGATTTTTGGAAAATCAGGATCGGCGGATAAGTCAGACCTCACGGAAAAGATATATCTTTTGTCGAATAAATAGAAAGTTATTTGATGATGGGTAAGCGCATTGCTGAGAAATCGTATCTAATGTTTTCTCGGTTTTCAATTGAAGTGAAAAACGCATACTTGTTATTGGCTTGAATCAAATAAACCTTATTGGGATGCTGGGAGGCCAGTTTTCTAAATTCTCCGATGGAGGACAGCCATGTTTTTTTCGGGGTGGAAGATAGAGACATCATTAGCTTCTCTGGATCACGAATAACGGATGACTCCAAGGCACGATTGGAATAAAACAGCATAGCCAATCTGGGATTCGAGGGGCTGAGACCGTAGTTGCCTATGGCTTGGTTTTTGGGGGTGTTGAGGTTTATGACAGCTGCCAGTTCCCGCACTTCTTTACTGCTTTGCGCAAGAGTTACTTTGACCTGAAAGGGAGTGGTATTGACGAACAGAATAGTTACTGCAATAACCCCGGCCATTATGCCCAGAGCGCGATTCTTTTTGTCAGGCCCCAGCCATTCAGAAATAGTTTTGGCGGTGACGATGGCGAGAGCCGGAAACATCATAAATAAATAACGGAGCGTTTGATTTTTACTCGTGCTCATCACCAAAAAGGTGAGTGTAGGCCACAGGAAAAGTAATAAGGATGTTCTGTCCTTATCTATAAAACTACGTTTGCCAAATTGTGCTAGGCCTATCAACGCAAAAGGGAGCCAAGGCCAGTAGTTCTTCAGAAAGTCTTTAGCGTATCCCAGGAAATAAAGGGGCTCTTTAGTTCCGCCAAAACTCCGGTTGATAATCAGCGAGCCAAAGTGAGCGTCGATAAAGCCTTGACCAAAGTGTTGCCAGTTAATAATGTGCCAGCTAAACCCTAAAATAAGAGCAATCAGACATCCTGACAAAAACCAAGGGTTGACGATCTCTCTCCATTGTCGGCTGAAAATTAAAAAAGCACCGACGATTGTGAGAGGGAAAAGCCCAAGAACGCTTTTAGACAATATGGCGCCAGCGGTTGCGAGACCAAAAACCAGATACCAGGGTTTGATGTCCCGGGCCTTAAAGAAAGCATAGAAAGCTAGAGTGACAAAAAATGCTACCGGAATATCGACCATGCCCCGGCGAGAAGAATCGACAAACATTCCCGGGAAAAGCAAAATAAAGGCTGCGGCAAAAGCGATCCAGTTGTCTTTGTAGAGCAATAAGCTCAAGCGGTAAGTTATGAGAACGATTCCGGTCGCAAACAGAGCTGAGGGGAAAATCGCTGAGTAACTGGAAACTCCAAAAATACTGAAGGTCAGGGCGGTTAACCAGAAAGGCAGGGGCGGATTTTCAAAAGCAGGTGATCCTGCAAAGGTGATGAGCCAGAAGGACCCCGATTCCAGCATTTCCTTTGCCTTCTGGGCGTAATAGGCATCGTCGAAATTAGTGATGCCGGTGTCCAATTGCCGACCTAGAAATATTAAAAGTGAAGAAAAAATCAGAAGTAAAATCTGAAGTCTCTTGTCGTTCAGCGCGGAATTCAAATTAGAGGGTATGGGTGATTGAAGGGTGGAAGTGAATGCCGGTGCTGGAAGTCAAAAAGACGTGAAGCCCGGACGCGGTTATTTTAAACATTGATTCAAATATTTTCGGTCGTCATCGTTTAATCTCTGGCTGAACACAAACCCAAAAGTTTCGAGTCGCCAAACTAGGATGTCCAGGCCTTTGAGCATATGAAACCAGTAAATCATGGCAGAAAAAAAAGGTTTTTGTATCAAACCATTTCTGCAAATGAAAAAATCCCACAGCTGTTTTTTTGACTTTCGAATAAGGGGCCAGTTTCCCCTTGTTTTTAAGATTTGGCAAAGCTTGAATAAATTTTTCAGGTTTTGCAGCATGTTATATTTCAGGAAAAAACTCATACAACTAAAACTTTGGCCGAGGATTCAAGAAATTTGCGCTTCCCGGCAGTTGGAAGATTTTATACCATGCATCCCATGAAGTAAAGAAAGCTTCACTAAACTACTGAAAGCACCCCGGTTGATCTTTTAAATGTTTTAAGCGATTATGTTTGTGTGGAATGAAAAATATAGCGAATTTAATTTTCAGGTAGCCATATGCAAGTCTTTTCAGTCAAGCTCAATGAACATATGCAGTCTTATTTTGGGCCTACGTATTTGGTTGGCAAGATTTGTGCTCGCCATAGAATCATCATTCCGGGTAGTGTTGAAGACGGCATTGGTCGCACCAACGATGTGATGCAACGCCAGTCGGTATGCGAAACCCCCATTTCTGTCTTCAAATGAACTCTGAATCCCTGGACTCTTTTTGTTTCGAAGTCCTGAGTCAGGACTCCGAACTGGTACAAAAGCATTTGCAGGTACTGGGGGAAATGGTCGGCATTGATAGCCGGAGCTTTGGAGTTAATGAGTTTGAGGGGGATCGCACCACGCCCAGCGATATGCGGGAAATCCTTGAATGCGCCCGTGACTACCTTCTGGGAGTTGGCTTGTCCGAGGTCATAATAAATGATTCGTCTTCCAGTAGTTCGTTCCCCATATTGATGGCAGAAACTTTTGTTTCTGAATTAAAACCGACAGTTCTCTTTTATGCGCATCTTGATAAACAGCCTTATATGGACGATGGGCGTTTTGAGAAATGGGGAGGAACTCCTCCAACGCAGTTAAGGTGGAATGAAGATCGCTCCCGTGCTTATGGGCGTGGAGCCGCCGATGACCTGAGTGGAGTCGTTTCTATTGGCATGGCCGTTGATGCCCTGTTCAGGTATTTTGATGTCAAGGTGGGAGAAGATAGCAGGAAAAAACTGCTTCCCTGCAATATAAAAATATTATATGAGACGGAAGAGGAAAGCGGTTCTCATAGTCTGATTGACCAAATCCAGGAAAACAAAGATTTTTTCAAAGGCGTCCACTGTGTTGTGATTACTGATGTGGTCAATCCAGCGCAAGGCAAACCGGGGCTCACCACATCCTTGCGCGGAGTTATCCAGGTGGATGTAACGGTTAGCGCTGAACAAGGACAGGTTGCTATTGACGAGCAAACGGCTCTTTACAAGCTTCTTGCCACCCTGATTCGGGAAGACCATTCTCTTGCAGTCGCAGAGATTGCCAACGCAGACCAGCCGGTGACGGATGTTGAACGAGAAGGTTATTCGCGAGTTCCGACTACTGTGTTGGCCTTAAAAGAGACAGCAGGACTTCTTCCTGCTACCCGGCTCACAGTCCCTGAAGACATTCCCTCAATGTTGATCGCCCAGTTGAGAACCTCTTTTGCAAATGCCCGTCCGGGACATCGAGTTTCAGGTAGCGTGATCCTTGGAACTGCTGGAGCGCGCCTGACTTTTCCTGAGATTAGTGACACGAAAGAATTTGAGCGGCGGCTGGGGGAAATTCTCACTGACCAAAACCGGTATCATCTGGAAATGAAAATGGTAATTCTCAGCGAGAAGCCATTGTCGATAGATATTCTATTACGTTCGGCCGATAAAGATCCGCACTCTGGGGTCAATGGTGGGCCGGTTCCGATTCCAGAATTGCAATTGGCTTGCATGATCGATGAACTGGTTTCTTCTGAAGGCTGCTGGCATCCCAGGCTTGAAGAACTGCGAACTGCGAGGGGAGAGAGGGTTCGGGTGGAGTCTCTTAGAGTGGACCACGATTTTTCGACACATCTCTACGATAAAAAGTCCGCCAGATCCTGGGTGGAAATAAGGTTGGCTCCCGGCAACAACGAAATACAAGCTGGAGAGGCACTCCAGTCCCATCTCAAGAAGAATGTTTTTCCGGGGTTTGAGTTGGATATCAAGGCGGACAGGGGGGCTTCTCCCTGGATGACTGGAATCGAGCATCCTGTATTCCCTCTGATACTGGATTCTTTAGAAAGAGGTTTTGGTGAGAAGGCTTGTCTTTACGGTTGTGGAGGCACGATTCCATTTGTTGCGAAGCTCATGCAGGCTTTAGGAAATGTTCATCCCCTTTGTCTGGGTGCTTATGATCCTGATGCCAGAATGCATGAGCCGGGGGAAAGCTTGTCCATGCCTGATTTGTTGGGGTGTACGCGATCCATCATACATTTTTTATCCAGGATTACTAAAGTGTATGGGGGAGCCTGATCGCTGACGCGCCTCTTTGCGTGCACTTATGTTTGTCGCACGAGTTTTTACTGAACAGAGTTTTGTGTTTCATTGATTCTGATTTACACAACATTATAAGTTTCAGCTTGTTATAGGTCCTCATCCTTGTTGATGTGAGTCTTGCCGTGTAGGAGTTTTTAAGTTTATAGCAAAACAGCATTACTTTTAGCGCCTTAAAGGTTTATAATCAGGGAAATAAATTTGTTTTAAGTTCCCCGGGATCGCTCTGCGCAAAGGTGGTCGTAGGGAGGGTGCATTTGTTGTTCACTATGAGGCTAGAGTGGGTACAGTAACAGAAGGCGACAAGTATAGAGAAATCAATATCGAATTCCTCGCAAAAGGAGGAGATGAAGCTTTTGATATTTTCTATAAAACAGATAGTTTTGGAACCGATAAATTTGTAAAGTTTGCCAGCACGGAGCGCAAACATCAGGAAAAGGTGATGCGGCTTCTGGAAGAGGGAATCGATCAGGAGTTTTATATTCATGAAGAAGACCTTTTCAAGTATTACAAATATGCAACCAACTCCCTGCGAGCGGTTATAGCCAACCCAGATGTTCCTCTCAAGCAGAAAACCCAAAAAATTTATGAAGTTTCCAAGGGAGTGATGAAGGAGTTTTTTGAGAACAACACTTCAGAAAAGATACTGGAAACATCCGAAGAAGTCATGGAAATGATGGAAGAGTGCATGACCACCGCAGAGGCGGGGTTTCATGGGATTGCAGAAATCACCAGCAAGGACTACTACACCTATACCCATAGCGTTAACGTGGGGTTGTATTGCATGACCTATGGTGTAAAGAGCAAGATGTCTAAAGGCGATACACAGCAATTATCTCTGGGTGGAATGTTGCATGATGTCGGTAAAGCGAAAATAGATCATGCCCTGATCAACAAGAACGGCAAGCTCACCGAGGAAGAATTTGAGAAAATGAAAGCCCACGCTACTGTAGGAGGAACAATTCTTTCCGGGATGAATTGTTTTGGCGGCACGGTGGTGCGAATGGCCGCAGAGCACCATGAAAAATTCAAGGGCGGGGGCTATCCGGCTGGGAAAATCGGCAATGAAATCCATTTGTTTGCACGGATTTGCAAAATCATGGATGTCTATGATGCTTTGACGACGCGGCGATCCTATAAAAAAGCTCTAGGTGCTTTTGATACGTTAATTATAATGAAAAAACAGATGGCTCATGATTTCGACCCGGATCTCTTACAAAGTTTTATTCGCCTGATGGGTCCGGATTTATAAATCCGACTCTACCTCAGGGAATTTTCATCGTATCGAGAGAAAACTCAGCGTATTTTTTCAGTTCAGGTTCCCATTTTTGTAATTCTTTTGCAGAAATTCCTAGCAGGTCCAGCAGGTTCTCTTGTTTGGTTTCAGCAAAACCTTTCAAACCACTGGGAAAACCCCATTCGCAGGCGAGGGATTTTGCCAAAGCCACAACTGCGGTTATTTCCCAGTGCGCGTTGTTTTTTGTCGGCGCTGCATAGTGCCGAATGACTTGGGAAAGCTGTGGGGGAAGGCCCCATGCTTCTATCAATTCGCCAGCTACTTCGAGATGGGAAAACCCGAGCGTCTGTTTTTCCGCTTCTATCAGGTCAACTTGATTTTTATCCATAAAGTCCTGAACCTTTGCAAATGCGGTAGGGAAATACACCGTTAAAGCGATTATCCCGGCATCGTGGATGAGTCCAGAAGTGAAACTGACATCCGATTCCATGCCCCCAATAAATCTTCCCAGTCCACCAGATACAGCCGCTGTGACACCACTGTGAATCCATAATTGAAGATAATCAACGGGCAATGCTTCCGAAGAGTTGTCGGAGAATCGTTCAATGATAGGTGTGCGCAAAATAATATTTTTTATTGCACCGGGGCCCAGCAAGCCTGCGGCTTGTTGCAGGGAAGATATTTGCTCAGGGTAACCATATATGGGTGTGTTGGCGACTTTCAATACCGCCATGGCCATGGCAGGATCGTACTGAATCATTTCCACAACACTATAATCCATGGATGATGAGGTTTCCGTAGCCATGAGAACATTGTCTATTTGTTCTGGCAGGGAAGGCAGGTTTTTTAAAGACCGAAAACGGTCAAGCGTCAAGGAGGTCATCGGCGGAGCCCTGAATAGTGCGGTTTCTTCCTTCATGTTTGGCTTTATACAAAGCGAGATCGGCGACTTTAATCAAGTTTGCCGCTTCCTGCATGTGAGTGGAATCAAATTCTGCGATTCCACAGCTCACCGTTACTTGAAAGTTTTTGCCCTTGGATTGGAATTTCTGGATGGCCATTTCTTCTCGAATACGTTCGGCGATATGCAAAGCTCCAGCTATATGGGTTTCCGGCAGGACCAGGAAAAACTCCTCTCCTCCATATCTTGCGGCCACATCGTTGGACCGGCAAAACTTTTTTATGATGGCGGAAAAGTCTAATAAAATTTCATCGCCCTTCTGGTGCCCATGAGTGTCGTTGACCTCTTTGAAATGGTCGATATCCATCATGATCACTGAAAGTGGAGAATTATATCTTCGGCAACGCACCACTTCATTTTTTAGAAGCGTTTGCATTTGCTGATGGTTGTCCAGGCCTGTCAGGCCATCTGTTGTAGAAAGCTTTTCTGCCCGCTCATACAACATGGCGTTGCTTATGGAAAGGGCAACAAACTCGGAAACATTCAAGGCAAAATCCAGGTCCCCGACATTGTAGAGACCCCTCTCATTATCGTTCAAGTTCATGACCCCAATGATTTCATTTTCGATCATCAACGGGATGGTGACAAAAAAATTACAGGAGAAGAGAGGATTTTTTCTTCCCCGAAAATAGCGTGAGGTAGAAAAATCCTGCTCAAAAATATACCTTCCAGAAGTCGTTGCCTCCCTCATAATAGGGGAATCATTTTGATATAGAGAATACTCCTCTTTGATATCAGGGTGATTGTGGCTGACGAGGCTCAGCCTGCGTCGATTTTTGTCAAAAAGAAAGAATGTGAAATACTTCACCGATAAAATAAATGGAAGTTTTTCCACCATCACCTGGCAAATCTCCTGCAGACTGAGGAGGTTAATGCTTTTCTGTAGATAAATGAGATGGTCAAGATTTTCGAGGGAATCACCCAGTAACGAATTTTGCTTTTTAAGAAGATTCCTGATGGTTTCTGCTTCTTGCCATCGCAGTTTTTCGTATTCGGTGGAGCTCATTTGTTTGTTCGTTTCCTGAAAATTATGGGAGCCGAGTATTTGTTTCTGAGCCTGTCAAATTTCCGGTTATTTCCTATGAAAAAGTCATGTTTCCCGGGAAATGGTCGAAAAATCAATAAAGCTATTTATTTTATATTATTGACTAAAACGTTTTAAAAATTAGATTTTAGCCCTGTTGGTTCAGGGGCAGCAACACTCTTGAGTCAGGTTGGTATAGTTTTTGCTCTATAATACAGAAAAAAGCAATTACGTCAAAAATTATGGCTATTTCTTTAAATTCTATCAGGCTCTTTTGGTTACTTTTGTTTCCCCTTTTCGGCATGCAGGGGGCTGGTGAAGTTGTGTGGGCCCAGGGGTTTGAGTCTGAATCATTTCGCCACCCAGAGGTTTCGACTATAAGAATAGGGGGACACCCTATTTATACTCGAATTCTAGTCAACCTGACTGAATCGGCTTCTTATCAGGTTAAGGCGGATTTTGCCAACAAGCGGATCACGCTGATTTTGCCACAGACTACAAAAGGCCCCAGGGTACGTGGCAAGTCGTTTAAGGATAAAAATCTGGAGCAATATTCAGTCCGTTCCATTAACGAAGATTTACAAGTAACCTTTTTGCTGAAAAACTCAAATACCCGGTTTTTTCATTCTGTAAATCCTCAAAAGCCGCAGATCATTTTGGACCTCAAGGGCGAGAGCCGGCCTATTATGCAAACCAGGATCGGAAAGCCTGAGCAAAATTCCGGGATTCAGACAAGCATTGAACCCGGTCCTGAGCAGGCACCGCTACCTAAAAAAGCCAGGTTGGTCGGTCATAGCCCGAAGGAAGTTAAGGCTCTGGTTGCCAAGCTCCAGGGAGAAAAAGGGAAGAACGGTTTGGAGGATTACCAGAAAGCCTTGAAAGAATTTCAGGAGGCAAAATATCCCGCTGCCGTGAAAATGCTTAGGGAATTCGGTTCAAAATATCCAGAAAGTAAATACCTCGATCATATTCTCTATTTAAAGGCAGAGGCAGAATATCGTATCACTTTCAAAGAATTGAATCCTGTTTTTGATAAGGCCTTGGCTTCTTACAAACTTGCTCTGCGGAAATTTCCTAAATCAAAATTTTACGATCACGCTCTGTTGAAGGTAGCCAGTATTTTTGATGAGATTGGCTATAGCCTGGAGGCCAGAATGCTCTACAATCAAGGGCTCAAGGCCAAGCCGGGCAGTCTTTATAATGAAGTCCGAAAAAATAGTTTGGCCGCCATGTTGATGAAAGAAGGTCGATTGGATGAGGCCTTTAACGAATTTCAGAAAATACTTAGAAAGTCTCCAAAAAATATTGAGGCCAAGGCGGGGGTTTTTGAAATCGCTAACAAGTTTTTTGAGGAAAAAGATTATCCTCGGGCACTAAAGATCTTTGAATCAGGTGCCAGGCGCTGGCCGGGCGAACTCAATGAGAAGCCTGAACTCAATTTTTCCATGGCGGAAATCTATTATTCACAAAAAAATTACAAAAAAGCCAGAAAACATTATTTTGGACTATTGAATTTAGACCCGGTTTCCCAGAATGCACATAAAGCTCTAAACCGAATCGGTGATTCTTTTATCGTAGAAGAAAAGTATCAGAACGCTCTGGCTGTTTTTGACGAATCAGGGAAAAGAAAAGATCGGAAGCTGGATGAAAAAGGCAAGCCTGTTTTGGATGAAGAGGGCAACGAAATCCGGGAAGAAACTGCGGAAACCCAGTATGGGAAAGTCCGTATGGCTGATATCGGAGTGCGCAAGCCACGTTTGAAAATAAGGGATATTGTTTTTGATGTGGGTCCTTATTACAAGCCGTTCAAGACCTACGAAAAAATATTCGCTGAGGCTCGAAGCGTCGATATTCTTGCAGAAGTGACGCTGAGCCGAGGCATTGCTTATTTGCTGGAGCAAAACTACCTGAAGGCGATAGAAGAGTTTAAAAAACTTCTACCTCTGGGGACGGAGTCCCAGTTCTTTCAGGAAGCGGATCGTTACATCCGGCAAGCACTCATTGCTCTGGTTGACAAATACGCCAAGCAGAATGGTAACCTGCCGATTTTGTATTCTTACAGTGACTTCATCAGTCTTCCCATTGGGGATATTAACAATGCCCAAACTCTCCTTCAGGTGGGAGAAGCGTACCAGGCTATCGGAATGTTTGCTGAGGCTGTCAAATTCTACGAAAAAGTGAAGGCGATAGATTCTCAGAAAACATATCGGGATCGGGTTTTTCTCAACCTGGGTCAAATTCATCTGGCAAATTCAAGCTACGACGAGGCGCTATTAGTTGGGCGAACTTTTTTGAGAAATTATCCCAGAAGCAAGTGGACTCCAGATGCGATGAAACTTTTGGCTGACGCTTTGAAGGGGATGGGGGATTTTTCAGGAGCCCTGGATGCCTATGAAAATTTTTTGGAGAAGTCAGAAGATAAGGCTGAAGTTCACTTCCTCATCGGGGAAACTTATGCAGATATGAATCAACTGGCGGATGCTGTGCAATCTTATCAAAAGACGATCGGGACTTATGACCGCCAGGAAAGAGTGATTCCCGAATATCTTAAGAAGGCTTATTATCGCCTGGGCATATCTTTTTATAAGTTGAATCGCTTTGGTCCGGCCCTGGAAGCGTTGAAATCGGCCCGGGAGCTTTTCCCCGATAACCCGCTCCGTGATTGGGCGGATTTTATTATGATTGAAAGCCTCGAAAAACTTGGCGATCCCTCAAAGGTCACAGAAGGCTTAAATCGACTGGTAAAAACCGAAAATGCGGACGATCTTACCAGGCAGGCGGCGGAATCCAAGGTGAAAATCCAGGAATGGGAAAAACAATTAAAAGAAGGGTGATTTTATTTTATAATGAGACCGTGTTTTTCCTGCCTCATACTCCGCCCACTAGCGGACAATAAGCAAGAACCCATTGCGCAGAGGTAAGCCCTTTGAGGCCCATACAAAATTATGCAAGTGATAGTTCTCCGTCCATGACTGAAATCGGCAAAGAAAGCGGCAAAGATATAGAAGCTCTCATCAAGAATATGGAGGCCTTTAACGAGGTCACCGAACAACTGCAACGTTCTTATGATGATTTGCAAGTGAGGGTCAAAAAACTCGATCTGGAGTTGGAAGGCAAAAACAGGGAGCTGAAAAAAAATCTTGTTGAAAAAGAGGAAGTTAAAAATTATTTAAACGACATTCTGGAAAGCCTTGCCAACGGTGTTATTGTGGTGGATCGATCGGGGCGGATCACGACGTTCAACCAGACGGCCGGAACCTTGACGGGTTTAAAGCCGCAAAACTGTTTAGCAAAAACTCTGAAAGAAGTTTTTCCGTTTGACCTGTTTGAAAACATGGTGTCCAGACTTGAAAAAAACCGAGGGGAAACGATCAGCCGGGATCAGGATATCACCACTCCGGATAAGAAAATAATCCATGCCCGTGTTTCAGCTTCCCCGGTATGGGACAATCATGGCGGTCAGATAGGAACCGTGTTGATCCTGCAGGATAGAACTGATCTACGCCGGTTGGAAGAGTTGGCTCACCGCAACCAACGTCTTCGAGAGATGGGAGAGATGGCCGCCGGGATCGCGCATGAAATCAGGAACCCGCTGGGCAGCATCGAATTGTTTGCCTCGTTACTCAAAAAAGATCTGGAAGAAGATCCCGAAAAAGCCAAACTGGTTCAGCATATCCGCGCGGGCGTGCAGAACATGGATCGCATCATATCCACCCTTCTCCTTTTTGCCAAATCGTCCCAGCCATCCCGACAACAATGCGATATCAATCTTTTGTTGTCGCAACTTCTGGACGGCCTGGACGATATTAAAGTGCCGGAGAATATTAAAGTGGTGCGTGATTTTGGCAAAGAAGAAATGATGGCGAATGGTGACCGGGAGTTATTGCGCCAGGTTTTCCCTAATTTGATCCGTAATGCAATTCAGGCCATGCCGGACGGAGGCGAATTGGGCATACAAACCCGGAAGGCTCTTATACCGGTAGCCGAGAATGATCGGGGTGCGGGAGCCCGCAAATTCATCGCTGTTACGATTACCGATAGCGGCGGTGGAATTTCTGCCGATGATCTGGCCAAAATTTTTAATCCTTTTTTTACTACCAAGGATAAGGGGACAGGATTGGGGCTAGCCATCTCGCACAACATTATTAAGGCTCATCAAGGGACGATTGAAGCCGTGTGCGAAGAAGGCAAGAGCACTTCTTTCAAGGTCAAGATTCCCTGCTGGGATGAGGATTTCGATGAAAAATAATGCTTCAAAAAAAATTCTGATTGTCGATGACGAATCCGAAATGAGGGTTGCGCTGGAAACAACTCTTCAGCGCGAAAACTACCAACTCGTATGCGCGGAAGATGGTAAACAGGCGTTGGAGCAGTTTGAGAATCATGTATTCGACCTGGTGTTGACGGACGTTCGCATGCCAAAACTAAGTGGATTGGAGTTGTTGCGTGAGATTAAGGAGCGTTCGCCTCAGACGCCAGTGGTCATAATGACCGCCTATGGAACCATTGACAACGCGGTCGAAGCCATGAAGGAAGGAGCCTTTGATTATCTGATAAAGGGTTCCGGGTTTTCCGCTGATGTTCTGGTTTCCACGGTGAAGCGCGCATTTTTAAATCCGCAGGATTATATTCCTCCTGTCCGACCATCGGGTGTTATCGACAAACCCGGTTCCTCGGTGACAAAAAGAATTGTGACCCAGGATGAGGAAATGAAAAAACTTCTGAAATTTGCCGAAAACGTTGCTTACAGTAAATCGACCGTTCTCATTATGGGGGAGACTGGTACGGGAAAGGAATTGTTCGCGCGTTATATTCACCAATGCAGTCCCCGCACTGACAAACCTTTTATGGCGGTCAATTGCGCCGCTTTACCCGAAGGGTTACTGGAGTCAGAACTGTTTGGCCATGAAAAGGGGTCGTTCACCGGGGCCACGGAAAATAAGGAAGGAAAGTTTGAACTGGCGCATCAAAGTTCGCTGCTTCTGGATGAGGTCACAGAGATGAGTTTACCTTTGCAGGCTAAACTGCTCAGGGTCTTGCAGGAACATGAAGTGGATAAGGTGGGCGGCAAAGCTCCTATCCCTGTTGACGTGCGGGTGATTGCCACCACCAACCGGGACATTCGCCGCCGGATTGAGGATCAGGAATTCAGGGAAGATTTGTATTACCGGTTGAATGTGGTTCCTCTGATCCTGATTCCTTTGCGTGACAGAAAGGATGATATCCCACTGCTGGCGGAATATTTTATGAACCAGTTTTGTCAGGAAAATTCCCGCCCCCCCATTAAGATAGACCCGGCAACCCTGACCCTGTTGAAAAAATATCGCTGGCCCGGCAACATCCGCGAACTGGGTAATATTATCGAGCGGTCTTGCCTGATGTGTCAGGGCGATACTCTGCTTCCGGCAAACCTGTTTTTTGATGACGAGCCGCTCTCGTCCGGGAAAAAAGATGCTGCGCCGAGACTCTCAGGAACGATTCATGAAATGGAAAAAGAGCTGATTCAGCAAACACTGGAAGAGTTCAGTGGCAATAAAACCAAGGCCGCCGATTCTTTGGGCATCAGCATCCGTACCCTGCGCAACAAACTCAACGAATATCGCGAGAGCGGGAAGGAATAAAACGATCGCTCGCATAACCGGCAGGGGCCAAAATTATGACGGATTTTGCCCCCAACTGAGAAAATCCCCCCTTTTTTTATCCCATCTCAAATCCATAACTCTTTTTAAATAAAAGGGTTTCTATTGTTAAACCGTTCTTTTGCCTCTTTGGTTTCTAATGGTATGGAACTTGCTGTATTTACTTGAAAACAGTGTTGAGGGCAAAGCCCCTCTTTTACAAAACAAATTTTTTGGGGAAGGCGAGGATTATGGATTTTCTGACAAATATGAAAATCAGCTCATCGGGCTTGAGTGTTCAGCGCAAGCGAATGGAAACCATTTCCAGCAATCTGGCCAATTTGGAGACCACACGGACTCCTGAAGGTGGCCCCTATCGCCGGAAAGATGTCCTGATTACTGCCATGCCTGTGGAAAATGAATTTGGTAATACTTTTAAAAGCGAGTTGGGTGACAAACTGAGAAAGGTGCAGGTTGCGGATGTGATTGAAGATCAGGAAGAACCGCGTTTGGTTTACAACCCGAGCCACCCCGATGCCAATGATTTAGGTTATGTTGCTATGCCCAATGTAGATCAAATGACGGAAATGGTGAATATGGTCACCACGCAACGGTCATTTGAAGCAAACGTCACAGCACTCAATGCTTCCAAGGCTATGGCCCTCCGAGCGATTGATCTGGGTCGTTAATGATAAACTTTAAAAACCATTAAACTAAAATTCCCATGGAAAACTTTCTGGATTTTTTACGGCAGTTTGGCGAACGGTTCAACGAACTTTCACAAGGCAAGAAAGTGGCGGCTCTGTCTCTTGTGGCTTTGGCACTGGCATCCTTACTGGTGATGTTATTCTGGTTGAAGACCCCGGATTTCCAGCTCCTTTATGCCAATCTTTCACAGGAAGATGCCGGGGCGATTGTCGATAAATTGAAAAACCAGAAAATTCCTTTTGAACTCTCCAATGAAGGCCGGACAATTCGTATTTCCTCGGATAAGTTACATGAAGTGCGCTTGCAGTTGGCCAGCGAGGGTTTGCCAGAGGGTTCCGATGTGGGACTGGAAATCTTTGAGGACACTCCGTTGGGAATGACGGAATTTGTGCAGAAATTGAATTTTCAAAGAGCCTTGCAGGGTGAACTGACCCGTACGATCAAAACCCTTGACGCGGTGGCCCAGGTTCGGGTCCATCTGGTTATTCCAAAAGACAATCTGTTTCGCAAGGATAAACCCAAGGGCAAGGCATCTATAACGTTGAAAGTGAAATCCGGTAAAACCCTGTCCGAGACCCAGATACAGGGAATCGTTCACCTGGTTTCCGCCAGTGTCGGGGGCATCGATGCTCAGGATGTGGTGGTGGTCGACTTGAAAGGAAATTTGCTTTCCGGCGGTAGGGAGGCCTCTACGGAAGCGATGTTATCGTCATCCAATTTCAAACATAAAACGAAGGTAGAAAGAGAACTGCAACAAAATATCATCAAAATGCTGGAAGATGCATTGGGGGCGGGAAAAGTGATCGCTAAGGTCACGGCGAGTCTGGATTTTGAAAGGGTGGAAAGAACTGAAGAAATTTATGATCCAGACTCTCAGGTCGTGAGAAGTGAGAACCAGGTCAGCGAGACTTCTACGGGTGCTGTGCCTCCGGGCGGGGTTCCGGGTGTTCAGGCTTTGGTCCCTTCCGGTGAGGCTCCAGGTGGAGTTGCCGGACAGGCGGCTCAGCGGAATAAATCGAATGCTCTGTTCAATTATGAAATCAACAAGGTTGTGCGAAGGGTTTCGAAACCTCTCGGAGAAATTTCCAAACTCAGTGTGGCGGTGATGATCGATGGTAGCATGGCGGGAGATCCGCCTGTATATGAGCCGCGATCACAGGAAGATATGGACAAGTACCTGCAAATCGTTCAATCCGCAGTAGGATTTGATCAGGAAAGAGGGGATATCATTCAGGTTGAGAACATTCAATTTGATCGGTCCGAATTAGAAGCGCAGAGGGAGAGCATTGCTCGCGCTGAGCAGATTGACCTTGGCATGGAAATTGGAAAGCTGGTGGTTGGCCTGATATTCCTCGTTCTGTTTTTCACTCGAATCATTCGCCCCATCATCAACTGGATGACAATGTCGGTGGAAGTGGTTGCAGACACGGATCAACTGAGTACGGGGGATTTTGACGCGGTAGATGAAGAGAAACGCCGCCTCAGTGAAATGGCCTCAGAATCGGCCCATGTTCGAGAGTCGGTGGCGGAATTTGTTCACAAAGATCCAAAATATACTGCCGGTGTAATCCGAAAATGGATGCGGGAAAAAGAACCCAAAGCGAAATCTTAAAGAAGAGTGACTATGAAAATTAATGGACCCGAAAAAGCTGCCATTTTTCTGATGAACCTGGGTGAAGAAAAAGCCGCACAGGTGCTGGCGAATATGGATGAGGGCGAGATACAGACTCTTGTCAACTATATGTCGAATTTGGGTGAGATAGCTATGCCGGTTATGGACTCCGTCAATAGAGATTTTTATAATCTGATCGAAACGGAGACCGGAGAACTGAATACGGGGGGGCTGGATTTTCTTAAATCGGCACTGATGAAAGCGATTGACCCGGCAAAGGCCACGCAGATTTTAAAAAATATCACCGCGCCGGGAGAAGAAATAGGCGGTGGCTTGGAAACCGTTCAACTTCTTGAGCCTAAGGCCATAGCTTCATTCATTAAGAATGAACATCCTCAGACGGCGGCAATTATTCTTGCTCATCTGGATGGTAATTCTGCAAGTCAGACTCTTCGAGATATCCCCGAAAAAAAACGTATGGAAATCGTCCATCGCCTGGCGACTTTGGGCAGGGTAGAGCCGCATATTATTCGTGATTTGGACGAGGCCCTGCAGAAGGAGTTCAGGACATCCGCCGCCGTGTCGGGAAAAAAACTGGGAGGCGTTGAGGTGGTGGCTAAAGTTATGGCAGCTCTGGACAGGACGATGGAAACGGATATATTGACTTCTATGGAAGAAGTGGATCCGGGTATGGTCAACGAGATTCGTAACTTGAGATTTGTTTTTGAGGATATTCTTGAAATCGATGACAATGCAGTTCAACTTGTCATTAAGGAAGTAGAGCCTGAAGATTTGTTGGTGTCTTTGAAAACGGCCACCGATGAATTGAAAGAAAAACTTTTTTCCAATATGTCAGAGCGCGCGGCGAAAATGCTAAAAGAGGATTTACAATCTATGGGGCCGGTGAAAATCAGCGAAGTCGAAAGGGCTCAGCACAATATAGTTTCCGTGTGCAAGCAATTGGAAGGAAATGGAAAAATCCTGATAGGTAGAGGAGAAGCCCTTGTCTGAACTCGGTAAATCTTTCACTCTGAGTAATCTTGAAGCGACACGCGGGGATAAAACTAAGTCCCCAACGGAAGTACGTTCTTATCAGTTGAACGATCTGATCATCGAGAAACCTTCCATGCGTCGAGGTTTCACTTATGATTCGGAAAACGCCAGGAATTTCGACCAGTCCAATGTTAATAAAGCTAAAGAGGGTGTAAAAGAACTTCTTAAGGATGCTCTGGATAAGGCGAAAAGTCAGGTTGCGAAGATCAAGGCGGATGCCAAAAAAGAGGGTCATGATGCCGGGTATGCTGAGGGATTTAAAAAAGGGGAAGAAGCCGCCCGCGAGGAATTCAAGCCTTTTCTGGAAACTGTGGAGGGTTTGATTTCGGACTTGAACGGTTTTCGCAAAAATATGTACGACAAGGTGGAGCGGGAGATGGTCGAAATGGTAGTTAGCCTGGCGAAGAAGGTCATTCATTTTGAGTTTTCTATGCGTGATGATTCTGTGCAGGAGATTATTCGCCTGGCGGTTCAATCGGTGCTTGACCGCGAGTCAATGGTCATCAAGATTAATCCCACGGATAAAGGATATGCGGAGAGTTTTCGCCCGGAATTGCATCATTTATTCAGTGATATAAAAAACATTACTTTTGAGGCTCACTCTGGAGTAGAGCGGGGTGGCTGTGTTGTAGAAACCAATTTTGGCGTGATCGATGCGCGGATTGATAAGCTGGGAGAACAAATGGATCGCATTCTCAATCTTGCTCCTCCTTTGCCAGAAGAATTGGCTGCTGTGGCAAACGTGCAAATGGACACGGTCACTGAAGATGGCTTGGAAGTTTCTTCGGATGAAAAAAAACAACCTGAAGAGAACGATTCAGAAACTTCCATAGATGATCAAACCCTGTCGGAAGAGAACGATACGGAAATTGAACCTCCTGAAGAAATGAATTAAAAAATTATGGATTCTGTCATTAATTTAAAAAAATATAGTTCGTTTATCGATAAAACCGATTTCGTTAAGAAAACGGGAAGGGTGAACCGTATCATTGGCCTGGTTATTGAGGGTGATGGCCCGGCGGTATCGGTGGGAAGCCTCTGTACCATATTTCCCAGTAACCGGCCGCCCATTCAGGCCCAGGTAGTAGGGTTTCAGGATAAAAGAATTCTATTAATGCCTCTGGGAGATATTATGGGGATTGAACCTGGGAGCATTATTGAGTCCACCGAAGAATTTCCAACTTATCAAGTCAGCGATGCATTGGTTGGCAGAATTATTGATGGCAACGGTTTGCCTATCGACGGCAAAGGGCCTATCCCAACTGGCGTGGAATATCCGCTGATGGGAAATCCGATAAACCCGTTGGAACGAAAACGTTTGAGAGAGCCGCTGGATGTAGGAGTGCGGTCTATCAATGGGCTGCTTTCTTTCGCCAAA
>JACKQG010000835.1_pt1 | contig 43523 bp, 35 predicted proteins | sample 8237621 | NCBI WGS metagenome assembly JACKQG01 (sample SAMN15677084, study PRJNA649215) | marine metagenome | biome: marine; feature: Black Sea; material: saline water; isolation source: suspended particulate matter (SPM) from the Black Sea western gyre | collected 2013-06-09/2013-06-10 | depth... | reverse complement strand
TAACCGCTGTATTGAGCCTGATTCTGGGTATGGGTTTACCGACCACGGCTAACTATATTGTGGTCTCATCCTTACTGGCTCCGGTCATCGTGACCCTGGGTCAGGAATCCGGGCTGATCGTACCGTTGATTGCAGTGCATCTGTTTGTGTTTTACTTCGGCATCATGGCGGATGTAACCCCGCCGGTAGGGCTGGCCTCCTTTGCCGCCGCTGCGATCTCGGGCGGTGATCCGATGAAAACCGGTTTTGTCGCTTTCTTTTACAGTTTGCGGACTGCCATTCTGCCTTTCCTGTTTATTTTCAACACCGATCTACTGTTGATCAATGTGGGTTGGGCAGAGGGTATTTTTGTATTCGTGATATCGACCATCGGCATTCTGGTTTTTACCGCCGCGATGCAGGGGTATTTCCTAACCAAAAACCGTCTGTATGAATCACTGACCCTGATACTGATTGCTTTTACCCTGTTCCGACCGGGATTCTGGATGGATCTAGTGGTGCCTCCCTATGCTGAAAGTAGTCCGTCTCAACTGGTAGAAGCGGCGGCAGGCATGCAACCTGGTGAGCAACTGCGGCTAAATATCGATGGACTCGATGAAATCGGTAATCCGCGAAGCTTTATCGCGGTGCTACTGATGCCTGATGGTAAGGACGGTGCTGAAAGGCTATCGAATGCCGGTCTCGACTTTAGCGTGGATGGAGAGGACGTGATCATTAATAATGCCGGGTTTGATAGTGCGGCTGAAAAAGCCGGACTCGAGTTTGACCAGAAAATTACCAAATTACTGGTACCGCAATCTCAGCCTTATAAGCAGCTGATGTTTATTCCTGCACTTTTGTTGCTGTTCTTGATAGCATCGATGCAACGCAAACGTCGTGATCAACCGTCACACTCTGAGCCAGAAACGGTCAAAGCCTAGTTGGAGTAAAGTAATGTATAAAGATATTTTGTTACCTGTCGATTTGAATCATGAAAGCTCCTGGCGTTCCGCTTTACCCGTCGCACTGGCGCACTGTAAGGCCTTTGGAGCACGCTTACATGTGATGACGGTGATTCCTGAGTTTGGAATGTCCATTGTTGGTAATTACTTTCCTGAAGGCTTCGAAAAGAGGCATCTGGAAGATACCGGAAAATTGTTGCATGAGTTCGTTACCAGGAGGATCCCTGCCGACTGTAAAGTCCAGCATATTGTGGCGGAGGGTAAAGCCTACCGGGAGATCATCGCGATGGCCGAGAAAGTTAACGCGGATCTTATTATCATGGGTTCGCATCGACCAGAGATGAAGGATTACCTGTTAGGCCCGAATGCAGAACGCGTCGTGCGTCATTTTTCCCGTTCCGTGCTGGTGGTCAGGGATGAGCTACCCAACGACGAAATGCTGTAAAGATGGACAAAAAATCGGTGTAGAAGCCGTCCAGCAGTCTTTCTACACCGAGTTGCATCCAGTTATGAGTACACAACAATACAGGGCAGTTAAAGATTTACTTCTGGGTATACTCGGGAGCCTTCGACAGGTAACGGATGGTTTGACGTCCTTCCTGAAAGTTATCGAAAGACTGACGCCAGGTCATGCCCGGCCAGCGTAATTCCATCGCGCCCTGCAGTGGACGATACACCGCCGTATAAACCGTTCCGAAACCATTCTGGTATTTCTTCGAGTAAAGTGGGGAATCCATAAACGAACGAATGAAACCTTTCTCGGTTTCCACACTATCGGCCAGACGATCCGCCAGAAAACGTTCTCTTTCGAGGGAAGCTGTTGCACGTGCATGCCGATGCCATTCAATACGGCCCTGATGATTGGTCGCAAACGGAATCTGGCGTATCACAGGGTCTTTGTCCGGTGCCATAAAAACAGTCTGAAAACGCCCGCTGCGGTCCAGCACCGTGACATTGTAGGACATGTGAGTCGGTATTCTTTCCAGTACCTTTACGGCTTCTTCCGAGGTGTCGCAAAATTCGAGTACATAGCGCAGGATCAGAGGCACACCAAAGCCATCGCCAACCACACGTCTGCCACCGAACGAAAGTGAAACCGAAAGACCGCTATCGTTAATCCCGTCGAGTACTCCCCAAAGGCAGTCACCCATTGCAATCACGCGCCGCTCGTTCCATTGGCTCATCAACAGGGTGCCTTCACACAGGCTCGGGCTGTAATCGTAATTACGCACCAGTATCGGCTGATAATGATCCGGCCACACCGCCTGCGAACAGCCGGCGATATAGGGAGGAGGTCGATACAGGGCAAGAAAGCGGGCAGCCAGATCACCGCCGCCCGCCAGCTCTACCAGTTTTTCATAGGTGGGCAGTAATTCAGGAACATATTTTCGCAGCATCCGGCGCGATTCCAGATAACTCGGCCGGTCGCTTTCACCGGATGATAAAAACCAGGCTTTATAGGCTTCCCAGTGACGATTAAATAAGCCGGTCCATACTGGCCCCGGCTTAGTCTCCGCAATCGCGTCAAAATGTAGATGCATGAAAATGCGTATCAGAGAATCTTGAAAGCTCCTGCTTCCAGACTCATCGGAACATCCTCCTGTTTTACATTTTCCAGAGGTTGAGAGACGTATGAATTATGCAGGTCTCGTATCCAGCGCTTAGCTCTTTCATTCAGGGTGAAGTCATCATTCATCAGGCGACCACGCGTGATCAGAATGCCGAGGTCAGCACCCTTGTAGATATAATCACCCTCGCCAATGATGCGTAGATAAAAGCCTTCTTTTTCGCTGACGATACCGCGCCGATGATAATCGAAGCGCTGATACATCATGCGACCGTCATCCTCCGCACGCCAGATACCGGATTCGGGTGCACCACTGACCCATTCAACCCGGTCTTCGTTGAACTTAAGGACTAGCTGGCTCCAGCCGTCGATATTGTCGTGATCAGACCAGCGATCATTCAGCTCTTCGACATCCAGTTCGAAATCGATATCGGAAAATTCCAGCAGATGGAACAGAAACAGTGGCGCATCGGCGTGAGCGAATGCGGCTGAGTTAGTCAGGCTGCTGACACCGGTTACACGTGGATTGAGTTCACCCAGATAGATTTCACCGTTATCCTGATCGATCAGGAAATCCAGTTCAAAATAGCCACGATAGCCTTCTTCGCGCAGAGCTTCACCAAACTTGAAGGTAAATTCACGCGCCTTATCGCGCACATCCTGCGGGAAGGCGTCGGGGAATATTTCATTACCACACCAGCCACCTTTGTACGGGGTGAGTTCCTTGAAGCCGACCAGTTCGGTCATCAGCGGGCCAACAATGGTGCCTTTCTTGGTGGTACAGGCTTCAATCGCTGAACCGCGTACATTGACCCGTTTCATGACCTTGATTTCATCTTCCTTTTCGATCTGTTTGGCGTACTTTTTGTATTCTTCTTGGTTCGAGATAAACCAGGTGGTCTTGCCGGAATCGCCGAAAGCAGACTGTAATACCAGATCGGTGCCGAGTTCGGCAGACACTTCGCACAGGTGTTTATAGCTTTCTACTTTGGACAGAATGTTCGGTACGCTGGGGACGCCAGCGCGATTACCGATACGTACGGTTTCAATCTTGTTATCGACGCGGGAACGCAGCTCAGCAGACGGAAACCAGACATCGAGGCCCAGCTCAGCGCAGAGTGCTTCGGTCTGTTCATCGAACATCAGAAATACCGCTTTACCGCCGGGACCTTTGGATTCTACAAAGTCGATCACTTCCTTGTGCTGCAGCAGGTAGTTATTGATGTCTTCGATGCTTTCAAATTCACGATGTGGTATTTCACTGGGTACGAATACGTTCGGATGGCGCCCGTCGAAACAGTCGATGTAATTGATATAATGAAAGTTAGACACCCATTCGCTGATACCCAGCAGATTAAAGTTGGTCGCGCTAAAAAAGAATATAGGTGTTTCGTTGCGATGGAAGTAGCGACGAATGTCAGAAATATTGCGTAATTTTTTAATAGTCATAGTTAGTCCTGAGTTTATTAATTATCTTCGGGTGATTGATCAGAGTCTAGATTGCTCGTTTCCTGGGCGATAACGGCTGCGATATCGGCTACGGTGACTCTGGAGGTCGTGGTTTCAGATCCGCTGATCAGTGCTTCATCTCTAAATACTCTTAAGCCGAGATCGGCTCTGTAACCATGGATTTCCTTTACATCCAGTGCGCGCATAAAGTTGAGTATCTCCTTACTCAAAACCTGTCCGGGTACCAGTATTGGAAAGCCCGGCGGGTAGGGAATCACAAAGCCGGCACTCACCAGTTCGCGTCCTTTGCCCATTTCCTCTTCGATCAGTTCATCATCGATGCGCATGTAGTCACACAGGCGCTCGTCGTAAGACAGGAAGTAGGCGGTGCGGATGTCGCCTTCCGGCGTACCCAGCGCCTTGCCGCGTGAAAACATCGGATGGAAATAGCTGAAATCCGGCAGTGGCGGTAGCTCTACGGTCAGAGATTTGATGCGTCGTTCGATGATACGGCGTTCACGTGGACTACTGTCTTTCCATTCGCGATCGAGATCGTTGGCAATCTTTACCAGTACCCCGATCAGGTAGGCGACCGAGCTGCGCGTGGTGCCGATATTGGTCATAAACAGTACCGAGTTACGCGACGTTTTATTCACCTGGATCCCGTACTTGTCCATCAGATAACGGTTTTTGAAGGTGTCGCCATCGATACCTGTGTTGCCGATATACAGCGTGATCCTGCTGGGGTCGATCACAAAGTTATCCTTGGTCCAGGCTTCTTCCATATTCAGGTTGCGCCAGCCTGTTTGCGGATCGAAGTAGGTATCAATGCCGGACGGACGAAATTTCGGAGGTATCATTTCGCTCGCCACCAGCACCGAGAAAAAACGATTCAACAGTGGGTGAGTGGTAATGCGTTCACGCAATGCCATGGCCAGATCGAGCTGCTTCTGTACCAGTTCATAGCCTTCCAGTTCGACCTGACGGCGACCGACATCGAGTGATGCAATAATCTGATAGTTAGGTGACGTCGAGGTGTGGGTCATGAAGGCTTCGGAGAAAGATTCTTCCACCTTGTGCCGGAATTCCTGATCATACACATGAATCATCGAACCCTGGCGCAGAGAGGTCAGAGTTTTATGGGTCGACTGTGTGGCATACACGCGGATCTTGACCTTGTCCGGATCCGGCATCAGCGGGGTCTCAATCCAGGCCTCATCGTTACCCTTGGATTCCAGCTTCTTCAGGGTTTTCTTATAGGCGGCATAGCTCTCGCGGTATTGGGTGCTCTGGTAACGTGCTTCCAGCATCTTTGCGCAGTACATCGCGGTCCGTTTGCGATAGGTCGGGTGAAATCCAGCAAACGCAAACCAGGCTTCATCCCACAGGAAAATTAGATCCGGTTTGATCGCCAGACATTCCTGCATCACCTGTTCGACGTTATACACGATGCCATCGAAGGTACAGTTTGTCAGCAGCAGCATCTTGACCCGATCGAGCACCCCGGCGTTGCGGTACTGGATCAGGCGGTGTTTGACTTCTTCCAGTGGCACCGCACCGTACATCGAATACTGGCTGAGCGGGTAGGAATCGAGATAGCACACCTGAGCGCCAGCCAGCACCATGCCGTAATGATGGGATTTATGACAGTCCCGATCGACCAGTACGATGTCACCCGGCTTGATCAGTGCCTGCACCACGATTTTATTTGATGTTGAGGTGCCATTGGTGGCGAAATAGGTACGGCTGGCACCGAAGGCACGTGCGGCCAGTTCCTGCGCTTTTTTGATTGGACCACTCGGCTGTAACAGTGAGTCGAGACCGCCAGAGGTGGCAGAGGTTTCTGCCAGAAACACGTTCATGCCGTAAAAATGTAGCATGTCGCGTATCCATTTTGATTTGGTCAGGGACATCCCGCGCGAAATTGGCATCGCGTGGAATACGCCGGTTGGTTTACGACTGTATTCCTTGAGGGCCGAGAAAAAGGGTGTTTCATAGCGTGAGGAAACGCCTCTGAGGATGGCCAGATGGAGTTCCAGATAGTCTTCCTGACGGTAAAACACGCGGCGGAATTTCTCCGCAATACTGCCGGCGATTTCCTCAACCGCCACATCGGTGACCAGATACAGGTCTAGTTCAGGACGCAGTTCGGAGATCATTGCACCGAGTAACGGGCCACGGTCATTATCCGGCTGTTCTTCAGCATCGGACTCATTCAGACCCGACAGATAACGCTGCAGGACTTCCAGATGGTTCTTGGAGCGAAACGGAAACCCGTAACGGATGACACAGGCCTGAATATTGTAATTGAACAGCACTGCGATCAACGCATCTTCAAACGTCGGTACCGTAATCACTTCATAGTGAAAGCGATCATCGGGCCGGCGCATCTCGCGTAGGCCATTGCGTAGACGGGTTTCATCGGCATTGCTCATATCGTCTACAAACAGTACTTCGAAGTAGGGTTTAACCTGCGATGGATCCTGTTCATTTTCTTCTTCGGTATCGGCCGATTCATCACCCACGCTAAGGCGCTGGATGGAAGAAAAAGTATTACGCTGATAGGAATGGGTGGTGATGGCTCGTACCAGACGCACAACCATGCGCGAAAGGGTCGAGTAGTCTTCACGATCGAGGAATTTCCACAGCGTCTTGAAATCTTCGCGTGAAGGAAACGCGGTATAGTATTCGATGGTTTCGAGAATGCTCATTGCATCGTGGGCGGCTTTCTTGAAGCGCGCAATATCCGCTTTACGTGCAGATCGGTCACTCAGCTGTGTGGTGTAATGTTCGAGTCGATGCCAGGTATCGAATCGTAGCTGGCTTGCACTATGGTAGTAATCCAGCGACTTTCTCAAGGGTATAGTGTTATTTTCAGACATGGATGCCTCCTGGTATTGTTGTGATTCCCGTTATGGCCGTAGTAGATTTTATGCTCATGCGACACCTGTTGTTGGAATTGCCACAGCTGCAGGAACTGGTTGATGAACCAGTCGCCTGAGTTCGCGTAAGATGACAGATAGCATCGTATAGTCAGGAGCCGGGCCTGTGTGCAGCTCGGTAATGAGCTTGAAACAGTGATCGGCCTGTTTTTTATTCTGTCCGATCCAGCTTTCCAGCGCATCTGCTTCGGCATGTGCCGGAACGCAATACAGGACCTGACTGGTGATTAAATTGTGCAGCTCCAGAAGATCATCTCTGAGCGTGCCTCGCGCGATGGCCTGCCAGTGCGTATTGCGTGGAAGTTCTGAGATACTGTTTCTTAACCAGTTAAGCTGTAGTTGCTCACCGGTCTGAAAGTAAACCGCCACCACTACATCCAGATCGATCTGGGTGGCGATAGCGGTTTCCACCAGTTCCATACCGAATGAGAGTGCATCGAAGGTGGCTACTCGAATCGCGAGGGATTCGGGTACTCCGGCCTTGATCAGTTTAATGGTTTTGGCCTGCGCGTTTTTATGCTGCTGTTGATCGATACGGGTGACCAGTATGGTTGCCAGATATTGCAGCAGCGGCCGGTAGCGTTCAATATTCTGGTCAATCGAGAGCGGGCAGGGTCGGTTTTGAATGATCCAGCGTACGGCTCTTTCCATCAGTTTACGCGAGTCAAAGTAGATCGACGTTTGTACATCCGTAGCGATCATTCCATCCAGCGCTTCCAGTTCGCTCCACAGGCCTGCCAGGCTAAAGATTTCGCGGATAATGATATAGGCCTTGGTAATGTCTGCCGGGCTGGCACCGGTTTCTTCGCTCATTCGATAGGCGAAGGTAATGCCTGCGCGATTGACCATGCCATTGGTAAGTTCGGTGGTGATGATTTCTCTACGCAGACGATGGTTGTTCATTGCAACCGGAAATGCGCCACGCAGGGGTGTCGGGAAGTAATTCAACAGTGAGCTTTGCAGATAAGCCTGTTCAGGCAAATCAGATACGATCAATTGATCGTACAGATCGATCTTGACGTAGGCTAGCAACACAGACAGTTCGGGTGAGGTCAATCCTTCCGCCTTATTCATCCGCTCCAGGATGATTTCTTCGGAGGGTAAATACTCAATCACCCGGTTCAATGCGCCGCGCAATTCAAGTGACCGTATCAGGCGCGCATGCACTTCTATCATACGCAATGATTGAGAGCTTGCCAGGGTCAGCGTTTTGGTTTGTTGATAGTTATTTTTAAGCACCAGTGCGGCAACTTCATCGGTCATGCTGACGAGCAGATCATTGCGCTGCGGGAACGACATGCTGCCCGCAGAGATCTCCGAGTTGAGCAGGATCTTGATATTTACTTCATGGTCAGAGCAGTCAACGCCGGCTGAGTTGTCGATCGCATCGGTAAAAATACGACCCTTATGCTGTGCGTATTCAATACGTCCGAGTTGGGTCAGGCCGAGGTTGCCACCTTCTGCTACCACCCGACAGCGCAGCTCTTTACCGTTAATACGGACCGCTTCGTTAGCCCGATCACCGACTTCCAGGTGCTGTTGATCACTGGCCTTCACATAGGTGCCTATGCCGCCATTCCACAACAGATCGACCGGTGCTTTGAGCATGGCCTTGATCAGCTCGTTAGGGGGCAGAGAGCTGGCCTCTATACCCAGCATGCTCTGTACCTCTGCAGTAATCGGGATTTTCTTCGCACTGCGCAGATAGAGTCCACCACCGGCTGAAATCAGTTGATTATTGTAATCTTCCCAGCTCGAACGAGGCAGCTGGAATAGTCGCGCGCGCTCACTAAAGCTGAGTTCGCAATCCGGCGACGGATCGAGGAAGATATGCTGATGATTAAACGCGCCGAGCAGGCGGATTTTACGTGACAGTAGCAGGCCATTGCCGAACACATCGCCGCTCATGTCGCCGATGCCCATCACACTGAATTCATCGCGGTTGGTGTCCAGTCCAAGCTCATGAAAGTGGCGTTTTACCGATTCCCAGGCGCCCCTTGCGGTGATCCCCATGGCCTTGTGATCGTAGCCGACCGAGCCACCGGAGGCAAAGGCATCGCCCAGCCAGAAGCCGTAATCGGCGGCCACGCCATTCGCAATATCGGAAAAGGTAGCGGTGCCTTTATCGGCGGCGACCACCAGATAAGGGTCATCGCTGTCGTGTCTGACCACCAGTACCGGAGGCTGAATCACGCCATCCACGATATTGTCGGTCAGGTCCAGCAGCGCGCTGATAAAGATCCGGTAACAGGCAATACCTTCGGCCATGATCTGTTCGCGATTGCCATTCGGCGGTAACTGTTTAGCCACAAAGCCACCTTTCGAGCCGGCTGGAACAATCACCGCATTCTTCACCATCTGGGCTTTTACCAGTCCCAGTACTTCGGTACGGAAGTCTTCCGAGCGGTCCGACCAGCGTAGACCACCGCGGGCAACACTGCCGCCGCGCAGATGGATACCTTCGACACGTGGCGAGTAAACAAAGATTTCGAATTTGGGGCGCGGGTCCGGCAATTCAGGCACTTTTGAGGAGTCGAGTTTGAACGACAGGTAATCCTTGATAATACCGTTGATATCGGGCTGGTAATAATTGGTGCGGATACTGGCACTGATGGCTCCGGCAAAACTGCGGATAATCCGGTCTTCATCGAGGCTGGCAACCTGATCCAGTGCTTGATAGATTTGCGCTTCAATGCCGGCAACGGTTTGTGCTCGTGCCTGTTCGCGCTGCGGATCGAAGCGCGCTTCGAACAGTTCGATCAGCAGGGTGGCGATGTCGGCATTGCCGATCAGTGCCTGAATCATATAGTCATGACTGAAGGTACCGCGCACCTGACGCAGATAACGTGAATAGGCACGCAGGATCAACACCCTGCGCCAGCCGAGTCCCGCGCGCAGGGTCAGCCGGTTAAATCCATCGTTGGACACTTTTCCGCGAAAAATCAGTGGGAAGGCATCCTGAAAAATTTCCTTTACCGTGTTCAGTTGCAGGTTCTGCTCGGTATGCAGCATGCCAAAGTCATGGATCCAGATGACTTCCTTATCCGGCAGCCGGATTTTAGTGGGATGCTCATCAATCACCTTGAGGCCCATGTTTTCCAGCATAGGCAGGGCTTCAGAGAGTGGAACCGGGTGGCCGAAACTGTACAGCTTAAAGCGCAGCAGGTTGTCGGGGGCATCCTGCGGACGGAATAATGCCATCCCGATGTCGCCCGTCTGGCTGAGCTTTTCCATCTGCTGGATATCATGTAGCGCAATCTCCGGCGAATAGGTTTCAAGATAATCCGCGCGAAAACCGTCGCTGTAATGGCGATGCAGTCGATTGCCTTCTTCTTCGCCAAAACGATCGAGCAGGGCATCATGCAGATAATCGCGCCAGGGGCGAATCGCGGCCACGATGTCGGCCTGGATTTTAGCGCTGTCATGCGGACTATAGGTGCCAGGGGTTATATGAATCAGAAAGTGCACTCTGGCCAGAACCGATTCACTAATCTTGACAGAAAACTTGATCGATTCTCCATGCAGAGCCTGTTCCAGAATGAGGCTGATCTGCTTTCTGACATCGGTATTGAAATGATCGCGCGGGATATACACCAGACAGGAGTAAAAGCGCCCGAATGGGTCTCGCCGGATAAATAGCGTGGTTTTCTGTCTTTCCTGTAACTGCAGTATGCCGAGTGCTGTTTCGAGTAGTTCTGGTTCAGAAATCTGGAACATTTCATCCCGTGGAAAGGTTTCCAGAATATCGGCCAGCGCGCGCGGCATGGCTATTTTCGTGGCTGCCGGTACTTTTGATGACATTTTCAACCTTACGGCGCAGGATCGGAATATTGCGCGTATCGCCGGTGTAGGCGGCGGAGGTATACAGTCCTAGAAAGCGATGTTCTCCGATCACTTCACCTTCGGCATTGAACTGCTTGATACCAATGTAATCCATATAGCCCGGACGGTGCACGGTCGATTCGGAACCGGAGCGGGTGATGACCAGCAGTTCGGGATTACGTGCCAGACAACGGGCCTCTGGCGGGAGTGCGGCAAAGCTTCTGCATAATGAACTGGAGTCGCTGTTTTCATCGGTTTTGCGCAGCAGGCCGAGCGAGGTGCCGGGGACGATCTGTAATTGATCTTCACCATCCTGATTGATCAGGCGGTGCTCACGATAGCCGAAGAAAACGAAATTATCTTCGATCAACCATTGTAGAAAGGCTGCTCCTTCCTGCAGTTCGTTGGCATTGATCGACGCTGGCTGTGTGTTGAGGTGGTCAAGGTCGGACTGGAGCCGACTGCGCATCGCATCGAAATCAGACACGATAGTATGCACATCCTGGATTGCCTGCTGGACTTCAGTCTGTATCCTGGCCAGTATGGACGGATCGTTCTGACGATCGATTTCAAACAGCATGAAGGATTCACGACGCGCGGTGGGGCCAGCATCACTGCGCGCTACCGCCTGCATGAAATTATCCTCAGCATCACGCTCGATATGCATCACCGGATGGATCGACAGATGAATCGAGAATCCCAGTCGATTAATTGCCATGCGGGCCGAGTCCACCAGAAAAGGGGCATCGTCGGTGACCACTTCAACGATGGTATGGATGGAATCCCATCCCTGCGCCTCTGTGCGCGGATTGTATACTCGGATATTACAGCCACTGCCGGCGCTGAAATGGCTACCCAGACTCCAGTGTGCAATGACTTTACTGTAGAGGTCGGTGATACTGGACTCGTTCAGATCCTTGCTCGAAGTTCCCCGATAGTACAGTCTGACAAAGGTTTCGAGTGTATTGGCCTGCGCTGGCAGTCTTGCCTGTAATAAAGCAACAAGCTGATCAATGATGCCATCAGTGCTAGCCGGATTCTGTTGTACCATATCGATTGCTCCTCAATGATTAGCCAACTCGGAAGGGTCGGCTTTTTATATTTTGATATTATTATTCTTAACGCTACTGGTCGCTGTTCAGTACAGTTGCTATCACCCTGAGCAATGATCAGAGCCGTTCGCTGAATTTCTGGAAAGTTTAGCAACATGCCCAATACGGGTGCGGCGCCGGGTGGAGACTAAGGTTTCATCCTGAAACTTTATAGCTTCCCCACTCTACTGCTAAAATGTCTGGCAGTGTAGGTATTTATCTTGCCTTATACTTGTTATAAAGCTAGCTTATGTAAATACAGGGTTTTGAATTCGTGCTTTCTGGTTTATGAAACTTTCAGCAGTTAATTGTGTGTTAGTGCACGTTTTAAAGGGCAGTTTGTGCTGAATGAAATGAGCATTAGCGGGAAAAATTTGATTAGGTTTGGGGTATAGATGTTACTAGGTCAGTTAAGCGATATCGATGTTCGATTATTGCGCGTGTTTCGCCAGATTGTAGAAAGCGGTGGCCTGTCGGCAGCCGAGTTAAAGTTAAATATCAGCCGCTCGGTGATCAGTCGTCATCTGAAGGATCTTGAGATACGCCTGGGCGGATTGCATCTGTGTCGGCGGGGGCGGGCAGGTTTTACCCTGACCGAAGAAGGTCGGCATGTTTATAATTCTATTTTGCGCTTACAGGGCGCGATGGATTCATTCCGTTCTGAAGTCCATGAGCTGCATCAAAAGATTACCGGTACGCTGATCATTGCGATGGGGGATCTTTCGATCACCAATCCAGCGGCTAAAATTCCGCATGCCCTGCAACTGTTTGATCTGCAGGCTCCCAAAGTGAGCCTGCAGATGCACGTGCAGCCGTTGAATGCGATCGAACCACTGGTGATGGATGGCACCTACAATCTTGGCATCGTACCTTTGCACCGCCATTCCAGTTGTCTCGATTACTTTCCGCTGTTCTGGGAGACTATGTATCTTTACTGCGCGCCCGAGCATCCGTTATTCGACCAGAAGCATGCCGATCTGAGCTGGGAGGATCTACAGGAATACAGCTATGCCGGTCTGGGTTATCACTCGCCCAATATGGAATTTGCCGATGATGTTAAATTAAAACGAGAAGCCGTTTCGAATGATCAGGAATCGATTGCCATGCTCATTCTGTCCGGCTGCTATATCGGTTTTCTGCCGGACCATTATGCGCAAAGCTTTGTGGAGAAAGGTAAGATGCAGCGTATCGAAAGTGACCTGTTTAAATACAATGTGCAGTATTCGGCTATCGTACGGCGTGCACCGAAACCCTCGCGCATCGTAAAAACCATGATGCAATGTCTGCTCGAAGCACATGGCATCAAGGAAGTGCGTAAAACACGTACGCCACGCAAAGTAGCGGTCGCTGCAAATAGCGAATAAACGCGGGTTAAATCGGTTTTAATCCTGTATCAGGCTGGACTCCATTTCTTCCAGTTGTTCCTTGATCATCTTTTCATCTTCCATCATCACTGGATTGCACAGTAGTGTTACGGTGAAAGTCGTGCCGCTGTCGAGTCCGGAAATGACTTCGATATCCCCGCCGTAGCGACGGATCAGGCTGTAACTGATGGAAAGCCCCAGACCGGTGCCTTCACCCTGGCCCTTGGTGGTATAAAAAGGGTTGAAAGCCTTGTTGACACTGTCACTATCCATGCCATGTCCGTTGTCCTGAATGATGATCTGAACGCTATCCGACTGGTCCTGAGTGATGATGTTGATCAGACCATGGCTGTCGGGTAAGGCCTGAATCGCATTGCCGATCAGATTGACCAGAACCTGTTGCAGTTCCTGTGGGTTTATCTGAATTTTCAGACTGGCACAGGTCTGTAGTTCTAACCTGTAATGACTGCGTGGGCGTAAATGGCGCACCAGTTTGAGGGTGTCTTTGATCACAGTATTGATATCGGTCTCGACCATGTAACCGGCATAGGTATCCGGTTTGGCGTATTGCAGCAGATTATTGGTGATGTCCTTGATGCGGTAGATTTGCTCGACTACCAGGTCAACCTCATCCTGCACCGGCTCCAGAGCCGGCCCCAATTCAGCGATAATAATATCCAGATTACCGAGCATGACTGCGGTCGGATTATTGATTTCATGCGCGACTCCGGCGGTTAGTTCACCCAGCGCTGCGAGTTTTTCTGCGCTCACCAGCTGTTGGCGGGTTTTACGTAACACCTGGATGGTATGCGTCAGTTCAGTGTTTTTAATCTTTAATTCTGAGGTTCGTTCTTCGACTTTTTCTTCCAGCGCATCGGCCCAGTTTTGTAGCAGGTGTTTACGCTCGTTCAGCAGCTCCAGCATCACGTCAAGTTCCTGCGCCAGTGTGCCGATTTCATCTTTTGAGGCTATTTTGCCCAGTCTTCTCTGTTCGCCCCGGCGTGTCGCATGCACCACCAGACTCATCTGCTCGATCGGCTTAAAAATAGATTTGGCACCTTTCACTGCGACCAGTCCTGCCAGTCCCATCAGTGCGAAGAACAGCAGTACCAGCACCGCGAGTGCTTTCAGTAACGACTGGCGAAAGGGCGTTTCGAGAAAACCGGCATACAGCATACCGACACGTTTGCCATCGATGTCCAGTATCGGTTCATAAGAAGAGATGTACCAGTCGTTAACCACGAAGGCTCGGTTGATCCAGGTCTGTCCCTGATCCAGAACCTTGCTTCTGACTTCATCCGATACGCGGGTGCCGAGTGCTCTTTCGCCCGGCCGGATCGGTACATTGGTGCTAATCCGCACGTCATCCAGAAACACCGTAACGGTACCAATACTGCCGCTGATCAGACTGCCCGGACCATACACCAGATCGCGGATGATATCGACGAAGTTGAAGTTGGCATTCAACAGCACGCCAGCATCCAGAATCGCTTCGACGTTCCCATTTTGTGCAAGTATGGGATACAGCGCTCGAATCATCATGCCTCGGTCTTCGACCTTTCGTTCACTAGCGCGCGCGGGGGGTTGTGATGAGCGGCAGTTTTAACGGTCCGGCCAGATGCTCGACAGCCAGTTCAGCGGCGGAGAAGATCTCGATGCCAGATGACTGGATGCCAGCTCTGGCGGCCTCTCGAGCGGAAGAGTAGCGGGTGCTGACAGCCTGTCCCGAGTCTTCCCGTGGATGAATAACAGTGCCATTCTGGTCGGTCAGGTGGATGTAGGAAAACGCATTTTCCTGTTGCAGGCGGCGAATCTGTAACTGTATTTCGGTACTATCGGCACTGGCAAGAGCGGTTCTAAACGGGTAGGACTCGCCGGTTTTACCCAGTGCATGCAGGTAATCTCGCTGGATGCGCTGGAACACGTCATGCGAAACCGACAGGTCTGTATTGACCTTGATGTATAGCTGCTCATAACTGAAATTTGAGCCCCAGTAAATGGCTAGTAGCAGTGCAATCGGCATCACCACAACGATCGGGAATAACACCAGTACCAGTAGTTTATAGCGCAGGCTGTGGCGAATTTTATTCAGGATAAGACGAACCGGTCGCATCCGCCAGAACCACTTTAAAATGGCTGCTGTTCCCAGGCTGCGACCTTGCGTTCAAGGGTTTTTCTGGAGATTCCCAGATGACGGGCCGCTGCCGATTTATTGCCGCCCTCCATGTTGAGGATTTTCAGGATATGATGCTTTTCAATATCTTCCAGTAGAATACCTGCGGGGGCTGAACTATCGGTTACGGCGGGTTTTTGCACCGAACCGGTAATACATTCGCTGGCAGGCTTGTTCAGTAACAGGCTGCGTTCGATCACATTTTTCAGTTCACGCACATTACCTGGCCAGTGATAGCTGGATAACAGAGCCAGTTCAGACTCGTCAAGTGCAATAGGCTTAATGCCAAGACTGGCTGACAGGGTTTGAATGAAATATTGCGCCAGAATTTTGAGGTCTTCAATGCGTTCGCGTAAGGCCGGTATATGCAGGTTCAGAACATTCAGGCGGAAGAAAAGATCCTGACGGAATTTGCCTTCCACGACCAGTTGTTCAAGTTTGCGATTGGTTGCGGCAATGATGCGTGCATCCACCGGGACTTCCTGATTGGCACCGACCGGGCGGATAGTTTTTTCTTCCAGTACCCGGAGCAAGTGAGCCTGCATCGACATCGGCATCTCGCCGATTTCATCCAGGAACAGGGTGCCGCCATTGGCATAGGTGAACAGACCTTCGCGGCCCTGATGAGCGCCGGTAAAAGCACCTTTTACATGGCCGAAGAGTTCGCTTTCCAGCAGTTCAGCCGAGATTGCGCCACAGTTAACCGGTACGAAACTGCCCTTGCGTCCGCTCAAGTCATGAATACTCTTGGCTGCCAGTTCCTTGCCGGTACCCGATTCACCTTCGATCAATATGGTGGAAGGCATCGGCGCTACGCGTTTTATCACAGAGCACAGGTTCTGTATCAGCTGACAGGCACCGATCATCCCGGAACTGTCGTAAATCTTGTCGACCTGGCGTCGTAACACAAAGTTTTCCCGCTTCATATCCTGCCGTTCGATGCAGCGTTCGACCGCATTAATGATTTGGTCCATACGAAAAGGTTTGATGATGAAGTCTGCCGCACCTGCTCGTATGGCTGAAATTGCAACATCCAGATGGGCGTGTGCAGTGATGAAGATGACCGCAGTCGAACAGCCAGACTCACGTAGTTCTTCAACCCATTCTACGCCTGATTTTCCGGGTAGTTTGATATCTGAAATGATCAGGTCAAAATGGCAGCGTTGGCGTAGTGCTTCTGCTTTTTCTACATTTTCAGCGGATTCGACTAGTCCAACATACTTCGACAGGCCCTTGATCAGGAAATTTCGGATGCCGTGTTCATCATCAATCACCAGAATTGAGCGTTGCTTTAAAAGGTTAACATTAGCCTGATTAATGGGTATGGTTTGATCCTGTTTTATTGAATCATTTTTGACTGCTGGCTGGCTCATGGTGGTACTCTGCTCCTCATAATTTACTTCAATAGACACTGGTGCATAAATGACCGTATCTACAAGGTGCCCTGGGTTATTTTGTCCCATGTTCTAATGTTTTTTTCGTTAAATAGAAACTTAACTTCTATTTAAGCGGTAATAATTATAACTTTTTTCGCATATTCTCTACTTAAAATAACACTTTAGCCAGCTGATTTTAAGCTGTAATTGCGTAAAGAAAGGGTTGGCACTGGAATTGCTTTAAGTATATCTGCAAAAAATATTTGCGATCGTATATCGTTCGATTTGCCATTACTGGTAAATCAAATCATCTGTATTGAACCTGAATAATGAATAACTTCGAATATAATTTTCTTGGAATCAACAAGTCCTATCGATCCCGCCAGGTTCTGGCAGATGCCCGCATTAAGATTAATGCCACCCAGTGTACCCTGTTGATCGGTGAGAATGGTGCGGGTAAGTCGACCCTGTTAAAAATAATGGCGGGTCTTGAAAAGCCAGATAGCGGTAATCTTCGGATCAATCACAAAGACTACAAATGGAGCCAGGGCAAATCCATCTTGCTGAAAAATATTATGTATCTGCATCAACAGCCGTATATGTTTGAAGGCAGTGTAGAACAGAACCTGCAATACATTGTGAAGGTCAGTCGCCAACCGCTGCAGTTGATTGAGAAAGCTATTGAGTGGGCAGGGATTGAGGATATTATCCAGCAAAATGCGAAAAGCCTGTCAGGCGGTGAGAAGCAGCGGGTTGCGATTGCAAGAGCTTATTTACGTAATCCGGAAGTCGTGTTACTGGATGAGCCGACCGCTAATCTGGATCAACAGTCCAAGCTGCGTACACTAAAACTGCTCGAACAGTTCAAGAGCCAGGGAATCGGCATGGTGATTGCCAGTCATGATCCGGAAATATTTAACGGCCTGCAGGATGAGCGTCTACAGATTGATCATGGCAAATTGACAAACCTGAAACCGCGTAATAAATCTGCTAGAGTCACCGACCTTAACAACTACAAATATAATCGTGCATGAAGTCTCTGAAATCGGCTGATATCACGGCGGTCATTCTGGCGGGCGGGCGTGGAAGTCGCATGGGCGGACAGGATAAGGGTCTGGTCCGTTATCAACATCAAACACTCATCGCTCATGTGCTTACGGCTGTCAGCCAGCAGACGGGGCAAATTGTGATTAATGCGAACCGTAACCGAGATGAATATGCCGCGTTGGGCTATCCGGTGGTAGAGGATTCGCTGAATGATTTTCAGGGTCCGTTAGCCGGGTTTCTGGCCTGTATGTCTTCGGTAAAAAGTACCTGTATTCTAACCTTGCCCTGTGATGGGCCGCTGCTCGCGCCAGATTACCTGCAGCGTATGATGCAGGCGAAGAATCGCTCGGGCTGTGATATCGCGATTGCCAGTGATGGTGAGCGCATGCAGCCGGTGTATGCACTGATCCCGGTTTCCCTGCAACACAGTCTGCAACAGTATCTGGCGGCCGGGGATCGCAAAATCGACCTGTGGTATCGGCAGCATTCGATAGAGCTGGTTGATTTCAGTGATCAAAAAACAATGTTTACCAATATCAATTCACCCGAAGACATGCATTAAAGCGTGTTTAATGATGGCGACTAGACTACCTCCGGTTATCGGTTTTTCTGCTTACAGCGGTACCGGTAAAACAACTCTGCTCAAAAAAATTATCGTACTGCTCCGGCAGCGAGATATTCGTATCGCGGTTATTAAACACGCACATCATGATTTTGAGATCGATCATCCGGGAAAAGACAGCTTTGAATTACGCAAGGCCGGTGCCTACCAGATGCTGATTTCCTCCGCTCGGCGCAAAGCCCTGATCACCGAGTTTGAATCGTTTCAGGCGGAACCGAAGCTGTTTGAACTGATCGATGACCTGGATCATGCCAATATCGATCTGATTCTGGTGGAAGGCTTCAAGCGCGAGCATTTCGCCAAAATAGAATTACACCGAGCCGCATTAAATAAACCCTATCTGTTCGAAAATGATCAGGATATTATTGCGCTGGCGAGTGATCATAACCAGGACATACAGACCGACTTACAGTTACTCGACCTGAATAAGCCCGAAATGATTGCTGACTTTATCTACCGGCTGGTATTTCCGGCCTGAGCTTTTTTAATCCCTCAACCAAAGTGCGAGAACAATGATCAAACAGCCCAGTTGCAATGATTCTTTCGAACAGGGCGCGATAACAGTCGCTGCGGCGGTAACGGCGATACTCACAGCAACCCCGGTAATCGCTGAATATCAACAGCGAGCCTTGCGTGACTGTCTGCACGGCATTTTATTCGAAGATATCAGATCACCCTGCGACGTACCGGCGCACAATAACTCTGCGATGGATGGGTATGCACTGCGTAGCGCAGACCTGCCTGCAGCCAGTAGTCGCTCCTTTCAGGTAATTGGAACCGCCTTTGCCGGTAAACCATTTACCAGCGAATGTCAGCAAAATCAGTGTGTGCGTATCATGACTGGTGCGATGGTGCCAGCGAGTACCGATACCATCGTGATTCAGGAAGATGTAAATGTGCTGGATGCTGAGCATGTTGAAATTGGTACGGGTCATCGCAAAAATCAGAACCTGCGCTTTGCCGGTGAAGATATCAGCCAGGGCAGTACGGTGCTGCAAAAGGGGAGCCGTATCAACGCCGCCGAACTTGGCGTACTGGCGTCCCTCGGCATCAATGAAATGACACTCTACAGAAAACCCAGGGTCAGTTTTTTCTCCACCGGTGATGAGCTTAGGTCGATCGGCGAAACGCTGCGCAGCGGTGATATCTACGACAGCAATCGCTACAGTCTGTATGGTCTGCTGAAAGCCTGTGATGTGGATATCATCGATATGGGTGTGGTCAGGGATGACCCGGAAGCTATTCGTCAGGCGCTGTTAGCGGCGGCACGCTGTTCCGATGTTGTGCTCACGTCGGGCGGAGTGTCGGTGGGTGAGGCCGATTACATCAAGGATATTTTGCAGGATATCGGCAGCATGGATTTCTGGAAGATCCTGATGAAACCTGGTCGTCCTTTAACTTCCGGCAAGATCAACGATACGCTGTTTTTCGGGCTGCCGGGTAACCCGGTAGCGGTGATGGTGACGTTTTATCAATTCGTTTTACCCTGTCTCAGGAAGCTGAAGGGGCTGCCGCATAAAGACGTGTTGACACTGAAAGCACGCAGCCTGCATGCGATCCGAAAAAATCCGGGACGGCGTGAGTTTCAGCGCGCCATCGCCAGCACCGATGCGCAGGGAAATCTGCAGGTCGCCCTGACCGGGAAACAGGGTTCTGGCATACTGACCTCGATGAGTCAGGCCAATTGCTTTATGGTTTTAGCGGAAGAGTGCGGACCGGTCGAGGCGGGTAGCGAGGTGGATATCCAGTTTTTTATACACTACTTTGACTGATACTCGAATGCAGCCAAGAGTCTTAATTTCCGGATAATATTTTATTTTTATGACTGATAAACAACCTATTAAAGTCCTGTTTGTGTGCATGGGAAACATCTGTAGATCTCCTACTGCCGAAGGTGCCTTTCGTAAACTGGTGCAACAGCAGGGGCTGACTGCAGCCATCCATATCGATTCGGCAGGCACTCATGCCTATCATATCGGTGAAGCGCCCGACCGGCGCTCACAGACGGCGGCTAGCAACCGTCAGATTGATATCTCGATGCTGCGCGGCAGGAAATTTATGGCCACGGATTTCCACGAGTTTGATTACCTGCTGGCTATGGATCAGGATAACTTTTCCGATATGCAGGCACAGAATCCGGGTGATGGTAAGGCCGAGCTGGCACTGTTGCTGGATTATGCGAGTCAATTTTCCGAGCGTGAAGTGCCTGATCCTTACTATGGCGGCAAGAATGGTTTTGAGTTTGTACTGGATCTGATCCAGGATGCTTCTGCAGGGCTACTGCAGCATATTCGTAAGCAGCATAACCTCTAACTTCGCATGAACTACCTGCTGAATATTTTTAAAAAATCCGCAGGCATTAGTCTTACCCTGTTTAAGCTGATGATACCGATCATTATCGTGATCAAAATTCTGGAACAGTTGGGTCTGGTTATCCTGCTGTCCGAATGGCTTTCGCCTATTATGGAGTGGGTTGGCCTTCCCGGAGCCATGGGGCTGGTGTGGGCCACTGCGTTGGTTACCAATCTTTACGGCGGAATCGTGGTGTATGCCAGTCTGGCCTCCGATGTTCCGATGACGGTGGCTCAGGTTACCATCATCAGCAGCATGATGCTGATTGCTCATGCACTGCCGATAGAAGGACGTATCGCGCAAAAAGCCGGTGTTCGTATCAGTCTGACCATACTGTTGCGGGTCGGCATGGCGATTCTATTTGGTATCCTGTTTAACCTTATCTATAGCGCTGGAAACTGGTTGCAACAGCCGGCTGAGTTGCTGTGGACCCCCGAGGTGGTGGATAAATCACTGCTCAGCTGGGCATACGGTCAGCTCACCAGCCTGGTCATCATCTTCTGTATTGTGTTTGCGCTGGTGTTGTTACTGGATGTGTTGAAACGAGTCGGCATTATCGATCATATCACCAATCTGTTGCGTCCGGTTTTACAGCTGCTGGGTATCGGGCGTGAAGCCGAAACCATTACTCTGGTGGGGGTGACCCTTGGCATTTCCTACGGTGGAGCGCTGTTGATTAACGAGGCTCAGGCCGGGCATATCAAGCCACGTGATGTACTGTTTTCGATTTCCCTGTTGGGCCTGTCACACAGCCTGATCGAGGATACTCTGTTGATGATGCTGATCGGCGCTGATCTGAGCGGAATCCTGCTCGGCCGTGTTATATTTACTCTGGTGATCATCTTTGTGATGGTGCGACTGGTACAACGCTGCTCGGTTTCGACGATAGACCGTTATCTGGTGAAATCGGTTTCCTGTTCCGCTACATAACTTGAAAAAATTTAACACAACGGGCTGAATCACTCCGCTTCAGTTCAAAGTCATGGGCTTACCCGGTTGATTCGCTGTGCTATGAAAATTCTGAGCGTATTACTGCTGTATCTGATGTTACACACACCGCTGCAGGCCGCATCGGTGTCGATCGCTGTACTCGCCTATGATGGCAAACCACAGGCATTAAGCCGCTGGCAACCAACAGCGGATTATCTATCACGTCAAATTACTGATCACCAGTTTCACATCGTCGCGCTGAGTCATGCCGAGTTTGAGCATGCGATCAACAAGGGCGAGCTGGACTTTATCCTGACCAATCCGAGTCATTACATCCGTCTCGAAGTTAAATTTGGGGTGACCCGAATCGCGACCTTTCTGTACCAGTTTCAGCAGACCCGGCTGGAACAGTTCAGTGCGGTTATCTTTACCCGCGCCAGCAGCGAACTCACCGAACTGCAGCAACTCCGGGGGCGTAGCCTGGCAGCGGTGAACGAAGACGCCTTCGGTGGGTTTCAACTGGCACAGGATGCTTTACTCAGTATCGGTATTGATCCATTGCAGGAAATGACGGTTAAGTGGCTGGGCTTTCCGCATGCCGATGTGGTCAGGGCCGTGTTAGCCGGGAATGCCGATGTCGGCACGGTTCGCAGTGGTATCCTTGAGAAAATGGCCGAACAGGGTGAGATTGAGCTGTCACAGCTGCGTATTCTTGCGCCGCAGCAGCATGCAGCATTTCCACTGTTGCATAGCGTAGATCTATACCCGGAGTGGGCTTTCGCCAAATTACCGGCGACCGATACAGCCCTGTCCAAACAGCTTGCGCTTGCACTGTTGCTGATGAAGGAAGACGATGACGCCGCACTGCGCGCAGCGGGGGCCGGCTGGACTATTCCACTCAATTACGATGCGGTACATGCGGTATTACGGCGCCTGCAGGTTGAGCCTTATCAGCCGGTTTCGCTCGACTTCAGCAGTTTCTGGTTAGCCTATCGACACTGGCTGGTGATCATCATTCTGCTGGTGCTGATCAGTCTGGCTACGCTGATCCGTCTGTATCGTACGAATCAGCACCTGCAGTCGACTCAGTTGGCTTTGCAGCGGCATCAGGAGCAACTGGAGGACCGCATCCAGCTACGTACCGAAGAACTGAATCAGACCAATCTGGCGTTGCAGAATAAAATAGAGTCACATATCAATGTGGATAACAGTCTGAGCGATAGCTGTGAGCTGGCGCAATCGCTGTACGATATCTTTATGCGTGATGAGCTGAATCGCACCCAGAAGCTGTGTTTAATCGTCGACGCCCTGCGCCTTTTTCTGGGCACCGAACAGGCGCTTGTTTCAAGTTACCAGGGCGGCCGTTTTAGCGCCTGTGATTGCAGTCCTGCAACGGCTTCTTCTGCAGTGCAGCTTTCCATCGCCCTGTCGCAGCAGGCTATTGACACTCAGCAACTGGTTTTTCAGCAGGCGAACGCAGACTGGCATCGTTATATTGCCTGTCCTGTCATGGTGGATCCGCAGCAATGCTACCTGTTTGAGTTTGGCACGGCGGCACAGTATCCGCTGGATAATCTACAGGGTACCCAGCAGCTGAATTCTGCGTTGAGCTTTAAAATGCTCCATCTGGTAGCACAGTGGATTAGCCAGGAAATTCTGCTGATAGAGCAGCAACAGCGCAGCGACCATCAGTTGCTAACGTTGAAACAGCGCCTGGCCGATCTTACTCCGCGTGAAAAGGAAGTACTGCAATTGCTGACACAGGGTGAGTCGACCAAGGAAATGGCAAGAATAATGGCGATCAGTAGCAAAACGGTGGATATGCACCGAGCTAATCTATTGCGCAAATCGAAAGCTAAATCTTCTACTGAGCTCGTACAACTAGCTGTTTCATCAGGTTTTTTTGAAGAACCTAGTAAAAATACCGTATAGCCCTTGGCAGTCTTACCAATTGTGTTGTGAGGCGGTTCATGTTGAAACTGCATCCTCTAATAATCATAAAGAGGATGACTCAATGAATTTTAAACAACTGGCAATGATGACATTGCTTGCGACAGGCCTGAGCTTTTCAGTCAGTGCTTTCGCGCAATCAAAAGACGCCGCCGAAGCCGATGCCGGGGAAGGTCATGACTATCGCACCTTCTACAGCGATGGCAAGATTGAATATGGAAAAGTCTCAGATTCGTATAAAGCTGAACTGGTGATGTATCTGGCCGGTAATCAGTTTATGGCGATGGAAGAAGTGATTAGTGATTTTCAGCAAAAGAATCCTGACATTAAGAGCATCTATGTGGAAACCATTCCACCCGGGCAGATTCTAAACGGGCAGATCCTTAAGCAGGGCAGTATCAATGGCCAGAACACCGCGCAGAACCCTGACCTGTTTGCGAGTGTCAACCTGGGGCATCTAAAGAAACTAAACCAGCAGGGAACCATGCACGATTACAGCATCTATACACACAACAAGCTGGAGTTGATGGTCGCCAAAGGTAATCCGAAAAACATCAAAGGGCCGCAGGATCTGGGGCGTGATGATCTGGTGCAATCCCATCCTAATCCGCTGACTGAAGGGATTTTCAAGTTCTACGGTTCACAGATGCTGAAAGACCTTGGCCTGCATGAAAAAGTCACCGCGAATAAAATGTGTAAAGGCTGCTGGGCTGTCGAAGGTAAAACCTATTTCACTGAGCGTCATCACCGTGAAACTCCACATCGGATCGAAAACGGCGAAGCCGACGTCGGCATCGTATGGACCTCTGAAGTAATACACGCACAGAAGGAAGGCCGCCAGGTTGAAGGGGTTGCTATACCCGATCCCTACAATATGCGGGATAAGGTTGGCTATGCGATTGGTAGTCTGCAAACAGGACGTAACCCTTATAACGCAATGCGTTTTATGTCTTACCTCGGCACAGAGCAGGCGCAGAATATTTATCAAAGCTACGGTTTTGTCAAAGCTTCCACCGAAGATCTGAAGTTGAAACCACTGAAATAAATCCTGAAAATCAGTTCCAGCCCTCCTGAGTAAAACCAGGGGGGTTGTGTCTCACAGGCGTATTTTTCACCAGAACAGGACAGGCTTTATGCCTTTTTCAGCGGGCTTGTCAGCATGTCCGGTCTTTATTCTAGATGATCGCTGAAAAGAGTTTTCCTGCCATCTGCTCATAAAATAAATCATAAGTTTGATAATTTACTGTTTCAGTCAACAGTACAATCCTTTAGCATCTATACTGAACTTAACTTTTAATTATTTACCTCGGTTGAGCTGTATTCAAACAATGTCCGCAAGAGGTTTTAAATATGAAACACGCCTGAGTCTTTATCTCGGCGCGATTGTGCTATTGATCTCCCTGATTCCAATGGGGATCATCTATTTTGTAGTCAGCCATAATGCAACAGAAACACTGGTCGAAACGCTATCCAATGGCCTGAAAGATAAATCCATACTGATCAGCCGCAACATTGATCGCTTCTATGCCCAGCGTCTGGTCGATATCCGTGAAATATCCAAAGCCGATATTTTAGAAACGGACGATCTGGAGTCCATCAATAAATATATTGCTGAAATTTTTACCGAAAACCATTACATCAATAACATTGAAATTACCACGCTGGAAGGGGTCGTGCTTGCACATTCTTCGAGTGAAGAGGAAATTGGCCGCAACGTGCTGGATTTTTACCCCGACTTGAAACAATTGCTTCCGCTGGCGAGGCGCAGCCAGCCGGGGGATGTGTTTTTTTCCAATCTTACAGAGATCGATGATGGTTCCCTGGGGGTTGTGTTATTAACCACAGTGACTAATGAATCCGATCAAGCACCGCTCAAGTTGCTGCTGCTGGAAACCAACCTGAATGCAGCCAGTGAAATTATGGGCGACCTAAGCAGCAATAATGAAAATATCCAGCACCATGCGTATATCGTAAACAACGATGGCAAAGTAATTGCGACGACTAATAGCCATGTTAAGGTAACCGATACCTTTCCTGACCTGGCGACAGCGCCCGAGCTATTAGCAAAATTCTCAGCTCAGGAATCTGTGGGTAGCATCATCTATCGCGGCATGAATGGTTCTAAAGTGATGGCCGGTTTTGCCGACATGGCAGAGTTTGGGGCCAATCAGGCGCTGGACTGGAGCGTGATTACGATCGCGCCGTTTGAACAAATTACCGAGCCGGCGGTTAACCTGAAGATCCGGTTTGGTATTGCCATCATCCTGATTGGCTCCATCGTGTTTGTGGTTATGTTTTTAATCAGCCGTAAAATTATGCGCATCATCTGGTCGCAGGCGAACTACGACCCTTTAACCAACTTACCGAATCGGCGCCTGTTTACCGATCAACTGCGACATAATATCCGGCTGTCAAAGCGTAGTGGTCTGACGTTCGCACTACTGTTTATTGATCTGGACCGGTTTAAGGAAGTGAATGATAACCTTGGGCATCATATTGGTGATCTGTTGCTTAAAGATGTGACCAAACGAATTACATCCTGTGTGCGTGAAGTGGATGTTATTGCCCGAATAGGCGGTGATGAGTTTGCGTTGATACTGTCCGGTGTGAAAGATGCTCATTTCGTTGATCGGATATCAGCGGATATTATCAAACAGCTGAGTGAAGCTTTTCTGGTCAATGGCGAAGCCATTTATATCAGTGCCAGTATCGGAATCACACTGTGTCCAGAGGATAGTGATATTGCCCAGAACTTATTGAAAAATGCCGATCAGGCAATGTACCGCTCGAAAGAACTGGGTCGAAGCTGCTTCAGTTACTTTACCCCTGCAATGCAGGATTTATCGCAGAAACGCCATCAAATCGTGAACGATTTACGCGAAGCGATCACAGAATCACAGTTTGAATTGCATTATCAGCCAGTCATCGATGTGGCGAGTGGAAGTATTATCAAAGCAGAAGCGCTGATTCGCTGGCGGCATCCGCGAGACGGGTTAATCAGCCCCTTACAGTTTATTCCAGTGGCAGAGGAAACCAATCTGATTACAGAGATTGGTGACTGGGTATTCCAGGAAGCAACGCGGCAGGCGCAGCGCTGGCAGCAGAGTTACCATCCACATTTCATGATCAGCATCAATGTCTCTCCGGTTCAGTTTAAATCGAAAGAACTGACCAAGGACTGGCTGATTCATCTGGCACAGATCAATCTATCCGGTGAAAGTGTGGTGATCGAGATCACCGAAGGCATCCTGATGGAGAATGACCCCGGCATCAACAACCAGCTGCTGCAGTTTCGTGATGCAGGTATCCAGGTTGCGATCGATGATTTTGGCACCGGCTATTCGGCACTTTCTTACTTAAAGAAGTTTGATATCGATTTTCTGAAAATCGATAAGTCTTTCGTCGATGGCATCGTACATAACCCGAGTGACTTTGCGCTCGTCGAAGCGATCATCGTGATGTCACATAAACTTGGATTGAAGGTCATTGCGGAAGGCATAGAAACGGAACAACAGTTCAGTCTGTTGTCGAGTATCGATTGTGACTTCTGTCAGGGGTATTATTTTTCCAGACCTTTGCCGCAGGATGAATTTGACCGCTTATTGAGCCGTCAGTTGAGTGCTGACCCTTCACCCGAAAATAGTTCAGATGCTTAACAGAATACTCACCGGGCTATGTATTACATTCCTGCTGGTGCTACAGGCCTGTTCCAGTACGCCGCTGTCGCCGGAAGATGAAATTAGACAGTTTATTGATAACGGCATCAAGGCTGCCGAAAATCGCAGTGCCAGTGATCTGTCCGAGCTAATCCACGACAGTTACCGTGATGAGAAAAAACTCGACAAACTGCAGCTCAGGAAACTGGCCCAGCTGTATTTTTTTCGCCATAAAAGCATTTTCCTGTTCAGCAAAATACGCGAAATAAAGCTTCACTCGAAGACGCAGGCTTCCGTAACCCTGCATGTCGCAATGGCAGGCAGCGTCATTGCCGATGCCAGTATGCTGTCCAGTCTACGCGCACGGGTGTATAAATTTGAACTGGAGCTGGTGAAACAGGATACCTGGTTGTTACAGCAGGCCGCCTGGCAACCGGCTAATCTGGGTGAAATGCAGTAGAAAAAAGTCATTGATAGAAACAAACTGCTGATAGCCCCAGGTTAATAAAACCCTTCAAAGTAAAAAGTTCACAGCTAAAACTTAATCGGCTTCACAGACCCTGCTGTGCTGAGGGCCTATAAATAGAGTAACGAAAGAAGAAGCGAGAAGTAAAATGAAACATCTGGACAGGATAAACGATGAAGAACTGAGGTTACTGGACTCCATTAACAAGATGTCCAGGCAGGTCACCTACACGTATCAGCAGAGTCATACGACTGCACATTCACAAATGCTGGTTGAGATCATTGAAAGTATGAAAGATCAATATCAGAGTTTAAGAAAGAAACGCGGTGCTGAAGTCTCAGCAAGTTTTTCCAGCTAGTGACGTTAAAGTCAAACGAGAACCTGCACAGACCGAGTTACATAGTAGATCGTGTTTTCCCCATACAAGTGGGGTTGAACTAGGCACATGCCGCGTATAGAAATACCGGCCTTGGCGTATGTGGTAAGAGGACTGAATGTGTAAACAGCGCATCAATCCCCTAAACCACAGGCTATTTCGAAAATTTATTCAGAGCAGTCTGTCACGTTCACTATTCCCACTTCCAGAATATCGGTGCCCTGGTGCATCAACGATTAACTTTATTCATTAAAACTATCGAAAATAGACTCTAGCAGGTTTCCACCCAGACATTTATCTGGATGCACATTCATTCCGGTAAATATGCCACTGGTACAGTTGGATCCGGAGTTCATTGTGTTTCCATATTGATACATTGTCATTGATTCCTGGTTGCAGCGCTGCATAAACATCGAGGATTGTTGAGGAGACAGATACCCTCCCTGTTGCATGCTTAATTGGTACATTTCCTGTTGAGCTAATGGGCAACTGGCTGCAACCTGGCTGAATAGCAGCATTGATATAAATAACATGTTTTTTTGGTTCTTGAGTTTCATATGGTTTTCTCCCTTTTTTGTTTCCGAGTCAAATGCCAGGATGGGTAAACATTACAATTTTGATCGCTGGCAGGTGTCCATTTATACAGATAATAATTCGCTCATTACGTCCAGAAGACAAATACAAATAAAAAAACCTTTCAAAATAAGCTCTTATTCTGCAGTAATGGGTCTAGCTTAAAAATTTTCTGTTACATAACTGGTTTCACCGTTCAATCCGCCGCTGGAGTTCCAGTTTTATCTGCGATTGGGCGCTGCCACCAGCTGTGGACATCAAGCTCTTAAGTTCTGTATTTGAAAGGCTGTGTAATTCACGTGTTGCCTGAGTTTGAAAATGCGGATTTCTGGAGTTTAACGAGTTTATTAACATGGGAAAATTCTCAGGTTCCTGAGCATAGGCGGCAAACCAGTATTCAACTGATGAAGAGCTGGCATTCTGCTGTGCTTGTGAGTGATGTGAAACACGGGCAAAGACTTCATTATCATGCAGCAGTACGCTGGGGTCCTGCGGATCAGATTTCAGGTTGAAGGTCCCTGAGGCAAAATCACTTAAGGCAATCTCGTAGTCTTTAAACTGTTGATCGCCTTCTCCCCAGCGATGGCGCAGGAAAAACTCAGATTGCTTGTGACCTGGATTCAGGTTATTAACCACGACTACATAGCGCCACTCCAGTAATCCATCGCGCAAATCACTGGTGGTTAGAAATAGATTCTCGCCCGGGAAAAAGATTACATCATCTGAGTGCCTGCCCAGCGAACCTTCGTAGACCAGCTTTGGCGGCCAGGAGTAGAGGATTGCTGAGGCCATAACGGCGACCAGTATCCAGCAGCCAACGGCGACACCTCCGCATAGCGTTCGGCATACTTTATCCTGTTTATCACAGCTCAAAAATATTTTGGTCTGTTTAGGCGCTATTAAAAAAACCAGCAGGACAAAGACCGCGTAAGGGCCGTAGCTAAATAATAATTCAATCCAGTGTTCCATGATCGTATTTTCCATATTAAGCGTTATTGTTGTTAGCTTGAACGCAAAGGCTCGTGCTCTAAGGACGGCATAAAATGACTGCTTGAGGGAGTATTTTCTGAGTTGATTAAACCATCAATGCTCGGGGTAAAGAATTGTCTCAGGGGAAACGAATTCTGATTTAATGGTTGTGCCTGAAAATTGCTGATGTTGTCCTGCGGAGAATGAATGTCAGGATTTGCGTGCAGAAAATAGCGCGGGGTAATATATTTCCCTGTGATCCATTTAACGGTTTGTTTTAACATCCGATATAACTCCTGCGAATTTATATCAAGACTTTTAACAATGATAAATCAGATATCCATCGTACGGGAAACGTACTTCTCTAATCCCTCAGTCTATACGTAGTACTTCTTGGTACTAAATTGTTACCCCTGTTAACTTTTAATGTCAAGAATTTATTTGCCATATAGGGGTGGGGGATTTGCTGATTTTAACAATTATTTTCACTAAGGCCCTTAATTGATACGCCGTGATCACGGCTTTGGGAGAAGCACTACTTCACCAGACATAACCGGGTAGATCAGAATGTCGCTGAATTGGATGCATTAGAAATTTTTGCTCAGGCTTATTACGGAATGCCAGCCCTGATTCATCGGGCTGATCCGGCCATTATCTTGTACTAACTTGTTGGGATCTCCAGTGTGACTATGTTACAGACCTTTCCTAAGATCTCTTTTATGATTGTCACATTGCTGATTTCAGAGAGATTGCCTCATGCCGCTGCACAACCGCTTAAAATGTATACCGGGTCTGTTATTGATCGTCTCCATCCCGCTGGAGGCTGATGACAGGCAGCAGGATGATCGGGTTTATCTGCAGATTGCGCACACATTGATTAGCGAATTTCCGCACGCGGACCCTCTGGCTCTGGAGCATGCACGTCAACTGGTGGATGGGGTTCCGATTAAGCGCTGGAAAAACTGCTGGATGAAAAATACCCTGCAGCAGGAACAGGATCGCGCGCAGTCTTTTGCCGTTGTGCCGGAGTAAGCTAACGATGGACGTTTTTCGCAAGCGGATCTTTACTTTTAGCGGGCTGCTGGCAGCCAGTTATGGGCTGATAAAGTCAATCCCTGGTGTGCTCTGGGTTTATCTGTTGCGCGGTTTAGCGCCAGGATTTGCGGAGCGCATCCTGCTGGTGGTTTCAGGGGTGAATGCCTGTTCTTACTGTTGCTGGTTTCATGCAAAAATGGCTGAGCGTAGTGGTCTGGACTCTGCAGAGGTTGATTCGTTGCTGCAGCAGTTGATTCCGCAGGGGAGTGCTGAAAGTGAAAAACCGGCGCTAATCTTTGCGCTGCATTATGCCGAATCGGGAGCACGTCCGGAGCCTGCACAGCTGGAGTTGTTGATGGCTCATTATTCACCCATGCAGGTATTCGCGATTCGCAGTCTGTGTGCGGCGATATATTTTGGCAATCTGAGCGGGAATACCTTCGATGCTTTCCTGCAGCGTTTTCGTGGAAATCCGGTCGCCGGCAGTCACTGGCCTGTTGAGTTGATACTGTTCCTGATCTGTGCTCCTTTTTTATTACCGATCATGCATCGGGTTGCGAAACGTTAAGAGATATTATTTGATGGACCTGATTGAGGTGCATGCCACGATGACGGAAAGAGGGTATCTGGTCATCCGGAAAAACCTTTCCACCACGAAGCTCACGATGGGCACGAAGATAATAAGCGATATAAAACCTTCGTGTACTTCGTGATCTTTAAACTCTTCGTGCCATGCTTTTATGTGTCATCACGATGTTGCTGTGAAATCCTGCGGCATAAAGAAATTGTCATCACAGACTGCGCTGGATTGCGGCATTCGCCACAATGACGAAACACAGTATCTGGTCATCCGTTAAAAACCTTTCCACCACGAAGCTCACGATGGGCACGAAGATAATAAGCGCTATAAAACCTTCGTGTACTTCGTGTTCTTTAAACTCTTCGTGCCATGCTTTTATCCTCCAATGTCTACTTCAGGTGTTTTGCAGTGCGTGGTCGGCGTTAAATTCATCTACCCACATGGCGGTCGCGCCCGCGACGGCGACTGGAATCACAATAAAATTGATGACTGGAATACTGGTTAACACCATGATGCCGCCACCGAATCCGAGCGCCAGCCCGCGCCGTTTTTTGAGCGCTATTTTCTGTTGTTTGAAGGTCAGGTCGTGGTTACCCATCGGGTAGTCGAGGTATTCCAGCGAGAGCAGCCAGGAACCGAAGATGACCCATAGAACCGGAGCCATGAAGTTAATCAGCGGGATCAGGCTGATCACCAGTAGTACCAGTGACCAGAGTAAAATGTAAACCAGTTTACCGAGCTGCGATAGAATGCTGTCCTTGATGATCGTCATCAGGCTGACATTGGAATTGATATCCTTGCCGGTCAGCAGTTCTTCAATTTTTTCCGACATGATCGCATTGAAAGGCGCGGAGATGATGTTGGCGATCGGGGTGAAGGTGAAAAAAACCAGCACCAGCGCAAACGACGAGATAAGCAGCCAGAGTATACCTTCCAGAAAAGCCAGCCAGCCGGGGACAAACGACATCAGCCACTCGACCAAAGTGGATAGCTGGCTAAATCCTGCCCATATCAGGCCGCCAAACAGAAGGATGTTGAGTGTCAGCGGGATCAGTACATAGGGCCTGATTTTGGGGTTTTTGATGAGCGCTACACCTCTGGCCAGATAGGCCGTTCCGCGTCCAATGTCTGAGATCATAAGGCAATCCTCCGGTGAAATTTTAAGGCGAGTAGTTTAGCACATCATAATATAGCCTTGTCGCTGTGTTAGTAGGGAAATGGTGTTTTCAGGGCGCAATCAGTGGTGCTGTCTTCGTTTGCAATGGAGTAAAAAATCGTCTTTTACCACGCGCATAAAAAAGCCCCGCAGGCGGGGCTTTTAAATCTGTCAACCAACGCGTTAGCTGACTTTGCCAGGATAATCCGCAATGCCCGGATTTGCACTCACGCCAACCAGGTGTGGATGATTGATCTTGGGCAGGCGCAATACATGATCCTTTTTGTCGCGTGTAGCCAGAATATAATCATGTACCACATCCCACATCAGTCGGCCTTCCGGAGTGCGGTTAACACTGGCCCAGCCGGCGACCTTATACATGCGATCAGCTTCGATCACATGCCCGTTATCGAGTTTGGCATCGGTAATCCGCTCGTACAGCTTTTTGCTCGGATCGATGGTGTAGTCCATGCCGCCGAGGCGCACCATGTCGCCACCAGACTGTAAATACGGGTCAGGGTCAAACAGGTTGTCCGCCACACCTTCCAGAATATTCATCAAGTCTTTGCCCGACATTTCCTGCACATAGGTTTCGGCATAGGTCATGGAGCATTGCGTCATCACATCTTCCATCGTAATCCAGTCGCCTTCCAGCGTGGTGGTGCCCCAGCGTACCCCGGCAGACATCGCAACATCCGCCTGATATTCATGGCGTAACGCATTCACCAGAACCTGATCCCAGGTGCCCATGAAGTTGCCACGGCGGTACAGGGTACGGTCGGCAATCGCAAGCTTTTCTTCGAGGATCTGTTGATAGGTTTTACCGACCCGTTTGGGGTTGTAAAAAAATTCTTTGGAACGGCTTTCGATGATGTTTTTATCGTATTTTCTGGAGCGCATCTGATCGATGTACGCCTTCATTTCCTTGTCTTCCGGCAGCCAGTTGGAAATGATCGGGAACATCTTGTAGGTCATGTTCTTGATGCCGTTGTCGATATCAAAATCCATCACCCCGACATACTTGCCGTTGGAACCGGCATTGGTCACCCAGCAATCGTTACCGGCTGCGTTTTTAACCTTCAGAGGCTTTGGCATACCGTCGTGTGTATGACCACCGAACACGGCATTCAGTCCGGGCACACGTTCGGCCATCTTGATATCCACGTCCATGCCGTTATGCGACAGCAGTACCACTGCATCCGGTTTTTCATCGCCACGGATGGTTTCGACCAGATCGGCCATATCGCTTTCACGCAGGCCAAACGACCAGTCCGGGAAAAACTCCTGAGGATTGGCGTTAGCGGTACGTGGAAAGGCCTGTCCCACCACAGCGATGCGTGCACCGCCGACTTCCTTGATTACATACGGGCGGAAAGCATGGCCGGAGTCTTCATCATACAGCCCGCGACCATCATATTTTTCCACCATCTTCGGATACTCGTCACTGAACAGGGCTTCCTGTTTGACGCGCACGTTCTGGCCGATAAAGTCACCCTTAAACAATGCGACGTTACTCAGCACTTCGTCTTCACGATAGGTGAATTCCCAGTGACCGACCATGACGTCCAGTCCCAGAATATTGGAGGCTTCCACCATGTCGACGCCGCGCGTCCACAGCGATGTGCCGGAACCTTGCCACAGGTCACCGCCGTCCAGTGTCAGCGTATTCTGGCGTCCGCCAGCCTGCTGACGCAGCATATCGAGCAGGGATTTAATCTGCGGATAACCACCGGTTTTGCCGTACTGTTTGGCCGCCTGCAGGAAATTCAGATAGGTATAGGCATAAGATTCGGGGCTATCCGGATTGAGTCCCATCTCCTTCATCAGTTTGTTGCCGACGACATGTGGAGGTCGGCCGTAGGCGTCACCGACGCCCAGATTGACATTGGGCTCACGGAAATAAACCGGCAGTAACTGACCGTGTATATCGGTAATATGCAGGATACGGGCATTGCCGTTCATCGGCATGTTGTAAAAATTGTCAGGCATTTTGTGGGCGAAAGCACTGCTCGACCACAAAGCAGGGATGCTTGAAGCCGCTGCGCCAGCACCTATCATTTTGATGAAATCACGACGATCAAATTTATTCATGAGCACTCCAACGTAGTGTTTTATTGAAAGTATGTGTTTTTGGATTTAGTAAACTAGAGACAGAATTTTGATATAAGATGCAAAATATTATCTATTTATTCCCTGTTTATTTTTTATTTTGAAATGCATTGTAAATCATTTTTAATCGGTTTATTAGCTTTGTTATTGGCTACGCCACTGGCTGCCGATGTGGTTCGACCGGCGCTAATCGAGATCAGCGTGTATACCCGTGGTGAGATCCAGATTGAGATTCGTGCCAGCATCGAAGCCCTGCTGAGCGAGATCAATGGGCGCTACAGCAATACCAAACAGGCACCCAATGCGGATGAGTACGATCGCTACCGGGTGATGGAGCCGGATGCACTGCTAGTCGAGTTTGAAAAATTTAAAACGCAACTGCTGCAGGGCGTCGACGTGCGGCTGGACGATCAGTCGGTAGCGCTCAAGGTCAGCTCGGTAGAAATCCCTGAGCCGGGCTATACCAAAGTGCCGCGTATCAGCGTAATTAACCTGAGCGGTAAGGTCGAGCGTGACCGCAAACAGCTGACCTGGTATTACCCGCAGCGTTTTGGCGATCATGCCACGCGGGTCAGACAGGTGGATGAAGCGAATGAAAAATGGCACTGGTCGGATCATCAGTGGCTGAAGGAGGATGTCTACACCGAACCCTATTCGCTGGATGAAATCTTTACCCGTCAGTCTTTTTTTAGCGTGTTGAAAACCTACGTAGTAGCCGGGTTTCAGCATATTCTACCGCTTGGACTGGATCACATCCTGTTCGTCATCGGTATCTTCCTGCTCAGTTCAAAACTCAAACCGCTGCTGTGGCAGGTCACCATGTTTACGCTGGCACACTCGATCACGCTGAGCCTGTCGATGCTGGATATCTTCAGCCTGCCATCGCGTGTGGTGGAACCGTTGATCGCGTTGTCCATCGCGTATGTGGCGATCGAGAATATCTTTAGTCCGCGCCTGCATCGAAGTCGATTGTGGCTGGTGTTTGGTTTTGGTCTGTTACACGGACTCGGCTTTGCCTCGATCCTGTCCGAGTTTGGTATGCCGGTGGATGCTTTCGCACTGGCCCTGATCAGCTTCAATATCGGTATCGAATTCGGTCAGCTATTTATCATTACCGTGGCTTTTTTCGGAGTCGCGCTGTGGTTCAAAAATCAGCAGACCTATCGCCATGTGGTGGTGATTCCGCTCTCGGTGATGATCTCCATCACGGGTTTGTACTGGTTCTGGGAACGGCTGGAGTGGGTCAGTTAAACGGGCGGGTATCGGAAGTAGACAATAAAAGTATGTCACGAAGAAGTTGAAGAGCACGAAGCACACGAAGACGGGATCATCTTCATGTACTTCATGTACTTCATGTACTTCATGTACTTCATGTACTTCGTGTACTTCGTGTCATCGTGATGCGGGTTGCTTCTGAAACTGTCAGTCCGGCATGCTGCAAAAATCGCCATGCCAGCATGCTGTTAGCGGGCATCCAATAAACAGCCTGGCAGAGTTTAAGACCGCACGGTTTACATCATTTCCAGATCATCCTGCACGGTATTGATACCGGCCTGCGCGCATTCTTCATCGGTAATTCCGGATGGTGCACCACTCACACCGACGGCTCCGACCAGTGCGCCACCAACATGGATGGGCAGGCCGCCCGGCGACATAATCAGATGGGGCTGACGGCCTATCGGGCTGTCCGCACGATCCACCATGGCCGAGGTTGCGCTGTTGAAGTTTGCTGCGGTGTACGCCTTGTCGCGGCTGATCGGCACTGTAATCTGGGCCGCAATCGTGTCGCGTAAGGTGACCTGTACGATGCCTTCTCTATCCACTACAGTAGCGGCAATTTGAATCCCGCGTTTGGTACATTCGGCAATCGCCCCCTGGGCAATTTTGGTTGCGGTGGGCAAAGATAGTCGCTTGGTGCTGATCATCATTGGCTCCTCCTGTGCAACCACTGTATTGGATAAAAATGTCATTAGAAAAAGAGCGCTGATAAGATATTTCATTTGTTATTCCCTGAGTTAGATTTGTTATGGGTTTGATGACGCTGAGGTGTTAATCTATTCAATCCCCGTATATAAATCAACCGTCATCGTGACACCATAATGCGTATTAAACAGAAATATCGAGGTAGCAAGACAACAGCCATGAATAGATTGATAAACCGACTTTTTTTCTCCGTACTGATAATCAGTAGCCTGGGCGCCTGTAAGGAGCTTGAGCCGATACTGGACAAGGTAAAACCGTTGATTGAACAGCAGACGCAGGGCTCCGATCAGTTTAGCAGTGGGCAGATTGGTGAAGCGATCAAGCAGGCGCTGGCGCAGGGTGTTGGCGATTCTGTCGATCTGCTGAGCCGGGTCAACGGCTTTAGTCTGAGCGATGTATACCGTATTCCGTTACCGCAACAGCTCGACAAAGCGGCTGATGTATTAAGAAAGTTTGGCCAGGGCAGGCAGGTCGATGAGTTTGAGCAGCGCCTTAATCTGGCCGCCGAACAATCGGTCGAAAAAGCAGTCCCGGTGTTTACCAGCGCGATTACTGCCATGACCCTGGACGACGCGATCAGCATCATGAAAGGTACCGACAATGCAGCAACCGCCTATTTCAAGGATAAAACCGATGCCATATTACGCAGCAAATTTCGTCCCATCATCAAGGCTGCCACCGACAAAACCGGCCTCACCAGCAGCTATAAATCACTCACCAGCAAGATCAGCACTCTTGCACCTGCGTATAGCACGCAACTGGTGGATATCGATGATTACGTGTTGAATCATGCGATGGATGCGCTGTTTGACCGGATTGCGATCGAAGAAAAACTGATCAGAGAACAACCGGCCAAACGCAGCACCGATCTGATGAAGTCGGTATACGGTTATTTTGCCCGATAGCGGGAGTTGCCGATGAAAGCCCTGCTACTGATTGCATGCCTGTGCCAGCTCAGCACTCCGCTGCTGGCGCAGAACTTTCAGCTGCAACAGCTCGCCTCCGGGTTGGGAGTGCCGTGGGGACTGGCGTTTATTAGTGCTGACGAGTTGCTGATTACCGAGCGTGATGGCAATGCGCGCATCCTCCACACCCGCAACGGGAAAATGCAGAAAATCAGCGGACTGCCAGCGGTATATGCAGAAGGTCAGGGTGGCCTGCTCGATGTTGCTGTGGCTCCCGATTATGCGCAATATCCCTGGCTCTATTTTACCTACAGCAAGTCTATTAACGGACAGGGCGCGACCACGCTGGCGCGCGCACAGCTGCAGCACAACCGTCTTCAGCAATGGCAGGATCTGCTGGTGACCACATCCGGCACCGATACCAGTCAACACTTTGGCAGTCGCATCGCTTTCGATGATCAGGGCCATGTGTATTTCGGCGTCGGTGATCGTGGTGAAAGACCGAACGCACAGAATCTGCAGAATCATGCCGGTTCTATTCTTCGACTGCAGCGGAATGGAGCATTACCGGCGGATAATCCCTTCATCGGCCAGGCTGATGCGCTGCCCGAAATCTGGAGCTATGGACATCGCAATCCGCAGGGGCTGGTGTGGGATAACACGCACCAGCGACTATGGGAAATCGAACACGGACCGCGCGGTGGCGATGAAATCAATTTGATTGAAAAAGGCCAGAACTATGGCTGGCCGGTGATTTCCTATGGCAAGGAATACTGGGGTCCGGTGGCCGTGGGCGAAGGCACCGAGCGTGCCGGCATGCAACAGCCGGTCAAGGTTTACGATCCCTCGATTGCTCCCGGCAGCCTGCTGTACTACAGTGCGGATGCCTTTCCCGAGTGGCAGGGCAATCTATTCGCCGGTGCGCTCAAACTGCGTCACCTGAACCGAATCACGCTGAATGAAAAGGGTGCAGCGATTGCCGAAGAGCGCCTGTTGCAGGATCTCGGCGAACGCATCCGGGCGCTGGCACAGAGCCCCGAAGGCTGGCTCTATTTCTCGACCGACAGCGGCAAGATTTTTGTGCTCAGACCCAACTGACCCAACGCTAAACGATTACACAAATTTTACCGATTATTCACAGGAATCCTTATGCAAAACAAACTGAACCCGCCCACAGAAGCCGAACTGGACTGGCTTGATGACTTTTTGCTGGAGCGGATCGATGAAGACCTCGCGGTCGAAGGTCAGGATGAAGGCATCTTCGATCTTTCCACGCTGGACGGCTTTTTTACCGCCATCGTGAGTGGTCCCGCTATGATTCCACCCTCGCGCTGGTTACTCTCGCTGTGGGGAGACTTTGAACCGGAATGGGAAAGCCAGCAGGAAGCCGAAAAAGTGCTCTCTCTGCTGATGCGCTATATGAACAGTGTGGCCGCCTTTCTGATGAAAGATCCGAAAAACTTCGAACCGATGTTCATGGAACGCGAATCCAAAGGACAAACCTATATGATTGTCGATGAATGGTGCGAAGGTTATATGCGTGGCGTGAGTTTGAATGCTGATCAATGGCAAATGGATTCCACCGAAATGAGCAAACTGCTGGCACCGATCAAGGCCTTTACCCCGGAATTCACCGCCGCAAACTTCGATGAACTGTCGGATCAGGAAATCGAAAAGCTACAGCAATCCATCACCCCGAATGTGATCGCCATACACACTTACTGGCTGCGTCAGCGCTCGCTACAAGAGCCGCAATTCAAGGCCTTTCGTCATAGTGAACCACCGGTCGGACGCAACGACCCCTGTCCCTGTGGCAGTGGCAAGAAATACAAAAAGTGCTGCTTGCATTGAGTGAGTTGCCGGTGGGCGTTGATTAAGGCGTGATCGTTTACTAATCTTTTTTCAGAATCTTAAGGCGTGGATAATTGGGGCAGAAGCTATCGGCATCGATCTGTTTACCGGCCAGGGCCTGATTGCACTGATCGGGATTCGGGCAGCGTTCGCAGGCCCAGATATGGCGAGCTTTCTCAGCATCGGAGGTTTTCGCCGCGTATTTTTTTAGCGGGATATTCAACAGGCCCAGCATTTTGCTTAAGCGCAGGCTCTCAATCCGGTCAGCCAGCTTACGCTGGCGCTGGCGCATAAACCTGAAATTACGGCCAAGGTGGATCGCCATCACAATAAACAGAGTGAGCAACAGCAGGCCAATACAGATCAAAATGATGGAGTCGGAACTCATTGTATTCACTAACCACGATCAGGTGAAAGAAACGCTATTATAACCTGAAACTGGGAATATGAAAAAAGCGTGAAATGCGTGAAAACTACCGAGTCAAAGACAGTCTTGCTTTATAGCTGCCTCTGGGAGGCGGTAAAACTCCATCCAGCAACCGAAGGCATTGAGTTCTCAAAATTCGGTGTCCCAAGAATATATACCGTAGAATAAAGGCGAGTTGATCGGTCAAAGCTGGACCTGGATTAACAATATTGAAACCAATCCCTGTTCGGAAACTAAAACTATGAATGAGCACCTCAGCGCATCGAATGGAATTCGGCCCCGCATCTTTCAGCTGTTGAAGTTATTGCTGCTCCTGCTGTATGCAGTAACCGCTAGCGCTGCACCGCTACCGGGCTACAACGTGGATATAAACACGACCTCGGTCTCCGGCGTCTCTTCCGGCGGCTACATGGCGCTGCAATTTGGCACTGCCCACTCCGACATAGTGAGTGGAGTCGGTGTGTTTGCCGGAGGGCCCTATCGCTGCGCCGCAGATGGCGTCAACGCGGCTCTTGGGCCCTGCATGCAGGGCCAGCCCGATCCTCTGCAAGCCATCGCCGAGATTGAAACTGCCGCCGCTAACGGCAGTATCGCCGCGCCGAGTAACCTGTTGCGTCAGCAGGTCTGGTTGTTTTCCGGATACAAAGACGGTGTGGTCCGGCAATCGGTGATGAATAGCCTGTATGACGCTGTCACGCACTATGTTCCACACACACAGGTTTACTACCAGGATACGCTTGGCACCGGTCATGCCATGATCACACAACAGTATGGAGCGGAATGCTCGTTGACCGATGCACCGTTCATCAACGATTGCGACTACGACGGGGCCGGTCTACTGTTGCAGCATCTGTATGGAAAATTGACTGCGCCGGTAGCGGGTGTATCCGCCGGTGAGATTATTGCATTCGATCAAAGCGCATTTACAGCGCAGGATAGCCGCAGCATTGGGTTAGCGAAACAGGGCTATCTGTATGTGCCGCAAGCCTGCGCTCAACAGCAGTCGTGCCGGGTGCATGTCGTATTTCATGGCTGTCGCCAGAATGCCGATGAAGTCGATGACGCCTTCTACCGCAACGCCGGATACAACCAGTGGGCGGATAACAACGGCATCATCATCCTGTACCCGCAAACACAGGCGACCCGGACGGGTCCTTTCAACCCCAGGGGCTGTTGGGACTGGTGGGGTTATAGCGGAGCGGATTTTGCCTATCGCAATGGCGCTCAGATCCATGCGGTCCGAAACATGCTAAAGCAACTGTCTCAGAGTTACCGACCGACCGAATCTATTTCCCCCGCTAAGCCGCCAGCACTGCTCGCAATCGATGCCACCGCTACATCGGTATCACTGGTCTGGAATCCGGGCCGGAACAGGTCCGGATACCAGCTCTATCGGGCGACAGACAATAGCGACCGCTTCGAACCCGTGAACCTTAACCCGGTCAACGGCAACAGCTATGTCGACCGGGGGCTCTCCCCAGCCACGGCGTACCGCTACCGACTGGGATTCATCACCGACACGGGCGAAGAACTGGCGTCCGACACAACAACCATCACCACCCGTTCTCCAGTCGCCAGCTGCGACCCCTATTACAGCAATAACATCACGCACGTGAGCGCAGGTCGAGCCCAGGTGTGGTTCGGGCTCACCTTCGCCCGAGGCTCCTGGGACTATATGGGGTTATGGAGTCTATTCAGCGAAACCGCACTGTTCAGGGATGGTGACGGCTTTCAGGTGGGTGTCTGCGATACTGGAAAGAAATGACGCTAATTACACAAAATAAAAGGCATGGCTAAGGACCGGACTCAAGGGTCAAAATTCATCAAGGGCAGGTGTCCAGGTGTTCAGCGGTCCTGGCTCGACGGGAGCTTAATTAAACCGTTAACTGATTGATTAATCGACTTATAAAACTATTTAAGTTCAGTTAGTACTACTAAAAGCTAAAGGCACCTCATATTGTTTTTACATGATGAATACGGGCAATGTGGCAGTTGCGGTCGTTATTGTTATGAATTATTTTTGGAGGCAGGATGATTCTCCCTAAAACCGTTATCTTTTGGGTCGGTCCGACCCAGGAAACTCCAGAAATAGCCTCCGGACTCAGGTCAATATGAATCAGTCCACAAACAACGTATACGCACTGTGCCAGTGCGATCATTACAATGTCAGCGCTCTCTATAAACATTTCATCAGGAAAGGGAATAAATAGATACACTGTTCGCGAATTCCCCCCATTTTATTGCTATGCTTTCAGCAATTAAATTCAGATAGTCGAGAGTTTCATGATTTCAACTCTTAAATCCCAATTATTGTCATTTGGTTTGTTACGCTAGGGATTAATCGGTTTGGCAATTACTACGATGCTATTGCCTATGGTTGAATGGGTGGTAGTGTTATTACTGGATGTCATCACGAAGGTTCGAGCGGCGGGTGAATCGGGTGATTTACACTGTGCCATCAGCCGGGGCCAAACAATTGTGATAGTCATCATGCTGGTCTTCTGGATTCCCTTTTTTATGTCTCTAAGGTCGTAATGACTTTGATTCATTATTCACAACTCGATTGAGTTAATTTCACCATCGCTTTGAGGAGACTGGTTCCTTGCTGAAAAAATACAACCGGGGTGTTGTGGGAATTATCACGACTGTTTTGCTGTCGTTTTTAGCGCCGGTATTTGCGCAAAACACCGATGTGGAATTTGAAACCTGCCTCGCCGCACTGGGTGAGCGTGCGCGCAGTGAAGGCGTGGATAGCGCGATCGTCACTTCAGTATTGAAAGATACCAGGCGTCTCGAAAGGGTGATCAAACTCGATCGTAGCCAGCCTGAATTCACCAGTACCTTTGCCGACTACTATAACCGCCGTGTAACAACACAACGCGTGGAGCAGGGTCGTGCGCTTTATGACAAACATCGCGACCTGCTGAAACGGCTGCAACTTGAGTACGGTGTGCCCGCCCATTATCTGCTGGCTTTCTGGGGCCTCGAAACTAACTATGGTAGCTACTTCGGTAAAATTCCCACCACAGATGCCCTGGCAACGCTGTCCTGTGACCCGCGCCGTGCGAGCTTTTTCTCGGATGAATTCATTTCGGCGCTGAAGATTATTGCAACCGGTGATGTTGAGCTAAAGCGCATGCGTGGCTCCTGGGCCGGTGCCATCGGGCATGTCCAGTTCCTGCCGTCGGTATTTCTGAAATATGCAGTCGATGGAGATGGGGATAGCCGGCGCGATTTGTGGGGGAGCATCCCTGATGCACTGGCTTCAGCGGCTAATTTTCTGCGTGGTATTGGCTGGAAGAGGGAGCTACGTTGGGGACGCGAAATCAGCTTGCCGCAGAATTTCGACTACAGCCTCTCTGGCCGAGACCAGAAACGGTCGCTGACAGAATGGGTAGGCCTCGGTGTTACTGATGCCTATGGCAGCGCTCTACCATTGCTCGCCATCAACGCCGCTGTGCTGGTACCCGCTGGCCACCGTGGACCTGTATTTCTTGTCTACGACAATTTCGAAGTCATCATGCGCTGGAACCGTTCCGAGTATTACGCTATTGCGGTAGGAAGACTGGCCGATCGTATTGCCGGAAGTGTGGAGTTGACTCGCGCAGCCGACCCGGACAGCGATCCAATCACTTTAGCGGAAGTAAAACGTTTACAACAGGACCTTGTGTTGCTGGGCTACGATGCTGGCAATCCAGACGGCATGTTCGGCCCTGCTACGCGTCGGGCGTTGAGCCGATTCCAGCAGGCAAAAGGTATGATCGCCGATGGCCATCTTAACAGGCAGGCGCTACAGGCCGTGCGCAAAGCC
>JACKQG010000834.1_pt1 | contig 43541 bp, 34 predicted proteins | sample 8237621 | NCBI WGS metagenome assembly JACKQG01 (sample SAMN15677084, study PRJNA649215) | marine metagenome | biome: marine; feature: Black Sea; material: saline water; isolation source: suspended particulate matter (SPM) from the Black Sea western gyre | collected 2013-06-09/2013-06-10 | depth... | reverse complement strand
CCCCCTCTTCTTCGACGCTGCCGACCGGCACGATGCCGCCGAAATCGCCGCGGGAAATCTCAGCTTCCACGGCCTGCACGTCGCCGCCAGCTGGGAAGAGGTTTCGCCCGCCCACCGGGACTTCCTGCAAATTTACAGCCGGCTGCGACGCCTTAAAACCGCTGAGTGATTCGTTCATGATTCTGCCAAAATCTGATCCGTTCATGGTGAACCACTCACGGTGAACCGCACCGGGCTGGGAGAAGGAGATAGGCAGAATCATTTATAGGCAGAACGATTGGGAGAGGAAAACGTTCCAGACCTTGGAAAAGTCAGGTAGGGCGGGCCTCGCCGAGGCCGCCGCGCTCCGCACCGGTTTCCAAACATTGGAAGAATTTCCACCACGAAAAACACGAACCACACGAAAAGTTCCAGACATTGGAAAATATTCAGCCGCAAAAACGCGCAGAAAGCGCCTGAAAGCGAAGCGATAAATAATTTCCGAAGGAAATAGTGCCGAAGGCACGGTTCAAAATTCCAGACATTGGAAAACGTAGACGCGATGCCTCGTTGCGGTTCCAATGCTTGGAAAATTACGAGATTACGGGACCGACCCCTTCGCCCAGGTGCCGCGAACCTTCTGAAACTCCGAACACTCGTGATGGCGGTCCGCGCCGTCCGGGCCGACAAACTCCGCCACGAACTCAACCGTTCCCTCCGTATCCGACCGACCGCCCGCTTCCACAGACAGTACATGCAACCGTTGCCATTCGACCTGTTTGATCCATTGACGGATTGATGCGGCCAGATCGGGCGTGCGCGATGCGGGCAGGGTGGTTTCCACCAGATAGTCGACGTCTGCCAAAACATACGCCGTGTAGCGCGACCGCATTAGCGCCTCCGCCGTCGGCGCACCCTTGCGACCGGCAATCCACTTGCCGCAGCACGCCTGTAATATTTCCCCGCTTCCGCACGGGCAGTCCATTGTTTTCATGACCCAACGTTAATTCAGTCGCCCCCGCCGCACGATTGAAAAGTTCCAGGCATTGGAAGCCGCGAGCCGCGGCGCCCGCATTGCGCTTCCAATGTCTGGAAAAATGAGCCGCAAAAGTTCCGAAACATGATTTTGCCAAAATATGATCCGCACCGGACTGAGTGGAGAAACCGGCAAAATCATTGATGGGCAAAATGATTGGGAGAGGAAAAAAATAATCACCGCAAAAGAGCGTAGAGAACGCAGCGTTTCCTGTGGGTGGAGCAATTTATGCCCTTTTACCTCTGCAATAACGGGGCTTTGCAGTCTGGGCAAATACAATTGCATTTGAGGCCGGATTCAACCTCAGAAATATGAAAAAGAACTTCGTCCCTTAGGCCAAAAGGGAGTCTTATGCTCGCGTTGGTCCCATTAGTGTCCATTAGTGTGAATTAGTGGTTAAAAAATCTTAGTGAGCTTGCAACCAATTTTCCCCGACGCCGCAGTCGACGATGAGGGGGACACTTAAAGGAAGAGCGTCCTGCATGAGTTTCTGGATTTCGGGGATGAGGTGTTGTTCGTCGTTATGAAGGTCGAAGACGAGTTCGTCGTGCACCTGGAGAAGTAACTTCGTTTTTTTGCCGCGCAGGAGTTTTTCGATACGGATCATGGCGATTTTGATCATGTCGGCGGCGGAACCCTGGATGGGGGCGTTGATGGCGTAGCGTTCGGCGGCGGCGCGGACGGTTCCATTCGCCGAGTTGATGTCGCGGATGTGGCGTCGGCGTCCGGAGATGGTTTCGACGTAGCCCTTTTCTTTGGCGGTTTCGATGACGCCGTCCATGAAGGTTTTCACGGCGGGGTACTGTGCGAAATAGCTTTCGATAATTTCGGCGGCCTCTTTGCGCGGGATGCGCAGCCGCTGCGAGAGGCCGAAGGCGGAGATGCCGTAGATGATGCCGAAGTTAACCATTTTGGCTTTGCGGCGCATGTCGGAGGTGACATCGGCGAGCGGCACGCCAAAGACGCGCGCGGCGGTGGCGGTGTGGATGTCCTCGCCATCGATGAAGGCCTGTTTCATTCCTTCGTCGCCGCTGAGGTGCGCCATGATGCGCAGCTCGATCTGCGAGTAGTCGGCGGCCAGCAGGGTGAACTCTTTGCCGCCGGCGACAAAGGCGCGGCGGATTTCCTGTCCCTGTTCGGTGCGGATCGGAATGTTCTGGATGTTGGGGTTGCTTGACGCCAGCCGTCCGGTCGTCGTCACCGCCTGGTTAAAGGAGGTGTGGATGCGTCCGGTATTTTCGGCGATGCATTCGGGCAGGGCGTCGACGTAGGTGCTTTTCAGTTTGGTGGCGCTGCGGTAGTCGAGAATGGTTCCGATAATCTCGTGATCACCCGCCAGCTTCTGCAACTCTTCCTCATTGGTTTTGTACTGTCCCGTTTTGGTTTTCTTCGGATTGTCGACCAGATGCATTTCGTCGAACAAAACTTCGCCGAGCTGCTTGGGGGAGTTGAGGTTGAATTCGTGTCCGGCCAGCTCGTAAACGTGTTTTTCGTAGCCCTCAATTTCGGCGGCCAGCCGACCGGAAATTTCTTTGAGCGCAGATGTGTCGAGCGCGACGCCGTTGGCTTCCATTTCAATCAGCACCGGAATCAACGGGCATTCAATGGTCTCGAAGACCTCCTTGAGTTTTCGTTCCTCCAGCTGCGGCTCCAGAATTTCGCGCAGCTGTACCGTCACATCGGCGTCTTCGCAGGCGTAGTCACACAGCTTGTCGAGCGGCACATCGTTCATATTGATCTGCTCGCTTTTCTTTTCACCGATCAGCGCACTGATCGGGATCGGCTGATAGCCCAGATGTGTTCCGGCCAATCGATCGAGGCCGTGGCGTTGGTCGGGATCGAGCAGGTAGTGGGCGATCATCGTGTCGAACAGCTTGCCCTTCACCTCAACGCCCGCCGCCTGCATCATGGCGACATCGAATTTTAAATTGTGCCCGGTTTTTTGAATGTTCTGATCCGCAAAGATCGGTGCGAACGGCTCCAAAGCCTTTTGTAATTCTTCCGTATCAGGTGGAAGCGTTACGTACCACGCTTCGTGCGGCTTTAGCGCAAAGGCGATGCCGATCAGTTTGTCTTTGCGCGGATCCAGCCCCGTGGTCTCCACATCAAAACAGCAGGCTGAGCCTGCACCCAATAATTTTTGCGCAAGCCGTTGGCGATCCTCTGCGGTCTGGACGAGGGTGTATTTGTGCTTCACGTCGTCGATGGTTTTATACGACGGGACCTCTTCGACCGCCGGAGCAGCGGGGGCCTGTTGAGAAGCAAAGGCGAAGAGGTCGCCCTGTCCGTCGGTGGGCGGGGGCGGCGCGAAGTGGGCGGCTGGCGCGGGCGCTTTGCCGAACAGCCGTTTGGAAAAGGAGGTGAATTCGAATTCGGAGAAAAGGGCACCGAGCTTGTCCTCGTCGAGCTTGCCGCGGATGAGTCCGGCGGGGTCGAAGTCGAGCGGTACGTCGGTGTGGATGGTGACGAGCCGTTTGCAGAGGTGCGCGCGCTCGACGTTGGCCTCGATATTTTCCTTCTGCTTGCCTTTCAGCTCGTTGGTGTGTTCGAGCAGGTTTTCGAGCGAGCCGTACTGCGCGATCAGCTTCTGCGCCGTCTTGGGGCCGATGCCGGGAATGCCGGGAATGTTGTCGGCAGCGTCACCCGCCATGCCGAGAATATCGACGACCTGCTCGATTTTTTCGATGCCCCATTGTTCGAGCACTTCTTTGACGCCGAGCACCTCGGCATCCGCCCCTTTTTTTGCGGGCTTCATCATAAAGGTGTGTTTGTCGACCAGCTGGGCGAAGTCCTTGTCGGGTGTGACCATGTAGGTGTCGAAGCCTTCCTGCTCCGCTTTGCGGGCGAGAGTTCCGATGATGTCGTCGGCCTCAAAGCCCTGCTTGGTGAGTACGGGAATTTTGAACGCTTCCAAAAATTCCATAATAGCGGGGACGGCGGCGCGGATCTCTTCGGGGGTGTCTTCGCGCTGCGCTTTGTACTCGGGAAATTCGTCGTGGCGGAAGGTGGGCCCGGAGACATCGAAGGCGACGGCGATATGCGTCGGCTCCTGTTTGTCGATGATTTCCAGCAGGGCATTGAGAAAGCCGAACACCGCCGAGACGTTGCGACCCTTCGAGTTGATCATCGGGTTGCGGATGAAGGCAAAGTAGGAGCGATAGACCATCGCCATGCCATCGAGTAAGAAAAGTTTTTTGCTCATGCGGGCGAGTGTAGCGGTTTTTCCAATGTTTGGAAAAGCCGCAAACTCGCTGTCGAAGGTCAAAGGTCTGAAGATTGAATGTAAGGACTTTGGGCCTTTGACGTTTTGACTTTTGACTTCAGCCGAGCAGTTTTTTACCGAGCAGGCCGACGATGAAGCCGAGGACGGCGCCGAAGGCCGGAAGCCAATGGTGCTTGAGTTTCGCTTGAGGGGCGATGTCCTGAAAGACGAGGTAGAGAATCCCGCCGCCGGCGAAGACCATGATGCCAGCGGTGACAGCCGGGAAATTCTGCAGGAAGAAAAACCCCGAGAGCGCGGCGGCCGGGCCGAGGAAACTGACGAAGAACATCTGCCAGAGAATCAGCGCGCTGCGGCCTGTGTTTTCGCGCAGTTCGCGGAAGGCGTTGAAGCCTTCCGGAAGATTCTGCGCACCGATAAACAGGGCCAACAGTAGGCCGAGCCGATGATCGTGGGCGAAGACGGCGCCGAGCGCGATGGCTTCGGGGATAAAGTCGCTGAGCATGGCGGTGAACTGCGCTTTCGACCCGCCGGAGCGGTTCAGCTCAATATCCAGCAGGCAGAAGGTGAGTCCGCCGGCCGCGAACAGCAGTCCGAGGGTTGGCGCGGTAAGGGTTTCGAGTCCATGCGGCACCAGCGCGAAGGCGACTGCGGCGATGAGGATGCCGCCGCCGAAAGCGACGATGCCGCGAATGATTTCCTTTTTGAGCAGACTTTCCCGGAAGCGTTCGAGCGCGGCAAGGCTCGCGCCGATAAAGGCGGTGAACCCGGCGATCCAGGAAAACAAAATGAGGGTGACGATCTGGTTCATGCCGGGAAGCCTAACGGCTCCCGGGGCGAAGGTCAAAGGTCTGAAGGTCGAATGTCAGGAACTTTTGATCTTCGATTTTATGACCTTTGACTTTCTAGCAAAACATCCCGGCGAGCAGGCCGGAGCCCATGGATTGGAGGTCTTCCATTTTCTGGGTGGCTTCGAGCAGGTCGGAGAGCGAGAGCAGTTCTTCAGTAAGCATCAGGCGGACGAGGGGCTGATGCTCCACCGCGGCGTTGATGCGCAGCGTGGTTCCGTCTTCGATCAGCACAAACATGATGTCGTCTTTGCGGACCTGATAGATGAGCTGTTCGGTGTGCAGGCGGTTGACGTAGAATTCCTCGTGGCGCAGGGCGCGCACAAAGCGGCCGAGCAGAAATTCGGTGATGTCATGAGACGGGAATTCGAGGTCGATGGAGTCAACCTCTTCCGAGCTGCCGGCCAGCTCCTTGCGCAGGCCGGATTTGCCGTTGAAGGATTTCATCAGCAGCGGCGGAGCGAGCATGGTGGTGATGACGGTCATCATGATGGCGACGCCGAAAATCCCCTGGTCGATGATGCCGGCGGCCAGTCCGATACCGGCGACGATGAGGGCGACTTCGCCGCGCGGCAGCATGCCGAGGCCGATGCGCAGGGCGCCGCGCGCGTTGAAGCGCATCGCCCAGGCGGGCAGGCCGCAACCGAGCACTTTGGAAAAGACGGCGAGCAGCGAGTAGACCGCGCCGAACAGCAGCACCGGTTTCATGGCGGAGAAGTCGACCATCATGCCCATGACGCAGAAGAAGATGGGAACGAGAATGTTGTAGACGCCTTCGAGGTTTTCCTCGATCTCGTGCGCGAGGTCGGTGCGCGAGAGCGCCAGGCCCATGATATAGGCACCGATGATCATGGCCAGCCCGGCCATTTCGGCGAGACCCGCGAGGAGCATCGCCAGCCCGAAGCAGATGGCGACCATGATTTCTTTGGATTTAAACTGTTTGATGGCGCTGGTGATTTTGCGCGCATAGGTTAGCCCGAGCGCGGTGACGACCACAAAGAAGCCGATGGCTTTGGCGGCGATGATGCCGATTCCTCCCCAGTCAACGGCGCCGCCGTCCATGCTGACTTTGGCCATCCCCATGACGATGGCGAGCGCAACGATGCCGAAGACGTCGTCGAACACCGCACCGGCCAGAATGGTGACCCCTTCGGGCGAGGCCATTTTGCGTTTTTCGGCGAGGATGCGCGCGGTGATGCCGACGGAGGTAGCGACGGAAATGACACCGAGGAAGAGCGCGGCCGGATCCATAACGTTGTGAATGCCGTTGCTGGGCCAGAGCACGGCGGTGAGATCGCCGACAAAAAAGGCGGTGAGCAGTCCGCCGAGACCGACGACGGAGCCGACAACGGAGTAGCGCAGGAAGGCGGCGAGGTCGGTTTCGAGACCGGCAAGAAACAGCAGGATGATGGAGGCGAGGGTGGCGATGCCGTAGAGTTCGGCGGAGGCGGCGAAGCCGGCGTGTTCGATAAACAGCGGCCCGAAGTCGGGAAGGATGATTTTCGAGCCGAGCGCGTAGGGGCCGATGATCATGCCGGAAATAAGCTCGCCGAGGACGGAGGGCATTTTCAGAAAGCGGGTTGCCAGATAGCCGCCCACTTTTGCAACGATGATGATGACGGCCAGCTGAATCACCAGAAGCATCATCATGTGGGTGATGTTCTGCCCGGAGCCGGCGGCCTCCGCGACATGCTGGGCGGTGTGGGCGACGACATTGGTGGTCATGAGTTCTCTCCGGGTTAGTCAGTCAGCAGGTGAAGGATTTCCTCGGCAGATCCGGCGGCGACCAGTTTTTCGCGCAACTCTTTGTTGCCGAGCAGTTTGCTGATCTCGGCCAGAAACTGAATGTGCGGTCCGACGCGGTGCTCCGGCGAGAGGGTCATAATAAAGATCGTGCAGGGCTGGCCGTCCATGGCGTCGAAGTCTATGCCGCCCGGTTTAATGGCAATGGCAACGAGCAGTTCACTGACGGCATCGGTTTTCCCGTGCGGTATGGCAATTCCATTCTGCATGCCGGTGGACATTTTGGCTTCGCGGTTGAGCGCGGCCTGCAGGGCGGCATCCCGGTCAGAAATCGAATTATTTTCCGCCAGAAAATCGATCAGCTCTTCGATTGCGGCCTCTTTGGTTTCCGCCAGCAAGTTCGGCAAAATTGAATTTTTTGAAAGCATTTTTTTAAGATTCATAACCTCTCCATGCAACACAGAATCAGGCATTTTGGTCTTCTAAGGAGTCGGGTCAATGAAAAACCCGACAAAAGTAGGAGGCGGAATTTCACGAATCGCTATCTATACTTCATTATTATCGTGTTTCACCTTGCGCCCCGTTTTATTTTGGAGTAACAATCGCCCAATCAATTGGGGCCACTAACAAGAGGCCAGTGAATAGTAATAACTGCAACAGGAGAATTCAAAATGGCAAAAGCAGCAACCAAATCACAGATCATCGCTAAAGTCGCTGAAGACGCTGATATCAGCAAAGTACAGGCAAAAGCCGCTATCGAATCACTCGTTAATCAGGCGTATGCAGGTGCTGCAGACGGCTTCACCGTTCCGGGTCTTGGCAAGCTGGTTAAAGTAGAGCGCAAAGCTCGTCAGGGCCGCAACCCTGCTACCGGCGAAACCATTCAGATCGCTGCAAAAACGGTTCTTAAATTCCGTATTGCTAAAGCAGCTAAAGACGCTGTTCTTGGTTAATCGCACTTGCGATAAACAGCCGTTTCGTATGAGGCGGCTGTTTTTTTTGCGCTTGCATAGTTTCGTTTATCCGGATAAACAGATGTTTATGACGATTACTCAACAACTTCAAACCGCTGGACGACCGTTGCTGTCCGTGGAATTCTTTCCGCCGAAGACAGAAGCCGGACGCGCAACCTTCGACCAAACCGCGGTGGAGCTGTTGCAGCTTAAGCCCGACTTTGTTTCTGTCACCTGCGGGGCGGGCGGCACCGCCGCCGGACCGACGCTGGAAATTTCCACGCAGTTAAGTACCCAGGGCTATCGCTCGGTGATGCCGCACTGCACCTGCGTCGACCGCTCGCGCGACGAAGTGCTCGACTCGGTGGATGAATTTGTTGCCGCCGGATTCAACAATATAATGGCTCTGCGCGGCGACCCGCCGAAGGGCGAGCGCTACTTTAAACCTGCGCCGGACGGCTTCCGCTACGCCGCCGAAATGGTCGCCGCTCTGCGCGAACGGCAGCCGGCGCTTTGCATTGGTGTGGCCGGCTATCCCGAAAAACATCCCGAGGCGCTCAACGTGGATGAGGATATCCGGCATCTCAAAGAAAAAGTAGATGCCGGGGCAGACTTCATCACCACCCAGCTCTTTCTGAATAACGGCGCCTATTTCGAATTTGTCGACCGCTGCCGTTCGGAGGGCATCACGGCGCCGATTCTTCCGGGCCTGCTGCCCATCCTCTCGCTGGAGCAGATCAAGCGGATGCGCACCTTCTGCGATTTCCAGGTGCCGAGCCGCCTGCTGCAAGACCTCGAAGCCGCGCAGGACAACCCGGAAAAAGCGGAACGCGTCGGGCTGTACTGGACCGTCGAACAGATTTCTGAACTGGTCGAAGGTGGTGCGCCGGGCATTCACCTCTATTTGCTCAACCGCGCCCAGACCATATTCTATCCCGAGCTGTCCGCCTGCCTCGCGCGCGTTCGCGGGGAATAGAGGCTTGCCGCCGTTGGCGGAACAGGGTTCCAACCATTGGAAAAACTGCGCGTGCCCATGCAATTGGCTTCCAACCATTGGAAAAAAAGAGCATATGTTTTTCAATGTTTGGAAAAATTACAGCACTACTCCTGCTCATCGCCGCCATTGCCGGTTGCGCCGCCCCAACCTATGAGGACGGCACGCCGCGCGAATATTCCGATATGCCGTGGGGCACTCCCGCCACGTGGGAAGGGTCCATCGGCATTCCCGGCATGAGCGGATACGAGTAAAAGAAAAAAGCCCCCGGTTTCCCGGAGGCTTTTTTGGAAACGAACCGTTTCCTATTTTTGCAGGATGCGCAGCATCCGGCGCAGCGGCTCGGCCGCGCCCCACAGCAGCTGGTCACCCACCGTGAAGGCGCTCAGGTACTCCGGCCCCATTTTCATTTTGCGGATGCGTCCGACCGGTACGGTCAGCGTTCCGGAAATGGCGGCGGGCGTCAGACGGGCGAGCGAATCTTCTTTGTTGTTGTCGACTACATCCACCCACTCGTTGTCGTTGCGCAGGATCTCCATGATCTCCTCGACGGGCACGTCTTGGGTCAGCTTGATGGTCAGCGCCTGCGAGTGCGAGCGCATTGCGCCAATGCGGACGCAAATGCCGTCGATCGGAATCAGCGGATCGTTCTGCAGAATTTTATTGGTTTCCACAAAACCCTTCCACTCCTCTTTGGTCTGGCCGTCGTCGACCGCTTTGTCGATCCACGGAATCAGCGAGCCGGCCAGCGGCGCGCCGAAGCGCTCGATCGGGATGCTATCGCCGTTGAGGCACGCGGTCACTTTGCGGTCGATATCGAGAATCGCGGACGACGGCGTGGCCAGCTCATCGGCCACGCAGCCGTTGAGCGAGCCCATCTGGCAGAGCAGTTCGCGCATATTTTGCGCGCCCGCGCCGGAGGCCGCCTGATAGGTCATCGAAGAGACCCACTCGACGAGTCCCGCTTTAAAGAGGCCGCCGATGGCCATCAGCATCAGACTGACGGTACAGTTGCCGCCGATGAAATCTTTTTTGCCGTCAGCCAGTGCTTGGTCGATCACCGGACTGTTGACCGGGTCGAGCACAATGACCGCCTGTTCGGCCATACGCAGGGTGGAGGCCGCATCAATCCAGTAGCCGTTCCAGCCCGTGGCGCGCAGTTTTCCGTGCACGGCCGTGGTGTAGTCGCCGCCCTGGCAGGTCAGAACCACATCCATCGCGCTCAGGGCACCGATGTCGAATGCGTCGAGCAGCACGGAATCGCCTTTGCCGACGTTCGGCGCGGCTTGTCCGGCCTGCGAGGTGGTGAAGAACACCGGAGCGATGTTTTCAAAATCATTTTCCGCGCGCATGCGTTCCATCAGAACGGAACCCACCATGCCGCGCCATCCAACTAAACCAACTTTCATGTTACAACCCCCAATGGTAAATATAAAATTCAACGGTTTTGGAATAGTGGGATCCTAGATTGATGGATGATTGGGATTTCTATTCCTCAATAATCCAATATTCCTTTATTCCATCATTCTTTTTTCCTTTTCTACAGACGGAGTCTGTGGAAAAGACGTGGACGGTATTTGATTTAAAAATGAAAAACAAGCCGCTATTGTGTCCGGAATGTTCAAGATTCCTTTTATTCTAGCCGAGATCATTCCGCAAAGCGAGGTGTTCTTAGATTACAGCCAGCCGCCGAGCGGTGTGGCGCTGGCGGGGCTTTTCTTTCTGTTGATTCTGTGCGCCGGAGTTGTGCTGGATGTGGGGCTAGCGCTTTATTTTATGAAACGGCCGCCCCGTCCCGGCGTGTGGTATGAAGATCTGGTGGCGCGCGCCCTGCCCGGCAAGTTGGTCTTGATCCTGATGCTGACCCTTGTGGCGGTCTATGTGGCTTGTTCGCTAGTGTATGGAAGTCTGTTCCCGTATGCGTATGAGCTTGAGCCACATACGCTCCTGTTTCAGGCGCTCTTTTTCCATCTGCCGGCTTTGACGATCCTTTGCGGGGTCTTTATTCATCGTCGCGCCTCCGGTCGCGAACAGCTCGGCATTTCCTGGCGCCGCGCGCCAATGATGCTGGGGCTGTCCGGGTTGCTCTATCTGGCCGCGATTCCGATCCTCTGGTTCTACAGCTTGCTCTATCAGGTTTTTCTCTATCAGTTCGGCTTCAACTTCTACCTGCAGGAGGTGGCCGAGGCCTTCCTTGCGCCCGCCGCGGTGCCGGAGCGGATAGCGATGTATTTTGTGGCCATCGTTCTCGCACCGGTTTTCGAGGAGTTTTTGTTCCGCGGGGTGCTACTGCCCTGGATGGTTCGTCGCACGGGGCTTTGGCCGGGAATTGCGATCGTCTCTACCTTCTTCGCCGCGATGCATTTACATCTGCCGTCTTTTTTGCCACTGTTTCTGCTGTCGGCTATGTTTTGTGTGGCTTACGCCCGTACCCGCTCGCTGCTGGTGCCGATCGGCATGCACGCCTGTTTTAACGCAGTGACTGTCATTTTGTTAGTATTGACGGGGGGATGAGGCCTCAAGGCAAAAAAATGCCATTTTTTTCCGGACATTGGGGAGTGGTCTGCGTATATTGCACGATCTCTCTGTAAAACAAGCAGGGCAAATCGATTTTTGTATCGGCGAAGGGGTCAGGGTTGAATAATTTTATTGAAAGTTTGGGGTTGAGCGAGGAGCGGTACGATACCGAGTCCCTGATGACGTCCTTTTTTTCCGAAATGAAAAAGGGTCTGGCCGGGGAAGAAAGTTCGCTGGCGATGCTTCGGGCCTACATGAATGTCGGCCAAGACGTCGAGAAAAACCGCAAGGTCATCGTGATCGATGCTGGCGGAACCAATCTGCGCATCGGGACGGCGCGGTTTGACGATGCGGGCACGTTGAAGATCGAACATTTCCAGAGGAGCGGAATGCTCGGCGTCGGCAAACAGATTTCCAAACAAGAATTTTTTGAAAAGCTTGCGGACCGCGTTACACCGGTCATTAATGAATCGGACTCCATCGGGTTCTGTTTCTCCTACCCCTGCCAAGCTCAGCCGAACCATGACGGTAAACTGCTTCAGTGGACCAAAGGCATCGACGCGCCGGAAGTGGTCGGCTGTTTCCTCGGCGAAGAGCTCAACCGGGTCTTTGAAGCGCGCGGGATCGCGCGCAAAAAAATTGTGCTTCTCAACGACGCCGTGGCCACGATGATTGCGGGTGTCTCGGAAGGGGCCGCGCGCGGCGCTAAAGGATACGTCGGCTTCATTCTCGGCACCGGAACCAATACGGCTTATCTGGAATCTGGAAGGGTCATCAATGTGGAGTCCGGCGGGTTCGATAAATTGCCGATAACTGAGATCGACCGCGAGCTCGATGCCACCACCAATAATCCCGGCAAACAGACGTTTGAAAAGATGATTTCGGGAACCTATCTCGGCTCGCTGGCGCTCGTCGCCCTTAAAAAGGCCCCGCTTTCAGAAGGCGGTGCGAAGGCGCTCGCCGCGCTGGACGACCTGAGCTTGATCCACATCGACAACTTCACGGCAGAAAACGGACGCGATATCGGCCCGCTGAATGATCCCCGCTTTACAGCGGAAGATGAGCAATGGATCCGCGCGGTCTTCATGGCGGTTGTCAAACGCGCCGTTCGCTTGAGCGCAGTAAATCTTGCTGCTGCCACCATCCGCAACGGTGTTTCGCCTGTCTGCATCAATCTCGATGGATCCACATTCTTTAAAACCTACCGCCTGCGTGAGCAGACCGAAATCGAGCTGAAAGAAATTCTCGACCAGGCGGGCGTTGACTATTTCTGCGTGCACCTCAACGACGCCCCGGTGGTTGGCACCGCCATCGCGGCGCTCAGCCTTTGAGCATTTCAAGGTTCACAATTCATGTCATCCTGATACTCTGCTGAACAGTTGAGAGGAGAGCCTGATGCTCGACATAAAATTCATTCGTGAAAACCCAGCGATTGTAAAAAACGCGCTCAAAAACCGCAATGCCGAGGCCGATGTGGACGGCCTGCTTGAGCTCGACCGCCTGCGCCGCGCCGCCATCACCGAAAGCGAAGGCCTCAAAACCGAGCGCAACACCGCATCCAAAACTATCGGCGGCCTGATGAAAGAGGGCAAAAAGGACGAAGCCGAAGCCGCCAAAGAAGAGGTTCGGTTAATCGGCGACCGCATTGCCGCGCTCGACGATCAGGTCCGTGAGCTCGACGAAAAAATCAGCCACATCATTCTCTACATTCCCAATCTGCCCGCCGAAACCGTTCCGGTCGGCGCGTCCGAAGAGGACAACCCCGTCCTGCGTTCTTTCGGCGAAAAGAAAGAATTCGATTTTGAAGTCAAACCGCACTGGGACATCACCGAAGAGTTGAAATTGGTCGACTTTGAGCGCGGTGCCAAAATCACCGGCTCCGGCTTCCCCGTCTACACCGGGCAGGGCGCCCGGCTGCAGCGCGCGCTGATCTCTTACATGCTCGACCTGCACACCACCGAACACGGCTATACCGAAGTGGAGCCGCCCTTTGTCTGCAACGCCTCCGCCATGACCGGTACCGGACAGCTGCCCAAGTTTTCGGAAGACATGTACTACATCGACACCGACGAGCTTTATCCCATCCCCACCGCTGAAGTGCCGCTGACCAATTTGTATGGCGACGAAATCATCGACGCGGACGAGCCGGTCAAGCTGGCCGCCTACACACCCTGCTTCCGCCGCGAGGCCGGCGCCGCCGGCCGCGATAATCGTGGCCTGCTCCGCCTGCACCAATTCGACAAAGTCGAAATGGTCAACTTCGTTAAACCGGAGCAATCCGCCGCGCAGCACGAAATCCTCGTTGGCGAAGCCGAAAAAGTTCTGCAGCTGCTCGGCCTGCACTATCGCGTGATCGAACTCTGCACCGCTGACCTCGGCTTCTCCGCCGCCAAATGCTACGACATCGAACTCTGGGCCCCCGGCGTCGAACGCTGGCTCGAAGTCTCCTCCGTCAGCAACTTCGGCGACTACCAGGCCCGCCGCGCGCGCATCCGCTGCCGCGACGAAAACGGCAAAGCACAGCTTCTTCATACCCTCAACGGCTCGGGCGTCGCCCTGCCGCGTCTGGTGGTCGCCATCATCGAGAACTACCAGAACGCTGACGGCACCGTCACTATCCCCGAAGTGCTCCGCCCCTACATGGGCGGCCTAGAGAAGATGGGATAGTTGATTGAATGAAACCCAGCGGGTCGGAATGGGGTTTCTTCCTCCCGATCAATTATTAGAGTTAAAATCTAGTAACACACTTATGATAAGCATTTTGACAGTTAAATTATCCCATATCTGTAGAGGCATGGGATGAGCGGTTATTTTGCGGGAGCCGAAGGGGTTGCCTATACCTCCGGTGAAACTTCCAAACCTTGGAAATTGCGCTAGATAATTTCCCAAGGTTTGGAAGTTCTATTGGCTACCAAGGCTAGTGATCGGGTGCTTCGTTTCCACTGGGTGGGTACGAATGAATGAAGTTCTATCAATCAGATTGTTTTTGCGAAGCAAGAAGCAATTCTCTACACTGAAAGGTTATGGTTTCAGATCGATCCAGTTTGCGGAAACAACTTGCGCTCCAGAGCGAATTTAATCGTTATGAAGCAAAATATATTATTCCGCCCTCGCTTGTTCCGCAGATTCGGGATTTCATTGCGCCTTTTTGCGAAAAAGACCCGCACGCAGAGGGCGATCCGCCCGAATATATGATCACGACACTGCAACTCGATTCCGAGGGGCTGCACCTCCATCGGGCCAAATCGGAGGAGGCGATCAACCGGTTTAAAATGCGTATCCGCACCTATGGAAGCGATGAGAAGGTTCCTGTTTTTCTCGAAATTAAACGCAAACTTCGCGGTTCGATCTCGAAAAGCCGCGTGATGATTCCGCGTGAGTTCTACAACAAAGAACTGTTCTGCGGGGGGCCGCAACCGGAGTTCCGCTCCAAAAAGGAGGCGCTCGCTTTTTTCGACTTCCTTCGACTTCGTGAGCAAATGAATATGCGGCCCGTTGTTTTTGTTCGTTATCATCGCGAATCGTACGTCGGAAAAAATTATCACTATGCACGCGTCACCTTTGACCGCAAACTTTGTTATCGTCGAACGCGTGATTGGGCGTTTCCGTCCGATGGCGATCGCTGGCGCGCCATGGACTCGACTGTCGCATTGAATCGGAAGTATCCCGGCGTTATTCTGGAGCTGAAGACGTTCCGCGATGTTCCGCTGTGGATGAGCGAGCTTACGGAGCGTTTTAATCTGGTGCGCAGCGGGTTTTGTAAGTATTCAACTGCAATGGATCAGGAAGCACGTTTTTATGGCGAACCGTATCCGCAACCACTTTATGAAGATGAGAGCCTGCTGAACCCCGCAAGGATACAATTATGAATGAAGTACTTCAGGCCTTCGGGTCAACCCGCGTGCTCGGGCTGGAGCAGATTGCCTGTGCTCTACTGGCCAGCTTTGTGCTCTCGGCGGCCATTGCATATATTTATCGCTGGACCTATCAAGGCCTCTCGTATTCTCGATCCTTTGTGCACACGTTGATTTTGGCCGCGATCGTGACCACGATTTTGATTATTGCCATCGGCAACAATCTGGCCCGCGGGCTGGGAATTCTCGGAACACTCGCCATTGTGCGTTTCCGTACGCCCATTCGCGACCCGCGCGATATCATTTTCCTGTTTGCCTGTTTGGCAATCGGGATTGCCTGCGGGGCCAGCGTGTTTCATGTGGCGATTCTTGGCGCGCTGTTTTTTTGCGGGGTTGCGCTTTTTCTCCATTGGTCGCCCTTTGCATCATTGAGGGTGTACGAAGGCCTGTTGCACTTTACGTTGCCCGCCACCGTCGAGAACGGTCAGGAGAAGATGCTCGATGTGATGAAGAAATATTGCTCCTCCATCGTTCTCGTTGCGATGCGAGAAGCCACGCAGGGCGAATGCCTTGAGTACTCCTATCAAGTTCGTCTGATCGATCCCACTTATCAGGTCGAGCTGTTGAACGAGGTGATCCAAACAAAGCACGTCAGTGATGCCCATTTGTTAATGCATCGAGCCACGGTGGAGATTTAATGATGCCAAAGAACTATCGCACAAAGCCATTACATCCCCGCGTGTTGATCAGTCGTTTGAAAACCCGTGTTCCATTTTTTATCTGGCTCGCTGTCGCCGTCTTCGCGGTTTATCTGTTTTATCATGGCGGGCAATTCGGCGGAATGACGGGAACGGTGATGACGACATTCGACAATGCGGCCCCGCTCGAAGCGGGCCGTTTGTTAGAGCTGTTCGTTGATGTCGGCGACACGGTGAAAAAAGGCGATCCGCTTGCGCAGATGGATGCCTCGTTATTGATCGCTCAAAAAGCGGTATTTGAGGCGGAGGCGGCAGCGCTGGATGGCGAGCTCGCTGCCGTGACCGCTGAAACCCGGAGGCTGGAAGAGCTGATGGCCCGCCGCCTCGCCAGCGAGCAGGACATCCTTTCGCTGCGCATTAAGGAACGATCGCTGGAAGCTCAAATTGCCGCCTCGGAAATCGGAAAAAAAATTCATCTGCTCGATATGCGGATTCAGAACTGCACCTTGTGCGCCAATGCTGACGGAATGGTTTCCCGCGTTTACAACTCGCCCGGGGATATCGTCCAATCCGGCGCACCCGTTCTTTCCTCGGTGATTGAGCAGGAACCGACCGTGGTCGGTTTTTTGTCGGAGTATAACTCGCGCGATGTCGCCGTGGGGATGGACGTTTTTCTCGTTCCGAGCTCCGGTGTTGGCGGTGTGATTCCCGCCACCGTTGTTTCCCTTACGCCGGATGTGTTTGCACTACCCGGTCGGGTGAATCCGATTCCGACCCAAACCTATCGCGGTCGGCGAGTCATCATGAAACCCGAACCGGGTGCTGCACTGCTGCCCGGCGAAGAGGTGCAGATTCATTTCCGAAGTCCCTGGACGCTTCGGTCTCAGCCGAAAGATACAAAATGATCCGTTTCGTGTTGTTCTTGATTTGTGCTCTTTTCGTTTGGACGGCCTGGGCGGAACCTCCGGTTTCGCTGAGTTCAGCCATCGAACTGGCACTCGAAAACGACATTCGGTTGCTTTCGGGCAGGGCGGATTTAAGCATTGCACAACTGCGGCAGGAATCGGCCGCCGTTTGGAGGGATCCTGAACTCCGTTTGGAGCCTAGTGTGGATGCGGATGAAGACTACATAGACTCCGCGATTCGCTTTTATCTTCCGCACCCGTGGCGGGTTCATGCCGACGGGCTGGAGCGTGCGTCTCAAACTGCGGCATCAACCGCTCAGATGCAAATGGGGCGCATTCAAGTTGCCACAGAGATTTTTCAGCTCTATCGGGAGTTCCAATGTTTGGAAAAGGAACTCGCCCTGGTGACCCGTTTGATTGAGATCAAACAACAGCGGGCCGACGTGATTTGTCAGCAGGTTGATGCGGCGATGAAAACTTCGACCGATGCGCTGTTGTTCCGCTGGGAGCTTCGCGACGCCCAGCGAGAGGCGCGTACGCTGCGATGCGATATGGATCGAATCCAGGGCCAGCTTGCTGAGCGAATTGCCCGGCCGGTCGAGTCGCTGCGGCTCGAGCCGTTGCCGGAGGTCGAGCCGGCCGTCCTCATAGACAGCGAGACGGTGGATCAGCTCGCCCTCGAATTGCGCCCTGATCTTCAATTATTGCATGCCCAGCTTCAGCAGGCTCAGTCCCGTGTGCAGCAAGCGGACGCCGAGCGGATTCCCTGGTTTAGCTATGTGCAAGCGGGGTATGCCGACAGCGCAGAAGAGTGGCGCATTCAGGCCGCCGTCAGCTTGCCCATCTTTTCACTCAGCGGCTCAAAGAAGCGCCAGGCGTTGGCCGAGCAGGCGTTGCGGCGAGTTTCAGTTGATGCCTCGCAGGATGCGATTGCATTGCAGGTAAGGCAGGCGGCTTTCAACCTCAATAACGCAATCGAAGAGTGGCAGATGCATCGGCAGGAGATGGATGCGCTGGCCGCGGAGGCGCAACAAGAGATTGAGATGCTGCAAGAATACGCCGCCGGGGCCCCCGACGAGTGGATGAAGCTTCAGGAACGGATCGTTCAAGCTGATCGCCGCCTGCTCGACGTTCGGCGCGATGTCAACGCAGCCCGCGCCGACTACCTCCTCGGCACCGGCCAGATTCTTATTCAAGACTAGCTGATCGTCATTGACGTTTTGTGGACCATTCTAATTTGGATGGTCATAGGGGCCGTTTCACGTTAATTTGCGGGCAATGAATCTGATCGAAAAAGTCAAAGCGGCCATTAAACGGGAACATCTGATTCCCGATGGAGCTGAAGTGATCGTCGGGGTTTCCGGCGGGGTCGATTCCGTCGCGTTGCTGCGCATTTTGCACCGGCTCGGATACAAGGTGACCGCCGCGCATCTAAATCATTCGATCCGCGGCGCGCAGGCCGATGCCGACGAGCAGTTCGTCAAAGATCTCTGTGCACAACTTGGCGTGGAGTGCATCACGGCTAAAGCTGACATTCCCGCGCTCGCCAAAGAAAAAGGCCTTTCCCTCGAAATGGCCGCCCGCGAAGCCCGCCATGCGTTTTTCCGCTCCCTGATCTCTGACTCCTGTCTCCTGACCTCTGTCATCTGCCTTGCCCATCACGCGGACGATCAGCTCGAAACCTTTTTTCTACGCGCCGCCCGCGGAGCTGGCCCCGCCGGATTAGGCGGCATGAGGAGTTCCCAAAAGCTGGCCGCAATGCAATTGCTTCGTCCAATGCTTGGAATCCGGCGGAGCGAAATTTTCCAATGGTTGGAAACAGAGGGCCTCGAGTGGCGCGAGGATGCGAGCAACGCCGACGAAACCATCCCGCGCAACCGGGTGCGGCATCAGATTCTACCGGTGCTTAATGAAATTAATGAGCGCGCCGCTGAAAATATTCTGCGCACCATGGACATTCTGCGCGACGAGGAAGACCATCCCGAAAAATCCGCCCGCCGCCGCGAAGCGCGCGACTGGCTGATCGAACACGGCTCCGCTCCGACCTTCGACGCGGTCGAGCAGTTCATCGAATTTTCCGCCCGTACCGCCGGTACAACGGTTCTCGACCTCGAAGGCCTGCGCATGATCAACGAGTACGGAACACTGCGTGCTGATTCTGAAAGTTTTCCAAGGATTGGAAAAATCAGAATCGAAGAGAGTAGCGGCATCCTGCGCGGAAAATGGCAGGCCTCTATTTCGCTCGCCAAAGTTGACGGCCGCGAAGTGATCATCCGCCCGGCGCGTCCCGGCGACCGCATGAATCCCTATGGAATGGACGGCTCGAAGAAATTGCAGGACATTTTCACCGATCTTAAAATTCCACAGGCGCAGCGCGCGGAGTGGCCGGTGGCTGAGTGCGGCGGCGAAATCGTCTGGCTGCCCGGATACCGCATCGCCCGTGGATGGGATCTCTCGTCAGATGACGAGCCAGCGCTGCACCTCTTTTGTGAACTGAAGAAATGAGCATGCAGAAATTCCAAAAGTTCGAAGCGCGGCTTGAGGCAGCAGGGAACGGCAACCCGAAACGCTCGGTCGAAGAGCTGGCCGCGCATGTACTCGGCTGCAAGCCACTCGAAATCTATTTTCGCGAGCTGACGGTTGAGCAGGAGGCCGAGCTGGAAAAACTGATCGCTCGCGCGGAACAGGGCGAGCCGATCCAATACATCATTGGCCGCGTCGATTTCCGAGGCCTGGAAATCGCTTGTGACTCGCGCGCACTTATTCCCCGCCCCGAAACCGAGTTGCTTGTGGAGGAGGTTCTTTCGACATTCGACACCAGCCACTCGCCACTTGCCATTGTCGACGTTTGCACTGGAACGGGCTGCATCGGTCTGGCGCTGGCGCACGAACTGCCGAACGCGCAGGTGACCGCCATCGATATTTCGCCGGAAGCGCTGGCGCTGGCACAGGAAAATGCCGATCGGCTAGATCTCTCTGAAAAGTTCCAATGTTTGGAAAATAATCTGCTCGAAGGAATCGAGGAAAATAGTTTCGACGTGGTCGTTTCCAATCCGCCGTACATTTTTTCCAAGGTTTGGAAAAACCTCGAACCCTGCGTGCGCGACCACGAGCCGCAGCTCGCGCTCGACGGTGGTGAGCGGGGGATGGATCTGATTGTTCCGCTGGCCGAACAGGCCGCGCGGGTTCTTAAGCCCGGCGGCGGCCTCTTCCTCGAAATCGGTTACGATCAAGGCGAAGTCGTTTTCCAATGCTTGGAAGCAGTCGGATTCCAGAACGTTCGGATCATCAAGGATTACGCCGGACTCGACCGGATGGTTGCAGGCTCAAAAGCGCAAAGCTGATGGTGATGTTCAGTTCGTTGAGCCGTTGTGCCTTTTCTTTAGCGTCCGGAGCGGAGTTCCAGAAAATCGGGGTCATTTGAATCAGATCCGTGATTTGCTCTTTGTTGAGCGCGACTTCATACGACACAGCCTCACGCGCCGTTTCAGCAAACAGTGGAGCGCATTTTATGGCGGCCTCATCGGCCTTTTCCTCAAAGTCACTGGCGCTGGCGTTGAGCAGGGTGCGCAGTTCAATCAAATGGTTGGGGCCGGGCACGCCGAGAATGAGTTGTCCCTCCGGCTTGAGGACGCGGGCAAACTCCTCCGTGTTACGCGGAGCCAGCACGCTCAGAATGCAGTCCATCGAATGGTCCGCAAGCGGCAGCTTGCGCATGCCGTTGGCGACAATCCACGTGACGTCCTTATAGCGCTTCGCCGCGCAGCGGATCGCCTCTTTGGAAATATCTATCCCAAACAACTGCTCGGCTCGCTCGGAGAGGCTCGCCCTACCTGCGAGTTCGGAATCTGAAGGTGGGGCGACGTCTCCGACGGAGCCGGATCGAAGGGAGGCACTCAGCGCCCCGAGAAAATGACCTTCGCCGCAACCACAGTCGAGAATGGTGGGATGTGGAATGTGGGCTGTCGAATGGTGGATGGCTTTTGTGACGGGATCGAACGCTCCGGAATCAAAAAAGCGCCGCCGCGCCTGAATCATCGCCTTGTCGTCGCCGGGGTTTTTGGATTTACGCTGATGGCTCAGCAGCAGGTTCACATAACCTTCTTTGGCCAAATCAAACGAGTGACTGTTTGCGCAGTGATACGTTCGCGCTTCCAGACAGAGGGCGTCGCGGCAGACTGGGCAAAGGAGGGGGCTGTTAGTCATTGAGCGATGATCCTCTTCGAATGCTCATTCGTCCAAACTTTTCGCGGATAGCGTCAACGGCGCGGCTGAGGGCTTCGCGCTTGGTCGATAGCTGTGTTTTTTCTGAGGCAAAAAGATCCATCTGCGGGGACTCGGCGGTTTCGCGCAGGCCGCTCACACCGAAGCCGATCAGGCGGACGGGGGAATGCAGGCCCTCTTTACGCAGCAGCTCCAGTGCGGTTTCGCGCAGGGTGATGTCATCGCAGCAGACGGGGTCGAGCCGCCGCTGGCGGGTGATGGTCGAAAAGTCGCTCCAGCGCACTTTGATCTGTGCGGTGGCGGCATAGAAGCCGGCCTTGCGCAGGCGACTGCCCACTTTGTCGGCCAGACCCATTAGCCGCTGCTCGACTTGTTCCGGATCGCTCTCATCCTTCCCGAAGGTGATTTCGTTGGAGATGCTTTTTTCTTCTGTGCCGGTTTCGACGTTCCGCTCATCGAGTCCAAACGCCCGGCGACGGAAGGAGGCCGCCGCATTTTCGCCTATCCATTTGGACAACAGCCCGGGGTCTGCGTTTTGCAGATCACCGATGGTGTGGATGTTGTGCGTTTTGAGAACGGCCTGCATTTTTCCGCCCGCACCCCACATGCGCTTGATGGGCAGCGGGGCCAGAAAGGCCGGAATTAGTTTTTCGGAAAAAGGGACGAGGGTCAGGCCGTCCGGTTTGTTCATATCGCTGGCGATTTTAGCCAGAAACAGGTTTGGAGCCACACCGACCGAGCAGGTGAGTCCGGTTTCGGCCAGAATGGCGGCCTTGATTTTGCGGGCAATCGTCGGGCCGTCGCCGAACAGGTGTATCGACCCGGTTACATCCAGAAACGCTTCGTCGCACGAGAGCGGCTGAACGTGCGGGGTGAAGCGCTCGAAGATTTCCATAATTTGTGAGGAGGCTTTGTGGTAGCGCGCCATCCGTACCGGCAGGAAGATCGCCCGCGGGCAACGCTGCGCGGCGGTGCGCGACGGCATGCAGGAATGGATGCCGTATTGCCGTGCTTCGTAGGAACAGGTGGAAACCACCCCGCGTTTATCGCGCGGCGATCCGATCACAACCGGTTTGCCGCGCAATTCGGGGTTGTCGTGCTGCTCAACCGCCGCGAAAAACGCGTCCATATCGACATGTAGTATGGTTTTTTCAGACATTGCCACTGAACCGTTCCCTCTGGTCATTATTCGCCGATGGAAAATTATTTTTCCACTTCATTCCAAAACACTTCGTTGAACCATTCGCTGCGCTCATTATTTACCGGTGGTAAATTATGTTTCCGCTTTGCTCCAACGCGTTGGCGTCACAATTGCCAGTCGCTGCGCCCCTTGCCACACATCCGCGTGGCCTCTCTCCCGTTGGTCGAGTGTGTCAGCCTCTCTCACCTTCGTCTCGGGTGGACCCCTAGCATGGGGGCGCGGCTAAATTTTTCCAAGCATTGCCACGGCACTTCGTTAAACCAGTCGCTGCGCTCCTTGCCGCACATCCGTGCGGCATCTCTCGATTACGTCTTGGGTGGAAGCAACTGATATTTCTTTTCCACACATTGGAAACCAAGTGGGGTTAAAACCGCTGGCTTTTCCAATGCCTGGAATTCCGTCTGGTATTTTTCCAAGGATTGGAAAAGCACGGGGTTTAGCGCGATTTCGTCTAAATCCGAACTTTTAGCAAGGTGTTGGCTTGAGACTTCCGGATTTTCTGTTACACTTAACCGCTTATATGCGTGGCCTATGCCGTGCTGACACGGGAGTGCAAAAACGAGGGGATTTCAGGATGAGTGATGGTTTGAAAACGACTTGTGCCGGCTGTTCAGATGTGGACGAACAGGAGCTGATGACCCGGCTGGATGAGGTGCTGGAGGAGTACAAAGACAACTCGGGCGGGCTGATTCCCGTTCTGCAGATTGCGCAGGGATTGTTCGGGTACCTTCCGGAGAACGTTCTGCGGCACATTGCCACGGGACTGAATAAACCCTATAGCGAAGTGGCCGGCGTGGTCGGTTTTTATTCCTTTTTCTCGACCCAACCGCGTGGCAAAAACGTAGTCCGCGTCTGTTTGGGAACCGCCTGCTATGTGCGGGGCGGAAAACAGGTTCTCGATTCACTTAAAAAAGAGCTCGGGATTGATGTCGGCGAAACGACGGCGGACAAAAATTTTTCACTTGAAGTGGCTCGCTGCTTCGGTGCCTGTGGTTTAGCTCCGGCGATCATGATTAACGACGATGTTCATCAGCGTGTAAAACCTGCCCGCATCAAGCAGGTTCTCGCCCCGTATTATGAAAAGGAGGACGCGTAGCCATGTCTAAAAAACTTACATCCCTTTCCGACCTGAAGAAGTTGCAGGAAGCAGAAATCCTGAAGCTCGGGCTGCGGTTCGACTATAAATCTCATAGCGGCGACTCTGTTCGCCAGATTCTCGTTTGCGTTGGCGGCGGCTGTCTGGCCTCCGGTGCGCTCGAAATTTGCGCGGCATTGCGCGAGGCAATCGAAGCCAACAACCTTTCCCACAAGGTGGAAGTGATTGAAACCGGCTGCATGGGTCCCTGCGCCGCCGGCCCCGTCGCCAAGGTCATGCCCGACAACGTATTCTACCAGGGCATCACCGCCGAGGACGCCAAGACCATCATCGAGCAGCATGTTGGCAAGGGCGAGATCGTCTACCAGCTCCTCTATAAGGATGCCGCAAGCGGCAAGCCAGTCGCCGACATCGACCTGATCGACTACTTCAAGAAACAAAACAAGGTTGCCCTGCGCAATTGCGGCAACATTGATCCGCTCGCAATCAAGGAATACATCGCAGTCAAGGGATACCAAGGCCTCGCCAAAGCCCTTTCCGAAATGACCGACGAAGCCGTTGTCGATAACGTCCTCAAGTCCGGCATGCGCGGGCGGGGCGGAGGAGGCTTTCCGACCGGCCTCAAATGGAAATTTACCCGTGAGGCTCCCGCCACGCCCAAGAGCGTGGTCTGCAATGCCGACGAAGGCGACCCCGGCGCGTTTATGGATCGCAGTCTCTTAGAAGGCGACCCCCACAGCGTCATCGAAGGAATGGCCATCGCGGGCTACGCCGTTGGCGCAAGCCGTGGCTATGTCTACTGCCGCGCCGAATATCCCGTTGCCATCGAACGCCTTCAAAAGGCTATCGACCAGGCGCGCGACTTCGGCCTGCTCGGCGAAAATATCCTCGGTTCCGGGTTCAGCTTCGACCTCGAAATCCGCATGGGTTCCGGCGCGTTCGTCTGCGGCGAAGAAACCGCGCTCATGACCTCCATCGAAGGCAATCGCGGCGAACCCCGCCCGCGCCCGCCGTTCCCTGCCATCAAAGGCCTGTGGGGCAAACCGACGCTGCTCAACAATGTCGAAACCTTTGCCAATATTCCGGTCATCACCCTCAAGGGAGCTGATTGGTATGCCAAGATGGGAACTGAAAAGAGCAAGGGCACCAAGGTGTTCGCCCTCGCCGGCGCAGTGAACAATACCGGCCTCGTCGAAGTGCCGATCGGTGTTCCGCTTGGCGAGCTCATCTACGATATCGGCGGCGGCATTACGGACGGCAAGCCCTTCAAGGCCGCGCAACTCGGGGGCCCCTCCGGCGGTTGTATCCCGAAGGAGCACCTCAATGTTGCGCTTGACTATGAATCGCTTAACGAACTGGGAGCCATCATGGGTTCCGGTGGATTGATTGTCATGGACGAAGACAGCTGTATGGTTGACGTTGCCCGTTTCTTCCTCGAATTTGTTCAGGAAGAATCCTGCGGAAAATGCACGCCGTGCCGCGTCGGCACCAAGCGGCTGCTTGAAATCCTCGAACGCATTTGCGCCGGGGACGGGGAGGAAGGCGACATCGAGAAACTAATCAGCCTCGGCAGCCAGATTAAGGAAACCGCGCTGTGCGGGTTAGGTAAAACCGCCGCCAACCCGGTTCTTTCGACGATCCGCCACTTCCGCGAAGAATACGAAGAGCATATCCGCGAGAAGAAGTGCCGCGCCGGTGTCTGCGCCGGTTTGGTGCGTGCACCGTGCCAGAGCGCCTGCCCGGCGTCGGTCGACATTCCAGGCTTTGTGTCGCTCGTTGGCGAAAAACGCTATGCCGAGGCCCTCAAGTTGCACCGCGAACGCAATCCGTTCGCCGCCGCTTGCGCGCGCATCTGCTTCCACGCCTGCGAAGATCACTGCCGCCGCTCCACGCTCGATAGCCCGCTCTCCATCCGCGGCGTCAAGCGCTACATGGTTGAGCAGGAAATGATCATTCAGGTGCCGGAGTGCAAGGAGAACAAAAAGAACGCCGCCAAAAAGATCGCCATCATCGGCGCCGGCCCGGCGGGGCTTTCCTGTGCTTACTTCCTCGCGCGCCTCGGTTATAAGCCGACTCTCTACGAAACCGCGCCGCGCCCCGGCGGTATGATGGCGCAGACCATTCCGTCTTATCGTCTGCCGCGCGAAATTCTCGCTCGTGAGGTTCGCATGATCGAACGCCTCGGCGTCGACATTCAGTGCAATAAAACCCTGGGCAAGGATTTTACTCTCGAGAGCCTGAAGGAAGAGGGCTGCGATGCCGTCTTTCTCGCGGTTGGTGCTCCGGAAGGGCTCACGCTCGGGTTGCCCGGCGAGGATGCCGAAGGCGTCTGTGAGGCAATCAGCTTCCTGCGCGAATACAACATTCGCGGTTCGGTGCCGGTTGGTAAAAACGTCGTCATCATCGGCGGCGGTAACGCCGCGATTGATGCGGCCCGTACGGCGGCTCGTCTCGATGCTGAAAGCGTCACGGTGCTCTATCGCCGTACGCGTGACCAGATGCCCGCCTACGAAGAAGAGATCGAAGAGGCCGAAGCCGAAGGCGTCGTGCTGAAGCTGCTGACCTCGCCCGAAGAGCTCGTCATCGAAAACGGCAAGGTTGTCGGTGTTCGTTGCAAGCCCATGGAGCTTGGCGCGTTCGATCGCTCCGGTCGCCGCCGCCCCGTGGCCGGCAAAGACGAGGACTTTGTTGTTCCGTGCGATCAGGTGATCGCCGCGATCGGCCAGCGTGTCGATCTGCCCGGAATCACCGGCGAAACCACGCTCAGCGTTCAGCGCAATGGGTATGTGGCCACCGAGGCGCTGACCAAACAGACTTCCGTAGACTGGATCTTTGCGGGTGGCGATGTCGCCACCGGCCCGTCCTCGGTGATCGAAGCGGTTGCCGATGGTGAAAAGGCTGCGGCGGGAATCGATCTGATGCTGACCGGTAAAAACAATGCCTTTTGGCGCGCTGAAAAGAAAAACAACACATCCTTTGATCCCGATGCGGAACCGTTGATGTGCGAACGCGAGAAGCAGCCGCTCATCCCCGTGGAACGCCGGCGCTGTAACTTCGACGAGGTCGAGCAGCCGTGGGACGAAGCCACGGCCATCCGCCAGGCAAAGCGCTGTCTGCGTTGCGACCACCGCGAAGAAGTCCACACATGGTAATGGGAACTTTAAAAAAGGAATTCGAAAAATGATTAATCTAACAATTGATAATAGTCCGATTGAGGTTGCTGAAGGACTCTCCGTGCTGGAGGCCTGCAAGCAGGCAGGCATCAAAATTCCCACGCTGTGCTACCTCGAAAAGATCCAGGCCATCGGCGCATGCCGCGTCTGTCTGGTCGAGATCGAAGGGGTGCACGATCTGGTGGCCTCCTGCGTTATGCCTGTTTCCGAGGGTATGAAAGTATCCACCAACAACCGCCGCGTGCGCGAAGCCCGCAAGGTTGTTGTTGAGCTGCTGCTCTCCGAGCACGATGGTGATTGCCAGACCTGCGACCGCAACGAAGACTGTGAATTGCAAAATCTCGCCCACGACCTTGGCATCAAGGAGCTTCGTTACGAAGGCGAAAAAGCGCTGCGCTGTAAGGATAACAGCATGGTCGGACTCGTCCGAGACAGCGCTAAGTGCATTTCCTGCCGCCGTTGCGTAACGGTCTGTACCGCAATACAGAGCGTATCTGCGCTCTTCCCGCAAAGCCGCGGTTTTAAGACCACCATCGGCCCCGCCTTCGCGCAAAACCTAGACACGGTGACCTGCGTACAGTGTGGTCAGTGTGCGGCCGTCTGTCCCGTCGGAGCCATCTCCGAGCGTGACCAGACCGACGAGGTCTGGGCGGCGCTCGACGATCCAACGAAAACCGTTGTCGTACAGACCGCGCCCGCCATTCGCGCCGCCCTCGGCGAATGCTTCGGTATGGAGCCCGGCACGCTCGTCACCGGCAAGATGACCACCGCGCTACGCCGCATGGGATTCGACGCCGTGTTCGACACCAATTTTTCGGCCGACCTCACCATTATGGAAGAGGGGACGGAATTGCTGACGCGCTTGAAGAAGGCGTTGGTCGACAAAGAAGACGTCGCGCTGCCGATGTTTACCAGCTGCTCGCCCGGTTGGATTCAGTTCATGGAATATTTCTATCCAGATATGCTTCCGAACCTCTCCACCTGCAAATCGCCGCAGCAGATGATGGGCGCCATGGTGAAAACCTATTATGCCCAGAAGCTCGGCAAAAAGCCGGAAGAGATGTTCATGGTTTCCGTAATGCCCTGCACGGCCAAAAAGTTTGAAGCTGCGCGCGCCGAAATGAATTCCAGCGGCGTGCAGGATGTCGATGTTGTGCTCACCACCCGCGAGTTGGGCAAGATGATCACCCAGGCCGGGATCGACTTCCAGGCATTGGAAGATTCCGAAATGGATGCACCGCTCGGACTCGGTTCCGGCGCCGCCGATATCTTCGCCAACACCGGCGGAGTGATGGAAGCCGCGCTGCGCACCGCCTACGAGCTGGTCACTGGCCGCGAACTGCCGTTCGACAACCTGCATGTGACACCGGTTGCCGGACTCGACGGCATCAAAGAGGCCGAGATCACCATCGAAGGCACGGTGCCCGCATGGAGCTTCCTCGAAGGCGTTACTGCCAAGATTGCGGTCGTGCACACGCTGGGCAATGCCCGCAAGCTGATTGAGCGAATCCGCGCCGGCGAGGCGAGTTATCACTTCGTCGAGGTGATGACCTGCCCCGGCGGTTGCATCGGTGGCGGCGGACAGCCGCGTATCACTACCGATGAAGTTCGCAAGAAGCGCATTGCGGCTATTTATGCGGAGGACGAGGGCAAGACGTTGCGCAAGTCGCATGAGAACGAGGCGGTTGCTAAGCTCTATGAGGATTTCCTCGGCGCGCCGCTCGGCCACCTTTCGCATGAATTGCTACATACAAAATACACCGAGAAAGAACGGGTTTAGACCTGATTTAGACCTCCCGCGGAAAATTGTCCCCGCCGCCAGATCCTTCGGATGCCGGAAAAAGGCAGAAAAAGGGTTGATGCAGGGGGGTAAATGGGATAGATAGTACGCTCTTTTTCCGCGGGAGAACCCGCAATATTGGACTGGAGATACATTACTATGGCTACAAAAATACGTTTACGTCGCATGGGCGCCCGCAACAACCCTTTCTATCGTCTGGTTGTCGCTGACTCGCGTTTTGCAACCACCGGCCGCTACCTCGAGGTGCTGGGCTGGTACGACCCGAAGAAAGCTGAGAAAAATTTCAGCGTAAAAACTGATCGCGTGGATTACTGGCTTGGAGTGGGCGCACAGATGTCCGCCACCGCAAAAAGCCTGATCAAAAAAGCCCGCGCCGGCGAAGGTGTACCACCTGGTGCTGCCCCGGAGACCAAAAAGGTCGACACACAGGCTCTGATGGATGCCGTTCCGGAACAGGTTGAAGAACCCGTTGTTGAAGAAGTGGTTGCGGCTGAAGAGGCTCCGGTTGAAGAAGCCGCTGCTGAAAAAGCTCCTGCTGCTGAAGAGGTTCCTGCTGAGGACGCTCCTGAAGCCGCCACCGACGTGTCCGCCGAAGCTGATGAAGCGAAGGCTGAAGAGGTTGCGGAAGAAGAAGCTCCTGAAAAACAGGAGTCCTAATCATGAAAAAACTCGTTAAGCAGATGGTCACCGCCTTGGTTGACCATCCCCGCCACGTTAAGGTTACCGAAATCAAAGGTGAAAAAAGCGTTGTTTACGAACTGCGTTGCCACGCCAAAGATGTCGGCAAAGTGATTGGCCGCAGCGGTAAAACCGTTGGTGCCATGCGCACGCTCCTCGGAGCCATTGCCGCACGCGAAGGTCGCCGTGCCATGCTCGAAGTTGTTGAGTAGAAGAGTGGAGTAATGGAGTGAGGGATTAGTGGAGTACTAATTTTCTCTATTCATTCACAATTCAGATAAGCGTCTCGTTCTGCGGGGCGCTTTTTTATTTGGCACCTTATTTTCGCAACGCTCAGGAGCGGAGATTCCTCGCGGAGGCGCAGAGCGCGCAGAGAATGTGTGGGTTAGGATGACGTCCTCCGCGAACTCTGCGCCTCTGCGAGGGAGACTTTATTTTATTGTTTGATGGAGTGCTGATTTCTCTTTCCAATACTCCTGTACTCCAAAACTCCAATATTCCATTCTTCCGCCATGAAGATTGACGTCATCACAATTTTTCCCGAAATGCTCGAAGGCTTTCTCGGCCAGAGCATGATGAAGCGCGCCGCCGAGGCGGGGCATGTGGAGTTTAATCTCATCAACCTGCGCGACTTCACTGAGGATAAGCACAACAAAACCGATGATCGCCCCTTCGGCGGCGGCCCCGGCATGGTGATGAAGCCCGAGCCGATGTTTAAAGCGGTTGAGTCCATCCGCACCGAAAAAAGCCGGGTCATTCTGATGTGCCCACAGGGTGCACCCTTTAAACAGGCCCGCGCGCAGGAGCTTTCCACTGCAGAGCATCTGATTTTCATCTGCGGGCACTACGAGGGAATCGACGAGCGGATTCGTGAACAGCTGGTCGACGAAGAGATTTCTATTGGCGATTATGTGCTCACCAACGGTGTGCTTTCCGCCGCCGTGGTGATTGACGCCATCGTCCGGCTCATCCCTGACGTGCTGGGCGGCGAGGGCGCCACGGAGTCGGAATCGTTCTCTGAGCCCCTGCTGGAGGGGCCGCAATACACCCGCCCCGCCGAATTTCGCGGCATGAACGTGCCCGAAGAGCTTCTTTCCGGCGATCACGGCTTGATTGCCAAATGGCGGAGGAAGCAGGCTGAAAAGCGCACCGCCGCCCGCCGCCCGGATCTGCTGGACTGACTGCGTCAGGGCTTGCGGGTGACCAATCCCGGAAAAACGGAGGGTATATTTTAACCTTGGAAAACAGAGCTCTTGCGTCGCGAAGCGCTGATCTCCGGCATTGCCGGTGGAAAAGCGAGAAACATCGCTTGACCGGTGGGCGCATTTAGGTACTATCCACTGCTCGCTTTTGAGAATTTGAAGAAAGAGAAGAATTATGAATTCTACCGTATTGAAAATCGGCGCTGAACAGTGCACCAAAGAAGTTCCGGAATTCCGGATCGGCGACACCCTCTGCGTGCACGTGAAGATTAAAGAAGGCGCTAAAGAGCGTATTCAGAATTACACCGGCGTGGTTATCGCCCGCAACGGTTACGGCGTGGCCGAAACCATTACTGTGCGCCGCGTGGCGTTTGGCGAAGGTGTTGAGCGTGTGTTCCCGCTGCAGAGCCCGAACATTGAGAAGATCGAAGTGGTTCGCCACGGTAAAGTCCGCCGCGCGAAACTCTACTACCTGCGTGATCTCACCGGTAAGAAAGCTCGCATCAAAGAGCGCCGCGTATAAAGTTGTCCCATGGACATGCTCGCATTTGAAAAAGAGGCCTGGCAATCAGGCCTCTTTTTTATTGCCGGTGTGGATGAGGCCGGGCGCGGTCCGCTGGCCGGACCCGTTGTGGCTGCCGCCGTCGCCTTCGAGCGCGAGCCGCTCGAAAACGGGGGCGCCAAAGAATTCGCCGAGCTCACCGACTCCAAAGCACTGAGCGAAAAAAAGCGTGACGCGTTTTTTGAACAGCTCACCACTTGTCCCTTCGCTCACACCGCCTTCGCGGTGATCGACCCCGAAGAGATCGACTCCATCAATATTCTGCAGGCCACCTGGAAAGCGATGGGCCAAGCCTTGTCCGGTCTCGACCGAATGCCCGACCTCGCGCTGGTCGACGGCAACCCTGTGCGCGGCCTGCCGTGCAACTCGCAGAATATTGTCAAAGGCGACGCCAAAAGCCTATCGATCGCCGCCGCATCGATTATCGCTAAAGTCACTCGCGACCGCATGATGCTCGAACTCGATGCTAAACATCCCGAGTACGGCTTTGCCCGTCACAAAGGCTACGGCACCAAAGCCCATGTTGAGGCCATCCACAAGCACGGCCCGCTGGACTGTCACCGCAAAACCTTCCGTCCGATCTCTGAACTCAATCAGGGAGAGCTCAACCTGTGAAACGTCTGCTCCAGTGGTTCAGCAAGGAAGCGCCTCATCTAAAGACGGGGCGGCGGGGCGAAAAGCAGGCGGAACAGTTTTTGAAAAAAGCGGGCTATAAAATTCTCGGTCGCCGTGTGCGCTGCGGCAAACACGATGAGATCGACCTGATTGCCCGTCACGGCAATGACACGATGGTTTTTGTGGAGGTCAAGACCCGCAAAAATGAAGTGATGGGCCGGCCGGCCGCGGCGGTGAACCGGGATAAGCGTCGCAAACTTTCCCGAGCGGCGGTGACCTTTCTTCAGAAGCGCAACCTGCGTCCGCCCTACATCCGGTTCGACATCATCGAAGTTATTGAAGAGCCGCCGGAAATTCGCCACATCGAAAACGCCTTTCAGATTGAAGGTGGTTACCGCATCTGGTGGTGAGGAGAGGGGAATGTCGTATGGTCGAGGTGCGGCATCCCGGAGTTCGTAGATCACAAGCGCCTGATTGCAAATTTTTTAGGTTTTAAAAAATGGGTTTAAAAAGGCGCAACCTGTTGTCTGTAAACATATAATGCAATGTAATACCCCGCATGTGTAATGGCATAAAAATATGGCCTAAAATCAGCATTAACACCTTTCTGTTAATGATTTATAAAATAGGAATTCCCGAACCTATATAGGTATAGGATATATGAGCGTGAGTGTGGAAACCTTCCAAGGTTTGGAAAATGGTTGCTTACGGGATCAGGCTGACTTCAATTTCATAGAAGCCTTCCGTGTCGGTTGTGTGCTCTGTGTCGGTCCAGCTGTTGGTCGGCGCATCGACGGTTGCCTGCGGATGGAATGCCTGATCGAGCGATGCGGCCCATAGAATGGTGTAGCGGCGGCCCTCAACAGCATCCCAGCTCAGCACGCAATGTCTGCTGCCGTCGATGACAGCTTCGGTGATCTGGAAGAAGGAATCACGGTCCGCCAGATCGGTTCCGGCGATGATTTCCGCGGCATTGGCAATCCGGTCGCCGTCGCCGTCGGCGGTGGGATCCGCCACAGTGCAATTGCCGATTTCTTGATCACCGGATCCGCGCAGAAGCAGGTTGGTGTCGTTGCCGTCGACCCAGAGCATTGCATCCGGATTGACCGCATTGGAGCTGATGTTTTCGAAACTGACCTGCAACCAGTCCTCTCCGTTGGCGAGCTGGTAGGTGTTGCCATAGTGCAGGCCGTTGAACGTATTGGTGACGGAGCTTTCTGCCGTCACCGTTAGTTTTTGTGCCGTGACTGTCCGGCCCTCGTCCGGCATTTCGAACTGGAAGTTGCCGCTTTCTTCCCAGATCAAAACTTCCGGGCTGGAGCGGGTCGAGGCCGATGTTTCGAATGAGGTCTGCCGCCACCACTCTCCGTTCTGCAGGTGGAAAAATTCCCTGATGCCGAAGCCGTAGAAGGTGCCGTCGATCTTTGTACGGGTAACATTGGTTAGCTGCTGTACTTCCACATAGCCGGGGGCGCTTGCCCTATCGACGTACATCCGCCAGGTGCCGGTTTCAAGATAGTTGGTTAGGGTCACCTCCGGGCGGTAGAGCGTGTCGGACGAACTGTCGGAGACGGTTTGTTGCCAGAACTCCCCGTTAGCCAGCGCGAAAACCCGGTCGTTTTTCCAGCCACGGAAATACCCGTCGATTTCGCTGATGACGGCTCCGCTGTCCGGCAGCTCAGAGGCGACAACCTGGCAGGTTCCGATGACGACGTCGTCGCGGTCCAGAAAGCGCATATACGTTTTTGAGTTTTCGGTCCAGCGCCAGGTGGTCACCGAATCTGCAGAAGAGCTGATGTTTTCGAAGGTCGTTTGCTCCCAGACGGTGCCGTCGCCCAGTTCATAGATGTTGCCGTTGTGCAGGCCGCTGAAGGCGTTGGTCACAAAACTCTCTGTAACGGCGATCCGTTCGACGGTTGTGTAGCTCGCCACGTTTTCAACGAACATGCGGCGGGTTGTCAGCACGTTGGTGACGGTCACTTGCGGGTTGCGCAGTGGCGGGTCGATGATGGAGCTGGCTCCGCCGGTGTTGCGCCAGAACTGGCCGTTATCCAGTTTCACAATCGTGCCGCTTTTCCACCCGTAGAATTTACCATCGATTTCTGCAGTGCTGGAAACGGTGATAGTGATCGATTCGACCGTGGCGTCGACCTCTCCTTCCGCCGCGAAGGTTGCGGTGTAGACCCCTGCGGCCGGAATCGCCCAGTTCAGTGTGCTCGAAGCGGTGTTGGTGCCGGTGGCGGGCGGGAACGTTGCGCCGGCGGGCAGGGCGGTGGCGGAGAGGGTGATCACGTCGGTGCGCACGGTATTGACGGCGGTCACGATCAGGCTGAGGTTGTCGCCGAGGAATACAAATTGATTTTCCAACCCTTGGAATTCGGGGGTCGGTCCGTGAACGCCGGGCGACATATCGTTGGTTGTCGCGCCGGTGGTGATGGCCCATTCCGAAGCGGTCCATGTCGTGTTGGGCTGCTGAATGTTGTTATTGCGCACGGCACGGCTGTCTTCGTAATCCCATGCGGTATCAATACCGTCGGTGTCAGGTTCGCCGTAGATATCGATCAGAATGCCGTTTGTGTGGTTGCCGCCGTAAAAGATGTAAACCGCATCATTGCCGTTTCCGTCAGCTGCAGAGCCTTCCTGTTGGGGGGCGAATCCGTAGGCGGCCAGAAACTCGTCCTGACCCTTGGCGATTACATACGTTTCCGCAGCGGCCACGATCCCGGTCAGCGCGACTTCATACCAGCTTTCGCCGCCGTTGTTCTGACGGCTCAGATACCAGTTGCCGTCCGCCAGATCCACGGTGTTGGTGCCGGCATTATAGAGCTCAACAAATCGGAAGTCCGCACTTTCGGACGGGTCAGCAATTTCTGAAATAAGCAGTCGTGGTTTTTGTAATACGGTTATTGCGATTGTTGCGCTGTCCGACCCGTTCGTATCGGTTGCTGTAAAGGTGACATCATACACGCCAATCGGCGCGGCGATGTCCCAGGTGAAGGTGTCGTTGGTGAATACCGCTCCGGTCGGCAGGTTGGTTGCGCTCAAGATGAACAGATCGCCATCGACCGGGTCGGCGGCGGTGACGGTGAACTGCAGGGCTTCTCCCACAAAGACGGTTCGGTTGCCAATTGGATCGAGCGCCGGCGGCTGATTGTAGGCGGTTCCGGTAATGATGATGTCATCAATGCGGCCCGCGCCGCTGGAGCCGATGCTGCCGCCGTTGGCTGCGATATCGGAGGTCATGATCCAGTGCAGGAAAACAGCGGGTTGGTTCTCACATCCCTCTGGCAGCAGAACACGGGTCAGCAACCCGTTGCCGCCGTCAGGCACGTGCACGTCGCTGTACGGCACGTCAGCATAAGTTCCGTCGGCACCGATTTTATACTGCAGCTTGAAGTCGGCCGGGCCGGTGGAGCTGGCCAGCTGCCTGGAGGAGACTTTGATGTCGATGTGGTTGGTTGTATTGAAGGATGTTTCCCAGTATGTGGTTCCGCTGCCGCTGCTCCATCCGTTGCAGGAGAGCGCGTCCGCTGTGTAGGTGTAGCTGGACGGAGCCGGAACGCGTATGACCGTTTGTGCGGCATTGGCGGCGATGCCGCCGTCGGCAATCTGATCTCCGTCCGCAAAGTCCCACGAGACGATTGTGGAGTTGCCTTCACTGTAGGCGCCGGTTCCGGTGATGCGCTGGAAGTGGTCGTAGAATGCTTCGGCGATCCCGTTGTGACGGAGGATGACGGTGTTTTCGTCATTGTCGTTGTCGTTCACGAGAGCTTCAGCGGTCCAGTTGGCCGAGCCATGAATGACGACGGCGTTGGTGCTCTGCGGATCGATCACCATATATTTGGCATGGATCAAGTCGGATTCGCCGCCGTCGAGGACGGAATAATCCGCCTCTGCGTAGGCGGGTAGAAATTCAACGTAGTTGGTCAGCGCGTTATACACATCGTCGGAGACGCCGCCGGGATCGGTGTCGCTGCGCGGCATAACCCCCTTGATGTCGGCTCCGCGGTTGGCGGCGGAAATCAGCGCGTCACGGATGAGCGGGCGGTTGAATTTATTGAGCGCGAAGACGATGTTGCTTTGCGCCTGATCAATCAGGTTGATGATGTCGGTTTCGGCATTGTTACCGCCCGGCGTGTCGTCCGGGTAGGGGGCGAAACGAACGAAGTTGGTTCCCCATGATCCGTCGAGCGAGAACGTCGAACCGTCGTGGGCGTGCGACTTGGCCGGATCATCGTGGAAGCGGCCGGCGAGCAGCTCGGCGGCCTCACTTATGTAGATACTGTAGAGCGACGGGCTGCGCGCTTCCAGGGCGATGTTCCACTGGTCGGCACTGGCTGCCAGTGTAAAGTTCCACGAAGCGATGAACACCCACTGGTTGCTTCCGCCGTAATCGAACAGTCCGAGTTTGTCGTGCATGATGCCGCTGGTCGATCCGTCGACCGAAAGCATCAGCGGATTGACGGTGCGGGTCGACAGGTCGAGCAGCGAGTTCGTTCCGCCGTAAACGGTTCCGAGGCTGATATCGCCATCGGCGACAAAGCTAATCAGCGCGCCGCGATCAAGCGCATCGCTCATGGCGTTCATAATGGTTCCGGCACCGTACTCGGCCGAAAAGGTGAAGGTGGACAGAATGGCGGAGTCGCCGTTTTGTAGCGCATCAATCCGGTCCGTCAGCACATCGCGAATCACAAATTGGCCGGGATAGTCACTGCCGGAGTTGGATTGGTAGGGAAGGTTATAGAATACGTTCCATGGGGTGCTGGTCAGCGGCGGCGATGATGGCAGGTTGGTAACCGTGATCGTGATGGTTTCAGAATCGTTGGTGTTGTTGTCGGCGGCATAGAAGGTGGAGGTGTACACACCGATCGGCGAGGCGCTGGCCCAGCTGAAGGTATTGGAAACGGTTCCGGCATTGGTGACGGTGTTGAAGACCGCCCCGGGCGGCAGGTTGCTGACGGAAAGAATGATGTCGTCATTATCCGTATCGGCAGCGCTGACCGTGAAGTTGAGTGCGTTGCCGACAGGTATCGACTGATTGCCGATTGCCGCCAGAACCGGTGCGCTGTTGGCGGGGGTTCCGCCATCTTCAACCAAAACGTCATCGATATACACATAACCGGAACCGCTTTTTGAGAATCGGATGTAAAGGGTTCCGGAAGAAGCGAGGTTAATGCTTCGTTCGGTCCACAGACCGCTGGTATTTGAGAACGGGCTGCCAGTTGCAGTAGTCCATGGTCCGGATGCGCTGGCAGAGGTCTCAACATTGAATGTTGGCGAGTCAGATGTTGTATAGGTCCAGAATGTCAGTGTTTGGGCATTGGTCAGCGGGGGGGTGACCAGTGAGTCGTCTACGGCGTTGAATCGAGCACTGTAGCTACCAGTGTGTGAATATGAAGCATATTGATCTACAGAGGTATTTATCCACCCAGATAATAGAAAGGTTTCAAATCCTTCTGAAAGAATGGTCGTAGCGGATGCCGCACCGCAGAGGGCGCAGGCGATCAGGCAGGCTGTCAGAAATTTGTTCATGTTTCCAATGGTTGGAACTTTTCAGCTCCATTTTTCCAACCCTTGGAAGCCATAGCATGGCGGCTTCTTTTTCGCTTCCAAGGGTTGGGAAAAGGCGGTTACTCGGCCGCTTTTTTGTACCCGGCGGCATCGACCTGATTGGCGGTCACAAAAATCAGCAGGTTGCGCTTTACTGTTTTTTCGCCTTCGGAACGGAAGAGGCGGCCGATCAGCGGGATTTTTCCAAGGAACGGAACACTGTCCTTGAAGGTTTCCAGCTTTTCTTTAATCAGTCCGCCCATGGCGATGGTGCTGCCGTCTTCGATGGTGACGGTGGTTTCCACTTTGCGGGTTTTGAATATCGGCTGGCGGGCGATCAGACGGTCGGCATTGTAGGTGCGGTTTTCTTCGCGGGCGGTCAAAAAGTCGATCAGGTTGTTGTTCGCCGGGGTGTCGCTGTTCATGTCGAGGGCTTCGTCTCCGAATTCGGGCCAGATGGTGCCGACATGCTGTTCGTCGTAGCCGGCCAGTTCGGTGATTTCAGGGGCAAGCTTCAGCTCAATGGTGCCGTTTTCTGGGTCGAGCTCGGGGGTGACTTCGAGCATGACGCCGGTTTTAACCTGTTCGTAGTCGAGCGGAACGAGACTGGGCTGGGCGTAGCGTTCGATGATGACATCGTAGGCGGTCGGGAAGGAGCGGGTTTCGCCGACGTGGATGGAGGCGGTTTCGCCGCTTTTGGTGAGTACTCTGGGTGCGGAGAGCAGGTCGGATCCTGCCTGTCGCTCGAGCGCGCGGATCAGCAGATCAACCGGTGTTCCCGTCACTTTCTGGATCAGCAGTTCGCCGGCGGTATCGACCAGGCCGCTGCCGGTGGAGTCCGTTACCGATCCGCCGTAGCTGTTAAACGAGCTGGCCCGCCCTGCCGCGCCGACGGCGGAGTCAAACGCCTCGGCCCCGGTGCGCAGGGTGTCGGTGAACAATTTCTGGCCGCCGGGAATGGAAATCGTATCGCTGTTAAGATAGGTGCCGGCGTCTCCGATGGTCCATTCAAAGCCGAGCTCGTCGAGGGCGCCTTCGGCGACTTCAATAAATTTGGTTTCGATCTCCACCTGACGGGAGCGCTCGTCGAGCGCCTTTTCGTTGTAGTGGCTGAGCAGGGCTTCGATCTTGTCGATATGCTTCGGAGAGTTGCGTACCAGTAGAAGATTGAACTCGGGGTTGAACTGCGCGCTGGAGCCGGGCGGGAAGGGGATGGATCCGAAAAAGCCGCGTGCATCGATCAGTCCAGTGGCGGTTTCACTGTCGGAGCGCAGCATCAACTTGTTTCCCACAGAGGGCATCAGGTCGAACTCGGAGGAGACCATCTGCTGCGGCGGTTCGTAATCAACCGGGGTGAGGCTTACCATGCCGGGACCGATTTCATATTTCATGCCGGACATCTGGGTGATGATGTCGAGTGTTTCAAGCGCGGAAAGATCCGTTCCGGAGAAGGTGACCGGCGGCAGCAGGGTTTCGGAGGTGCCGAACACCACTAGATTGACGCCCTTGCCCTTGCCGTCGAGTTTGCGGCAGAGCGCGGAGAGCTCCAGGACCACCTGCTGAATGTCGGCATCCTGAAAGGTGATCGCGGGAATGTTGATGGACTCGAGTTTTTCGCGCAGAGCCTGCGCGCGGAGCTCGTCGGCGGTCGGCTCGCGCTCAGCGGCGGATGGGTCCGTCTGTTCGCCTTCGGCCTTGGGGGTGTTCCAGGCGGCTTGCACCTCTTCGAGCATGCGGGTGCGGGTGGTGCCGTAGCTTTTCAGCTCGCGACCGGCTTTTTTGTCCGCGATGCGGCCGAGCCATTTGATGGCTGTTTTGTTGTAGGCGTCGGTGTAGAGCACCGCTTCGAACAGTTGCTGGGCGCTATCCCAGTCGTCATCGCCGTAGGCTTCTTTACCGCGGGCGAGAGTTCTTTCGATATCCACCGGGATGCTTTCCTCCGGTTCAAGTTTCGCCGCCGGGGTGAACGTTTCGCCGCCGCTTTCCGTCGCGCTGTAGAGCAGGGGTGCTTGTTGAGGCGGCATTTGAATGGTGAGCGGGGACGGGGCGGGTGTTTCCGCAGGTTTCGGCATGGCGATGGTTGGTGTTTCGGGGAGGACAGCCGGTGCGGGAGTCACTGGAGCCACCGAGGCCGGATCCAGTTCCGCCAGGTCGTCAAAGATCGTAGAGACATCATCCTGCGCAAACAGAGCCAGCGGAAGAATGAGTGCAAGTGCGAGAGTGGTGTTTTTTATCTTCATTATGAATTATCTCCATTTGATAGACACAGACTGTCTTTTCCGATTTTCGGAGCATAAGCATCTGCGGGCAGGCCAGCAATGATTTATCGGGCGGTAACGCAAAATAAATGAACCGCAGGCCGTTGATTTTTCAAAGGGGAGGTGTTACCTTGCCAGACCCTTTTCAATCCTATGCGGAGGAGTGGCTGAGTGGTTGAAGGTGGCGGTCTCGAAAACCGTTGTGCTCGCAAGGGCACCGGGGGTTCGAATCCCTCCTCCTCCGCCAATTAAACGTCGATCTTAACGGGTCGGCGTTTTTTCGTATGAGAGGGATGAAGAAACCCCGCAGGGGGTCGCGAGGCGAAGCCGACTGCCTCGCTCACAGAGCGGGGAGGGCTCACTAAGCCCGTCAATCCCTCCTCCTCCGCCAGTTTACTTCGGATTTCCGAATGATGAGTGCCAATTCCTTACGGGGTTGGCATTCTTGTCACACATTTTTCGAGTCTCCAAGTGACATAGCGCAGGTGCAAGACTGGATAGATATTGAGTGGTACATGGACGGCAAAACCCCAACCGATCGAGATCCACTCCCCCTTCAGGCCCCAAAACACCAGCCATGGACAGCAGAATAGTAGCGCCCAAGTATGGACTCTTTGGGCGTCGTGTATGCCATCAAGGACCGCCAAAGGATTCCGACCCGCCTCCGATAAGTAAACTCGCCCTCCTAAATGGCGAAGGGGCGTGCTCCGTAACAATGCTCCGAATAATCGGACTCCAGTCCAGGGAGCTCGCAGAATTGCAAATTCGCCGGCTCGCACCCTCAGAACAAATTGGGGAACCGGAAGTGGTGCCACTGAATTCAACACCGCCGACCAACCAGTAATAATAATCATGACCATCGCGGCATAAATGTGCGACTGGGTATCGAATGCTTTGTTGAAGGCAATTAACGCACAGGCAAACGCAGCGGTTCCCAAGGTCAAAACGACTAGACGCCGCAGCTTGTTCTTTCCAGCGGTATGCGAGCGCCTGCGGTTCCATATCACAAGGGCGCCAGCCAACCCTCCAGCAGTGCTCGCTACAAGAATGTGCCTATACGCTTCGGGGTTCATACGCCTAACGTCTCGGAATCGGTATTCGGGAGTGGAGCGACCGATGAGCTAAATTCGCTTGTTCGGGAAAGGGGCCGGTTCGCCCAGTTCGTTATCTTGTGCTCATCTCCTGGATTTCTTTATCTTGAATCGGTTTCTACTCAAACTAAATTTATGTTCCCTTTAAATAAGTCGCAGTAGATCAGAGGTAAACATGAAGCTCAATTCAAAAACAACGAATTAGGCGGACTGACCCGAATGGCACTAAGTTAAGGAGTTTTTAAAGCGAATGCCTATGAATCTGACTCTATGTGTTTTCAAAGTGGGACAGGCTTCCAGCCTGTCTGCTGTAGCTCGGCAAAGCAGGTGCAGACAGGCTGGAAGCCTGTCCCACATTACTGAAACGCGGTTAAAATGCGCTTAACTTAGTGCCATTCGCGCCAGTCCTTTATTGTTTCTTTTCCTTGATGCAGTAGAGTTCACAGCGCCAATCTTCTATTGATTCTTCGCAATCACCTGCGGCATACTCATTTTGTGCCCGTGAAATTAAAATACTGTGTTTACGTGCTTTTCAGTCACGCCGATGGGAAACTTTACATCGGCTATACAGAAAATCTTAAACAGCGCCTGACCGCTCATTTTAACGGTGAATCACCCGCCACACCCTGACGTTGCATACATGCCAAAGAACTAAAAAAAGGAAGATAAATCATGGCAACAAACCCAATCGGAAAAGAAACCAAAACCATCGGAATCAACATGAGCAAGAAAATGGCGGATGAGCTCGAACGTCGGGCGCTATCCATGCACATCAGCAAAAGCAACTACTGCAAAGTCATCCTGCAGCAGTGGCTCGACTCTGGAGCCAAACTGACTTTAAGTGAATAATTTCCACTCGGCCTAATTCTGTTAGGCGGAATAATTCCGTACAACAAACTGTTGGCTGCTGATATGAAAAAAACAATTAAACTTGGTGAAGAACTTTTGTGGAAAAAATAGCAATGGAGAGTTCTATCTACATGGTTCCGAATAGTCTGAGTTGCTACATTGTACTTCTATCAACACGGATACTTCTTTCGCCACAGTTCATCACAAAAGGTGGGTTTGTTGTTGAGGGCGGACAGGCAAAAGCAGCAGCTATAGCCGCAATCTTATTCTTTGGATGGAGTTTCTATCAATTCGGTTTAAAGCCCCTATTTAAGCGCAACATATCGTATCTGAAGAGAGTGGTATTCTTCCTTCTGTTCGGATTTATACTGGTGTTTTTTGCGCACATTTCTGAAACAATCCACCCGTTGTTTTTTCAACTGGCTGTGATTTCTGTTTGTATAATTATATCCCGACTGATCAAGATCGGGCTCACTGGAGAAGAGAGTGCCCATTAAAAAGGAAGCCAACCAAAGCACACACTCTATCACCGGCTCCGCCGGTTCAGGGTGATGCTGGTCGTTAGCTGGTGATTAACACGAAATACTAGGAAGCAAACACATGGCATACCAACCACAAGAAATTTTCACCCCCCGTTCCCATGAGGTGAACAAAGAAATGTATATCACACGACCTGAGCTCGAGAAGCGGTTTAAGAGCGCTGTGCTTGGTTCAAAGCAGATTATTTTGCATGGCGAATCAGGAACGGGGAAGAGTTGGCTGTACAAAAAGGTGTTTGCGGACCAGTCGATTGCGTACATAACTGTCAATATGGCAAAAGTAGCATCCCGAGGATCAATCGATGCGGTCATCAGCTCGGTAGCTGACAGTCTCACAGGCCCAAGAGCAGTATCGTACAAAGAAGGCAAAGATGCTAAAGTCAATGCTGGTTTTGTTAATGCGGGCTTATCACATGTAAAGGACTATGTAGTTCCTATTCAGGACAATTATCTCCGATTACTGAATGCTTTCCGATGGAAAATCGGTTCAAGGAAACTGGGAGTTGTAGTTTTTGAGAATATCGAGGCCGTAGTTCACAATCAGGAGCACCTAAGACAACTTTGTAGTCTGATACTTTTGGCTGATGATGAGGAGTATGCTCGAAGTCATCTAGGGGTTCTAATGGTAGGTACTCCGAGTGATCTTATCGAACTTATTGCTAGATGTGACAATTCTAATACTGTGAAGAACCGTATAGTTGAACTACCTGAAGTTACAGTTTTGAGCGAGATCGGAGTGAAACATTTCATCGAAAAAGGTTTTTTCAAACTGCTTAAATACAGATTGCAGGAGAGCGAAAATTTCTCTCAGGAACAATTTATAGAAGAAGTAAGAACCTCTTGCGATTGCGTTCCTCAGCACCTTCATGAATTGTGTCTTGAGATTGCTCTTTGTGTCGAGGATGCTGAGAATATCATTGATGAAACACGTTTTGTAGAAGGAAAATTGCAGTGGGTGCGCAGCAATCTCCTCAGTGAATTAGCGACGGTAAAAATCAATTTAAATCAGCGCTCCACCAAAATACGTCGACGAGATCAGGTGTTATACACGCTTGCTAATATTAGGAAATTTAGCTTCACCCCTAAGGAAGTGGAGAATGTTCTTCGGAAACTTTTCCCGGAAGCAACTCGTGGTGTGAGGCTAAATGTTCCGCAGATCCTTTCGGATCTTGCAAATAGTGACCACCCTGTAATTCGCCAAAACCAACTCAACTCAGCGTACCGATTTGTTTCACCCAAATTAAAGATCGTCATACATGCGGCACTCAAACTGGGGGATGGAAGCGTTTTGGTGAATGATGCAGTATTTGGTGAAGTAAGGGGATAACAGCTAACCACCGCTTGCACTCTATCGCTTGCTCCGCCCGCTCAGAGTGACGCGAGACGTAGCAGTGACTAAAAAGCGAACCAATTTCAGGAAACACCTATAAAATAAGGGCAATGACAACCTCCCTCCTCTTCCGCCAACTAAAAAATCCCGCCCGAATATTAACGGCGGGATTTTTTCTGTTTAAAGACCGTCCAGAGCCAGAAACGGAAACGCTGCCACAGGGACGCTTTTTTTACCGGGGGCCGCGCCGAGGGCGCTTTCATGTAATCTCTGTCGTAGATACCCATTGATGGATGTTTCCACAAGGTTTTGAGTTCGACAAGAGGAATGACTCCGTGAAGCAGAGCGCAGCTCGCTTCACGGCCAGTCATACAGCGTGTTCGTATCCGAACTCTACTGTATGGCGGAGAGGGGGGGGGGGATTGACGTTCGCTGTGCTCACTCCCCGCTCTGCGAGCGAGGCAGTCGGCTTCGCCTCTCAAACCCCCTCCGGCGGTTCTCATCCACCACCTCATCACCAAAAAAACCTGCCATACCTTACGATCTGACAGGTATAAAGTTTGGCGGAGAGGGGGGGATTGACGTTCGCTGTGCTCACTCCCCGCTCTGCGAGCGAGGCAGTCGG
>JACKQG010000833.1_pt1 | contig 43545 bp, 35 predicted proteins | sample 8237621 | NCBI WGS metagenome assembly JACKQG01 (sample SAMN15677084, study PRJNA649215) | marine metagenome | biome: marine; feature: Black Sea; material: saline water; isolation source: suspended particulate matter (SPM) from the Black Sea western gyre | collected 2013-06-09/2013-06-10 | depth... | reverse complement strand
TAATTATGTACAGGCTATCGTACTGATTTCGATTATTTCATCGGTCATTATTCAGGCCGTAGGTGATAGTCTGGCGAGGGGTATAGGGATCATGGCCGCGATGGCCATCATTCGTTTTCGTACCAACCTGAAAGACCCGCGCGATACGCTTTTTCTGTTTTCCTCGCTGGCAGCCGGTATTGCCTGTGGAGCCTATGCCTTTACCGTTGCCATCGTTGGTACGCTGGCATTTTCTCTGGCGGCAATGCTGCTGTATTACTCTCCGCTCGGGCCGAATAACTTTTTTGACGGCATGCTGCGCTTTAATCTGCCGAATGTGAGTGAAGACCGCTCCCGACTAGAGAAAATTATGAGCCAGTACTGCAAGGCATTCGCGCTGGTAACCCTGCGTGAAATTGAGCAGGGACAGCGTCTGGACTATGCCTATCATATAAAAATGAGAAGAGGCAAAACGCATGAAGGACTGCTTGCTGATCTGAAGACGCTGGGGTCATTACAGGGTGTGAATTTGATGATGCAAGAAGCCACGGTAGATCTTTGATCAGGAACAGGTGACTTATGATGAGTAAAAAATTATTACCCCTGGTCTGGCTGGTGGCCATTGTTTCTCTGGCATTTCTGGTGAGCCTGTTAAAGCTTGAGTCGACCCATTTCTTTGGGATTGCGGATGATCATGAGCAAACGATCAGCTTCAGCTACCCCGTTGAAATCGTGCAAATCTTTGCGGTAGAAGGTGGCGAAGTATCGCAGGGTATGCAGATTCTTGAAGTGCGGCGGCGTGATCTGGGCACTAAACTGGTGATCATCGAAGACCAGATTCAGGCTCTGAAAGCGACTTCGGATGAAGATCTGGCGTCTACTCAGGCAAGGCTGGATAGTCTACGTGCGCAACAGGCTGCAGAGCTGTCCGCGATCGATTCCAAGATTGAAAATCTGCGTTCGCAGCAACGTTTAAATGAGAAGTTACTGAAAGAAATCTCGGGCTCCAAAACCCGGGTTACGTCTTCCAGCCCGATTGACACAGAAATTCAGGGCATGCTGGAACAGCGTGGGCATATCGAGAAATCGCTGGCTGCACAGATCAGTAACCTGGAGAGTCAGTTGAGTGCCACGGTGCGCCCGTTTGATTCGAAATTAGCCGAGCTGGAAGAACGTAGAACGGAGTTTTTACGTCAAATCACGGATTTACGTGTGGTTGCCAAGTTCAATGGCCGGGTCGGTAGCGTTAACGTCAAGCCGGGTGAAACAGTCGCTCCTTTTGAAACAATTCTGACGGTGCACGGGCTTTCTCCTAAGTTCGTTAAGGGCTATATCCATGAAAACGTGTTTAATCAGGTCGCTATCGGCCAACAGGTGTGGGTCAAGTCGAATACCAACACGAATAATAATGTTCCGATCGCTGCAGTAGTGGAAAGTCTGGGAAGTCGAATAGTGGAATACCCGATGCGCCTGAAGAAAAACATGATGGTATCGGCCTGGGGTCGTGAAGCGGTAATACGTCTGACCGAGGAAAATAACCTGTTGCTGGGTGAAAAAGTGATCGTGACGCTGGATCATCCGGAGAATGAGAAAGGCCTGCTGAGCAGTATTCTCGGATTTATTTCGAACGGTATCGGGCAAACTCAGGCCGCCAGCCTGTCGAGCGATCCAGCGGGTCTTGAGGGCTATCCTATTCGTTCTCTGGTGAACGGTCTGGAAGATCATCAGATCGAAGCTTCCGGCATTATTTCAGCGTTACGCGATGACAGTTATCTAATCGTTAGTGATGAGTCTGAAAACGATAAGCCGGAGCTATTCAAGATCAATTCCCAGGGTGAGCTGGTGGCACGTCTTGGGATTCAGACGAGTGAGGCTGTGGATGATCTGGAAAGTATCAGTCGTGAAGGTGATAGCGTGTATGTACTGTCGTCACTGGATAAAAGTAAAAAGAAGCGGCGTCATCTGTTACGCCTGAGCACCGATGGCAACAGTGTCATCAGCGACGGGCAGGTGAATATGTATGATGTGCTCGAAGGGCTGTCAAAAACGGCAGAAGATCTGGATACGCGTCAGTTTCTGAAGACGGCTCTGCGCAACAAGTCGATCGAACTCGAGGCCCATAATGTGTATCAGAATGATCTGTATCTGGGCTTTAAAACACCGCTTAATTCACGCGATGAAACGGTTATCCTGAAACTGGAAAATATTCAAGGTCTGTTCCTGGGTGAGCCCGTGAAGGGCAGAATCTGGCGCAGTGTATCCCTGCTCAATCCAGAAACCGGTTCCCCTGCATTACTATCCGACATGCTGTTTTATAATGGCAGACTGTTGTTATTAGGGGTTAGCAAGGGTCAGGGGTCTATCAGTAGTCATCTGTGGTCGTATCAGCCCGAAACTTCGGCTCTACGTTCACTCAAGACCTTTGATCGACTGAGAGCGGAGGGCATCAGTGCAACTTCAAAAGATGGAGAAGTCGTCGTGGTATTTGATGGCGATGGTAAAAATGCATCACGTTTTCTGCCGCTAACACTGTAATGGGTGAACCGATGATAAAAAATTACCGTTGGTTGAGCGTGCTTGCGCTGGTCTGCTTCACTTCCAGCGGCTATGCCAATAATGAAGATTTGCGCCAGTATTTTCAGCAGATTATCGATGAGCAGCAATCCGCGCTACAAAGTGATTTGATCATGTCATCGGCAAATGATGGTTTTGTGGAAAATGTGCGAGGCTGGGTTGATGGAACTGAGCTGCGTTTAAGTGCTGAAAACGATGATGATAATAAGCGTTCGATAGCACTGCGGGTTAAATTAAAGAATGCTCCACGACACAGTATCGAGCAGGACATTCTTCAACTGACGCAGGAGCAGCGTCAACTGGATCATCAACAGGCACTGAATGATCGGCTGCAAAGGGCTTATTCTGAATTGCTCGACCTGATTGCCGAACAGGAACAGCTCGATCACCTGCAGGTTGTCTCCTCTATGCATGCGGCCGCGATCAAATACTATCGTAACCTGGTGCTGTCAAATGACTTTCACCCGGAAAATCTACTTGAAAATGAACTGGAGCATGAGCAGCACAGGTTTCAGATCGAGTTACAGGTGCGTCAGATCAATGCCCTGACCAAAGCCTTAAAATTTGATGCAAAACTACCACAGTTAACGTTAACAGAAAAAATGATGCTGGATGTGGTGGCGCAATATAGCGATAGGACAACGCTTGAGGTTGAGCACGCTCAACTCGATTTAATGCTGCAACAAAAAAAATTGAAACATGAACAAAGTGGCGAAAAGTTTGCTTTAACGGCGGTTCAGCTGTCGCAGGAGTTTAATCATAATAAGGATACCGTAACCGGTATTCAGGTCGATTTGCGGATTCCTTTTGCACGGCCTGCATTTAACAGTGGGGTCAGGCAGCAGGATGTGTCTGAAGTCACTTATCGCCTGCATCGGTTACAGCAGAGCGCTGCTTTAAAAGCCGCACAGCTGGTTCAAAAGATGGAACAGAGTCAGATTTCCATTCTGGCTTTTGAGCGACTGGCCAAAAGTATCGATAGCCGTATCAAAAAAGCTACTGATTCCCGTCTCATCATTAAATTACGTCAGCAGCATTTAGCGCAACTGAAAAGTATCATGCGGGAGCGTCAGAGTTTCAGAAAGCTATATATTGAGCTGCTGGCGCATTACTCTGTGCTCGGCCGCGAGCTTGATACCAACTGGCTAATACCACCAGTGACGCAGAATAGTCGTGGCTGAGAGTAGCATGTCAAATACCAGTCAGTTTAATACCCTGAAAATTACGATTAATAATAATCAATACAGGGTGTTCCGCAATGGGACTGCATTTTTGTTCATTGTCGGCATTATGCTGTTTATGTATCTGACATCTTTTTATTCGCAACATAGCGTCACACTGATGATCGCCGCTATGATTGGTGGTTATATGGCGATGAATATAGGCGCTAATGATGTGGCCAATAATGTCGGGCCAGCGGTTGGCGCCCGTGCTTTAACGCTGACCGGGGCCATCCTGATTGCAGTCGTGTTCGAGTCTGCCGGGGCACTGATTGCCGGTGGATCGGTCGTAACCACCATCAAAAATGGCATTATCGATCCTGCGCTGATCGCTGATAACAATACCTTTATCTGGTTGATGATCTCCGCCCTGTTTGCTGCGGCCCTGTGGCTGCACATTGCGACCTGGTCGGGCGCCCCTGTTTCGACCACGCATTCTATCGTCGGCGGAATCCTCGGTGCCGGGGTTGCGGCGGGTGGCTGGCAAGTAGCAAATCTGGCACAGCTTGCTGCGATCGTTGCCAGCTGGGTTATTTCTCCATTGATGGGCGGAGTGATCGCTGCTGCCTTTCTATATTTTATCAAACGTCAGATTACCTATCAGGAAGACCGGTTGCAGGCTGCGGTCAGAGTGGTTCCCTGGTTGATCATGCTGATGAGCTGGGCTTTTTCCAGTTATCTGATACTGAAAGGGCTGAAAAAAATCTGGAAAGTGGATTTTTCTATGGCACTAATGACCGGTTTCATGATCGCGCTGCTGGTTTTTATTCTGGTCCGCCCGTTATTTGCCAGAGCGGCGGGTCGCTTAAGTAACACCAAGCGGGCGATTAACCGGCTGTTTACGATACCGTTGATCGTATCGGCGGCCTTATTGAGTTTTGCGCATGGTGCGAATGATGTAGCCAATGCGGTGGGGCCGCTTGCCGCCATCAATGACGCGGTGTCACAGGTCGGTAACCATACTAACGGGAAGGCCGGAATACCTTTGTGGGTGATGATCGTGGGCGCAGCCGGCATTGCTCTTGGATTGATGTTGTATGGCCCCAGAATGATCAAGAAAGTCGGCTCTGAAATTACCGAGCTGGATCAGATGCGTGCATTTTGCATCGCTATGTCCGCGGCGATTACGGTACTGATCGCGACCCAGTTTGGTTTGCCGGTTAGCTCCACGCATATAGCATTAGGCGCGATATTTGGGGTTGGCTTCCTGCGCGAATCGATTAAGTCAGGCTACGACAATATGGTGATCGATATTATTCATCATCATCAGGATAATGATCCACAGGCGGTGAAGGTGTTTCTGGAAAACTTCAAACGCGCTTCTGTGGCCAAAAAATCAGACATGTTGAAGCAGCTGAAACATCATTCTGCCAAAGCAAAGCTGAGCAATAAAGAACGTAAACGATTAAAAAAATATTTCACCAATGTGCTGGTAAAGCGCACCTCACTCTACCGCATTATTGCGGCCTGGCTGATCACTGTGCCAGCATCCGCGTTGATGGCGGCGTTTATTTTTTACACCATCCGAGGGTTTATGCTGACATGAACAGGCTGGCTCTTAATACCCACAAGCTACGCAAATCAGCAGGAGTCCAAGATGTCTGCCGTCCTCAGTAATCTCCCCCCGGTACTCGAACGGCATGAGTTGAAGTATCTGGTCCCATATGAACTGGTTGAGCCAATCACCCGCTTTATCTCGCCTTATTGTTCTCTGGATCATTACTCCAGTCTGGCAGAGGATCATTTTTACGTGGTTAACAGCCTGTATTTTGATACCCGAGGGCTGGAGTTGTTGCAGCAACGTATGAATGGCAAGGATAGCCGTTTTAATATGCGGGTACGGGCCTATGCGGATGGCGATAAGGCACCGTACTTTATGGAAATTAAGCACAAGATAGGTTCAATCGTTAAAAAGTACCGCGCGACTGCAACCGATAAACAGTGGCCACAAATATTACAGGATCCCTGTTATCGGATAGACCCGAATGAATTTAAGATGGAGCGTCGGAATAAAGAGTTATTCCTCAGGCTGGTCCATAGTTATGCGCTAGAGCCTAAAATTTTGACCCAGTATCGGCGCCGTGCATTTTTTTCTACGGTGGATAATTATGCGCGTGTAACGTTGGATATAGACATGAAATACCGTAATGAGTCGATGCTGACGCTGGTGCCGGGAAACGACATGCTGAATTACGATAATGAAAATATCTATACCACCAACCAGTTTAATCAGAACCTTACCAACGTAGTGCTGGAGTTGAAGTGCAATATCGGCGAGGTGCCGATGTGGATGCTGGATCTGATTACCCGCTTTGAACTGAAGCAGACCGGATTTTCCAAATACATGAGCAGTATGCTGGTTTCACACTTTGATAATGGTTATAACTATATGGTCGGTGATCGCATGGGCTATTGAAGTGGTCTTCCGTTTCAGCGTAATAACTGAAACTCGTCTTCAATAGCCTGCGCCGTTAATTGTTGAAAATCACGCTCGCGGGTGGTCATGATATTACCCATCACTTCTGACCAGGCGAAACCACTGGTCCAGTCACTGTGCGGGTATTCACCCTGTTTTTTGCGCTCAAGCAGGTAAACTTTATGCGCTCTGAGCAGAATATTAAAACTCTGCTGCGTTTGCTGATAGTGGTCGATGACCGGCCATGCTTCAATAAGCGAAGGAAAGCAGTGGACACTCAGCGGATAGGCCTGTGATCCGTTGTTATGGGACCAGCGTATATGCTCAACAGGGTAATCCCGCTCGGATACAAACAGTTGCCAATGCTGGTGATTAACGGATGCAAAAGCGCCCAGTGAATTATACGCCAGACCGATATCCTCAACCGCAGCCATCTCCAGCATCGCCTGTTGCACTTCCACACAATCCTGCTGCTGCAAAAATTGCGGTTTATTTAGTTCGGGGTTGATCAGCAGCAGACCATGGTAGTCAGCAAATGGGAATTTGTTATAGAGAATGCGAACCCTGGCGCTGGCCAGAGTTCCCTGCCACAGGGTTTCCCTGGCCAGAAAAGGCTTGTTGAAATGGAAGCCGTGGTGTGAAAACGGTTGATAGATTGAGTCAACTCTGGATTGCGAATTGCGTGCAGGCCTGAAACCACGTAACGGATTAAACTGCAGTTGCCAGTGCTGCAGCTTTTTTGAGCTGGCCAGAGGAAGTGCCGATAGATCGAGCTGACTCAGCGCATTAAAGACGGACAGATCATCGGGTGGTAGTGCCTGCATCGATGTTGATGACGACTGGGCTAGCTGTTTCTTTATGTGCTCAAACTGAGCGGCCAGGGCTCCAGCTAAAGCCTGGTAAATGTGTGCGTTGGAAATCGCATTCGCCAGTGCCAGAATAAACACGCCCAGTTCCTGCTGAGCGGTCATGGCCTGTAATTGCTGGATGAAGTGCTGTTTAAACTGCTGGCTTGAGTGAAATACTGGTTCAGGCATAAAATTCTGTAATACGGCTAAGACACGCTGGATTATAAGGTTAATGACGGGCTGGATAGAAGAATTTTACGGTCTGCTGGCAAGTCAGCTGCGCGGAATCGGTGATTGGGCTGGATTCCTGATCATTTTAAAAATAGTATTCAACATAGAAACAAGGGATAAGTCATTCAATCCCACTGGACCAGGGCAATTTTCCCATCATAAAAAACTAGATTGCACTATAGTCTTATTTATTCGCTAAACATTCAGGGGCAATAACAATGAAACAAAATCTGCTAACTGTGGCTGTGGGCTCAGCCTTAATGCTAACAACGACTACTCTTCTGGCGGTACCTTTTAACTCTTTCGATCCAAAGTCGATGGCGATGGGTGGTGCCGGTGTTGCGGTTGCCAATCCGGCTACTGCACCGTTCTTTAACCCGGCTTTGCTGTCGATCGCCGATACCAAAGATGATTTTGCGATCGAGCTACCGATACTGGGGGTCAGGATTTATGACCCGGATGACTTCGTAGATGCGGTGGATAATTTTGATCAAAATGCATTTGATAACCTGGATGCGGCGATCAATGCCTACGAGACCGGGACTGATTTCCGCAATGTAACCCCTGTTACGAGTGCAATAACGGCAATGGATCAGGAAGTCCAGACCATCAGCGACAAACCGATGGAGTTTGAAGCGGGCGGCGGAATGGTAGTCGGGATACCCGGTGAAAGCTTCGGTATGGCGCTTTCAATCTCTGGATCTGTCAACTTTTCCGGCATATTTGAATATAAGGACTCTGCCAAGGTAAGCGATCTGACTGCTGACATGAATGCTCTGCCTAATTGCTTCCCTACTCCAGCTGATCCGGTATTTACAGCAAGCTGCCTTCAATCGGGGTTTAATTATGTTGATGTGAATATTGCAAATCCTACCGCTCCCGTCATTACCTTTGATACCAATACAAACCTGGATTCCAAAGTCCGTGTTGTTGGCGTGGCCATGGCTGAAGTCGGACTGACTTTTTCCAGAGAAATGTCTCTTTTTGGTACCGAGGTTGCTGTCGGTATTACGCCAAAAATGGTTGCAGTGACAGTATTCGATTACACGGCTGATGCAGATGAAGCCGATACGGATGATTTTGACGGGGATAACTATACGGCTGAGTACAGCGATTTTAATATGGATATAGGTGTGGCAAGGGATCATGGCAACGGCTGGCGCAGCGGTTTTGTGATTAAAAATATTATCGGTCAGGATTATGATGCCATATACACCGATCCGGCTACCGGGGCTGAAACCGTTACTGGAACCGTGTCATTAAAGCCTCAGGCCCGGGCTGGTGTGTCACATACCAATGATTGGAGCACGATTGCACTGGATGTTGATCTGACGAAAAATGACCCATTAGGTGTTGTCGGTAATGCAAGCCAGTATGTGGCTCTGGGTGTTGAGCTGAATGTGTTTGATATCACCCAGCTCAGACTGGGCTATCGTGCCGACACGGTAAACAGTGATCGCAGTGTGGTTTCAGCCGGTATCGGGTTTTCTCCATTCGGTGTGCACTTTGATCTGGCAGTGGCCGGAAACGAAAACGAGGTGGGTGCTGCATTTCAGTTTGGTTTCCGCTTCTGACAAACGGGTAGTGCTTTTTCGCTTCCCGCAGACTGCAACACAGGAACCGCTTTTGATCGCATTACGTGCTACCCAAGGGCGGTTTCTATCTGTACCAGCAAACAATAATAAATAAGACTTCACTCAATGATCGAGACCACGTTGCAACTGGAAAACTGTCCGCTGCAGGCATACGACTGCGCATGGCTGCATGAACTGGCCAGTCTGCGGCAGCAGAATCAGGCATTAGAGCTGTTGGTAACGACGGATACCCTGACCCAGCTCTACAACTACCGCTATTTTCGTGATCTGCTGAGCAGGGAGATGGATAGCACGCAGCGAACCGGGCGGACCACCTGTATCATCATGATCGATCTGGACCACTTTAAATCGGTCAACGATGAGCGAGGGCATGAGGCTGGTAATCAGGCATTGATTCTGGCCGCGAATGTTTTTCGCCAGGCGGTCAGGTCATCCGATGTGGTGTGCCGCTATGGCGGCGAAGAGTTTGTCGTGGTGCTGCCGCAAACCACGCTGCACATAGCGATTAATGTAGCAGAGCGGATGCGTGACTATTTACAGCAGAGTACGGTGCAGTATGACGATGAGAGCTTTCAGTTGACGGCGAGTTTCGGCGTCGGAACCTACAGCGGAGAGACGCCGGTAACGCTGGAGTCGTTTGTCGATTCGGCGGATCAGTATCTGTATCAGGCCAAGCAACAGGGACGCAACCGTGTCTGCCATGTGGATCTCTCGACATTGAAACAGGAAACCACGGTCAGTGCGGAAGAAAAATCGGCGTTATTTAATAATTCAGATGACTGATAGAGAATGCGGCAAAGTTTGCGCGGGGTTTTGTTCAGCGTACTTTATTTTATGAGGTGCCGGAGCGATTCTAACTCCGACACCGATTTAAACTAAAAGCAGGGCTTGTCCTTGGCATTGTTATAGCGATCAATGCTGTCCATGATTTCTTTCTTCGCATCGTCCACATCCAGCCAGCCTTCAATTCTGACCCATTTGCCGTCTTCCAGATCCTTATAGTGCTCAAAGAAATGAGAAATGGAGTCGAGTAATGGTCTGGGCATCTGACGGATATTGTTAATATCGCGGTACATGCGGGATAGTTTATCGACAGGAACCGCGAGTATCTTGGCATCTTCACCCGATTCGTCGGTCATTTTCAGCATGCCGAGTGGACGTACTCTGATTACCGAGCCGCTGATCAGGGGCACTGGTGTGACTACCAGCACGTCTGCCGGATCGCCGTCATCGGATAGTGTGTGCGGAATATAGCCATAGTTACAGGGGTAATGCATGGAAGTCCCCATGAAACGATCGACGAACATGGCGCCGGTTTTTTTATCAACCTCGTATTTTACCGGGTCACTGTGTGAGGGAATTTCAATGATGACGTTGATGTCATTAGGGCAGTTCTGGCCAGAGGTTACACGGTCGAGATTCATAGTTTTTTATTGTCCACAGGGTAAAAATCAGTCGATTATATCAGGGTCTTGCCGGTCTGTTGTATTGCCTATCTTAATACACAGCTTTGGCGCAGGGCTCTAGTAAAGTTATTATCAGGGTGGATTAAACGGCTGTCCGATCGAAAAGCCAAAAATTTCCTGCATATTTAGATCGGTGATCAGCTGATAGATGGCTGCCTGTCCGTGCTCACGCTGGATTTCGGCCAGTATAAGACGAGCTTATTGCCCTGTCCGATATATATACCTGCGTCTATACAAGTTGGTAAGCGCTTTCTGGCGTCATGCAAACAGAATAACAAAAAAGGGCTGCATCAGCAGCCCTTTTGTAGTCGATTTTGAAATGCAATTAAATTTCAAAAGCAGGCAGTTTCTTGGCTACCAGCTGGTTTTTCAAGGTGACGTATTTCGGCATGCCGTTGTCATCATAATCCGGGTAGGCCTCGCCCTTGATCAGTGGGTAGAGATACTCCTTACACTTGGCGGTAATGCCGTAACCATCTTCGGTGATAAAATCCATCGGCATCATTTTTTCCACATTGGCAACTTCGCTTAGGGGGGCTTCACCGATGCTCCATTTATACGGATTAGAGGATTCGCGTACAACGGTTGGCATGATGGAATTTTTACCTTCGAGCGCTTTTTCAACCGCAGCCTGACCTAAAGCATAAGCCTGTTCCACGTCTGACTCGGAAGACAGGTGACGTGCAGCGCGCTGCAGGTAATCGGCAACCGCCCAGTGGAACTTATGTCCTAATGCATCCTTGATCATATTCGCAACCACGGGTGCTGCACCGCCCAGCTGGGCATGACCGAAAGAGTCACGGGTGCCCTGTTCGGCCAGAAAGGTACCATCTGGATAATGCGCACCTTCGGAAACCACGATCGTGCAGTAACCGTATTCCTTTACCTTGGCATCTACCGCAGCGGTGAACTTTTCCTTGTTGAATTCAATTTCCGGGAACAGGGTAATGACCGGAATTCCGTAATCTTCAACCAGTGCTCCGGCAGCGGCGATCCAGCCGGCGTGACGTCCCATTACTTCGATTACAAATATTTTAGTCGAGGTGGCCGCCATTGAGCGCACATCATAGGAGGCTTCGAGTGTCGAAACCGCGATATATTTAGCCACCGAGCCAAAGCCAGGGCAGTTGTCGGTAATCGGCAGGTCGTTATCGACGGTTTTAGGCACGTGTATCGCCTGTACCGGATAGCCCATCTTTTCAGAAAGCTGTGAAACCTTATAACAGGTGTCAGCCGAGTCACCGCCGCCGTTATAAAAGAAGTAACCGATATTATGGGCCTTGAAAACTTCGATCAAACGCTCGTATTCACGTTTATTGTGTTCCAGGCTTTTAAGCTTGAAACGGCACGAGCCAAAGGCGCCGGATGGGGTTTTCTTGAGCGCGGCGATAGACGCATCTGACTCCTGGGAGGTGTCGATCAATTGCTCGGTTAAAGCGCCGATAATGCCGTTTTTGCCAGCCAGTACATTACCGATTTTGTCGCTATGTTTGCGACAGGTTTCGATAACTCCGCAGGCTGATGAGTTAATCACGGCGGTTACGCCGCCAGACTGTGCATAGAATGCATTTTTCTTTGTCATATCAGAAGGTCTCCATAATAAATGGCCCAGTGGGCCAGAAAGTTTTAACTTAAGAATCCTGTTTTTTCAGCCAGGCTAAGTTCGTGATCAGCCTGTAGTCGTAGCAGTGACAGAACGCAGTCTGCCAGATTGTTATATTCGGGTATGCTGGTGCCGAATTGTTCGCGGTTGCCATAATAGAACTGGGTTCTATAGCGCTTAACATCCGTCTTGATAATAACAAAGTGACACTTTCCCTGTTCCCAGTACAGTGACGGGCATTCGGTCAATTCCCTGTCTGCAGGGCTAAGCCTGGCTTCGACATCGACGATTTGCAGCTCAACCTTATCCTTACCCCAGCGTTCATCCAGGGTGCTTCGAACAGACCACTTTTCAGTATCAGTAATGTCAGGAATTGTACTCATGTTCGTTTCAGCAGTTTTAAAAACCGGGCGGAAATATACCGCAAATGTGTGCGGTTTGCATGCGTCGCCTGAATTTGTGCAAAGCCTGTGATTTACGCGCGGTGCGGGGGCTCTGAAATGGGAAAACGTAAATGAGTCCATGCCGGCGCGGTCTAAAAGCTCGATTTTAAAAAACGCGTATTCTACATGGATACGTATGTTTTTGGTATAAGCTAATTCAATCGATTTATATAAAAAGCCTGCTAGAAGTGCTGATGGTGCTGTGGCAGAATCCGCCAACTGGTATTTACTATGCTTTTATTGATTTTTGGGTTAAAGCATGGGCTCGCAGTGATCTACTAACTAATATTGTTAGAATTAAAGCTAATATGCTCTAGATCAAGGCATGAGTTGATTTGAGTAGATACTCTATCCGCAAATAATAAGAGGTGAACATGAAAATAATTCTATTGGGTGGTCCCGGCGCAGGAAAAGGTACGCAGGCTAACTACATTAAAGACAGATACAAGATCCCTCAGATTTCGACAGGAGACATGTTACGCGCCGCAGTGAAGGCGGGTACTCCAATGGGTATAGAAGCCAAAAAGGTCATGGATGCCGGCGGTCTGGTGTCGGATGACATTATCCTCGGGCTGATTGATGAGCGTATTAAGCAGGATGATTGCGCCAACGGTTTTCTGTTCGATGGTTTTCCGCGCACTCTGGAGCAGGCTGAAGCGTTAAAACTGAACGTCAACGTGGATGCAGTGGTCGAGATTGATGTGGATGATGCGGAAATTATCAAGCGCATGAGTGGACGTCGTGTGCATCTGGCTTCCGGACGGACCTACCATCTGGTGTTTAACCCACCCAAAGTCCAGGGCAAGGATAACGAAACCGGAGAGGATCTGATTCAACGTGATGATGATCAGGAAGATACGGTTAAAAAGCGCCTTGATGTTTACCATGACCAGACGGAACCTCTGGTTGAGTATTACTCCAGCTGGGCAGACTCTGGCGAAAAAGGATCACCAAAGTATATAAAAATAAATGGAATCGGTAAGGTTGATGAAATCCGCGACCAGATTTTCCAGCAATTAGATAGTTGAATGAGAGCCGTTAACCTGAAAAGTTAACGGCTTTTTTTATATTTTTAATTTTACACAGGGCTAAAAATGACTTCTGGATTAATAATGGCACTTATTTGTGCTTTTGTAGGTATTGCCTACGGGGTTATCTCAATTTACAGCATTCTGGCTAAATCGCAGGGTAATGATGAGATGAAACGGATTGCTGGTGCCATACAGGAAGGTGCAATTGCCTACCTGAAGCGTCAGTACACCGCAATTGCTGTCGTCGGCATCATTCTTTTTGCAGCAATTGGTATATTCCTTGACTGGTATACCGCGATTGGTTTTTCGGTTGGTGCGTTGCTGTCGGGTGCGGCCGGTTATATCGGTATGCACGTATCGGTTCGCTCCAATTCCCGTACTGCTGAAGCTGCCAGAGAGGGTATCAACCCGGCACTGGCAGTTGCTTTTAAAGGTGGCGCGATCACCGGTATGCTAGTAGTTGGCCTCGGACTACTGGGTGTAGCGGGTTATTACAGTGTGTTACTGGCGATCGATGCACCAGACCCTTTGCATGCCATGATCGGCCTGGCCTTCGGTGGATCACTGATCTCCATCTTTGCCCGTCTGGGCGGCGGTATCTTTACCAAGGGTGCTGACGTAGGTGCCGACATCGTTGGTAAGGTTGAAGCCGGCATCCCTGAAGATGATCCGCGTAACCCGGCGGTTATTGCTGACAATGTTGGTGACAACGTGGGTGACTGTGCGGGTATGGCCGCGGATTTATTCGAAACCTACGCGGTAACCATCATCGCCACCATGATACTGGGTGGTCTGTTGTTCGCCAAACAAGGCGCTCAGGCGTTGGAAATGGCGGTTACTTACCCGTTAGTGCTGGGTGGTATTTCGATCATCTGTTCGGTTATCGGTACTTACTTTGTGAAGTACAAGGAAGGCGGCAAGATCATGACGGCTCTGTATATGGCAACCGGTGTTTCCGCGATTCTGTCAGCTGTCGGTTTTTACTTTATTACCAACTCCATGATGGCGAATAATGGCCTGTATTCTACCGATGCACTATTTGGTGCGGCATTGATCGGTCTGGTACTGACCGTTGCGATGATTGTCATCACTGAATATTACACCGCCACCGAATACGGTCCGGTGCGTCGTATCGCAGAAGCCTCAACCACCGGTGATGGCACCAACGTTATTGCCGGTCTGGGTGTTTCCATGCGTTCAACCGCACTGCCGGTTATTGCGGTCTGTATCTCGATCTGGGGTGCACATCATCTGGCGGGTTTATATGGTATCGCGATTGCCGCGACCGCCATGTTATCGATGACCGGTATTATCGTTGCACTGGATGCCTATGGTCCGATTACCGATAACGCGGGTGGTATTGCCGAGATGGCAAATCTACCGGAAGACGTACGTAATACCACGGATGCGCTGGACGCAGTCGGTAATACCACCAAGGCCGTGACCAAGGGCTATGCCATCGGTTCTGCCGGTCTGGCCACGCTGGTTCTGTTTGCCGATTTTACCAGTTCCCTGGCGGCAGCCGGTAAGGCGACGGAATTCCTGCTGTCCAATCACATGGTGATCATTGGCCTGTTTATCGGCGGTATGATTCCCTATCTGTTTGGTGCGATGGCGATGGAAGCCGTGGGCCGTGCTGCCGGTGGAATCGTGAATGAAGTGCGTCGTCAGTTTCGTGAAATGCCGGGCATTATGGATGGCTCACAAAAGCCGGACTACTCCAAGGCTGTTGATATGCTGACCCGTGCGGCGATCAAGGAAATGATTATCCCGTCATTGTTACCGGTAGCCATGCCCATCCTGGTGGGACTGCTGCTGGGGGCTGAAGCGCTGGGGGGCATGCTGATTGGTTCTATAGTAACGGGTCTATTCGTGGCTATTTCCATGACCACCGGTGGTGGCGCCTGGGATAACGCGAAAAAATACATTGAAGATGGTAATCATGGTGGCAAAGGTTCCGATGCGCATAAAGCGGCTGTTACCGGTGACACCGTGGGTGACCCCTACAAGGATACGGCCGGTCCAGCGATTAACCCGCTGATCAAAATCATCAACATTGTTGCGCTGATGATGATCCCACTGTTATAAGTTCTTACGGTGATACAAAAAAGCCTGCTTCAAGCAGGCTTTTTTTTGATTTAAAAGTTACCCTATCAATGGTTTAATAGACCGTGCAAACAATTCTTAGATTACTCCCTATATGACCATCCTGTCGGGCATCATTTACTGATGGCCTACCGTGAACAATTAAAAGACAATTTCCTGGAAACACGGCTGATACAGCGCCGTATCGTCCTGTCCGCTGTCATTGTACTGATATTAATGTCGATCATTCTGGTGCGCCTGTATGTGCTTCAGGTGGTCGAGCATGATCATTTTTCGACTCTGTCGAACTCTAACCGGGTCAGGTTGAAGGCGCTGCCACCGACGCGTGGGCTGATTTATGACCGTAACGGTGTGGTGCTGGCGGATAATCTGCCTGCTTATCGGCTGGAGATCATTCGCGAACAGGTGGCCGATCTGGACGATACCTTAAAAAGATTGTCTGAGTATGTTGAAATTTCGGATTATGCGATTAAAAAATTTCGTCAGTCTTCCGAGCGTCGACGCCCGTTTGAAGGGATTCCTTTGTTACTAAACCTGAGTGACGAAGAGCTCGCTAAGCTGGCAGTCAATCTGCATAAGTTTGAAGGCGTCGAGATTAATGCGCGATTAACCCGCAACTATCCGCTGGGCAAACATGCAGTACATGCGCTGGGTTACGTGGGGCATATCGATGTGCGCGATCTGAGCCAGCTGGATGACGCCAATTATGCAGGCACCAGCTATATCGGCAAACTCGGGCTGGAAAAGTATTACGAAAGTGATCTGCATGGAGAAGTCGGTTTTCAGCGCGTTGAAGTGAATGCTTCCGGGCGCACTCTGCGCGTGCTGGATGAGCATCCGCCGGTGTCAGGCAATAATCTGCATCTGACCATCGATTCCAGTCTGCAGCGCCTGGCGGAAGAGTTGTTTAGCGATGAAAACGGATCGGTGGTTGCGATTGATCCACGTAACGGTGAAATTTTAGCTCTGGTCAGTATGCCGAGTTTCGATCCCAACCTGTTTGTGGACGGGATCAGTTATAAAGATTACAACGAACTCCGCGACTCCAGCAGCCGGCCTTTGTTCAATCGCGCTTTAACCGGTCAATATCCACCCGGTTCAACGACCAAACCTTTTTTTGGACTGGCGGGTCTGGAGAATAGTGTGATCGGGCACAAAAATACGGTGTTTTGCGGTGGTTACTATCTGTTACCGAATGAAGAGCGAAAATATCGTGACTGGAAGAAGACCGGGCATGGAAAAATGGACCTGGATGATGCGATAACTCAGTCCTGTGATGTGTACTTCTATAGCCTGTCCTACAGTCTGGGGATAGACCGGATGGCGGAGTTTATGCAGCATTTTGGTTTTGGTGAGCGTACCGGAATTGATAGTACCAGTGAGCAACCCGGGTTGTTGCCGTCACGTGAATGGAAACGGCGTACCAAAGGTATGCCCTGGTTTCCGGGGGAAACGCTGATTACCGGTATTGGTCAGGGGGCGCTACTGACAACGCCGTTACAGCTCGCCAATGCCACTGGTGCACTGGCGATGAAAGGCCGGCGCTTCAAACCTCATCTGGTCAGTAGCATCAATCTGCAGCCATCACATAAGATTGTGAGTGTAGAACCTGAGATAGTGGGTGACTACCAGCTGAAAAAAGAAATTAACTGGCAACATATTGTCAGAGGGATGGAAAATGTGGTGCACAATGTGCGCGGTACCGCGCATCGGATTGAACAAGGTCTAAGCTATAGAATTGCGGGTAAAACAGGTACCGCACAGGTTTTTAGTATCGCACAGGATGAAGAATACGATGAAGAGACGGTGAGGAAAAAGTTACGTGATCATGCCCTGTTCATGGCGTTTGCGCCTGCCGATGATCCGCGCATCGCGTTAGCCGTTATTGTCGAAAATGGTGGTCATGGTAGCTCGGTTGCGGCTCCTATCGCACGTCGCCTGATGGATGCGTATTTATTGAAGACACCGAAAGTGGATAAAATAGTGGATGAAAAGGCTTTATGAGCAGGCTCATCGAATCCGATCAATCCTCCATATCGCGTCGTATTCTGGATGCATTCCGTCTCGATCCGGTGATGGTCATGTTGCTGCTGATCCTGACGGCATTTGGCCTGCTAACACTGTATAGCGCCAGTGGTGGCAATATGGATCTGATGCTGCGTCAGTTGACACGGCTTGCTCTGGCATCTTTTTTTCTGATTTTACTCGCCAATATATCGATCCGGCTGTTGAAAAAAATGTCCATTGGTTTTTATCTGGGTGGGGTAGTGTTGCTGCTGGGTGTGATTTATTTTGGTGAAGTAGGCAAGGGCGCGCAGCGTTGGCTGGACCTGGGCATTATCCGGTTTCAGCCCTCTGAGTTTATGAAACTGGCCATGCCGATGATGCTGGCGGCCTATCTCTCCGACAAGGTATTGCCTGTGGGCTGGAAAGATCTGCTGATTTCAGCGGGATTGATTATGCTGCCGGTTTTGCTGATTGCAAAACAGCCGGATCTGGGGACTGCATTGCTGGTGGGCAGCGCGGGGTTTTTTGTGCTGTTTCTGGCAGGTGTGCGCTGGAAGATTTTAATGGTCCTCGGTTTGCTGGTTTCACTGATGACGCCTCTGCTGTGGAAGTTTGCGCTGCATGATTATCAGCGCGGTCGAATTCTGACGATGCTCAATCCGGAGAATGACCCGCTCGGTTCCGGTTATCATATTATCCAGTCGAAAATCGCTATTGGTTCGGGCGGGATGTATGGTAAAGGCTGGTTAAACGGCACCCAGTCTCAGCTCGATTTTATCCCTGAGCGCTCGACCGATTTTATTTTTTCGGTGTTTGGCGAAGAGTTTGGGCTGTTTGGAGCTTTACTGCTGGTATTACTCTACCTGCTCATCATCTACCGCGGGCTGTATATTGCAGCGTGTTCAGAAGAAACCTATGGAAGATTGCTGGCAGGGGCACTCAGCCTGACATTTTTTGTCTACCTGTTTGTAAATACTGGAATGGTGACCGGGCTGCTACCGGTGGTGGGGGTTCCGTTACCTCTGGTGAGTTATGGCGGGACATCGATGGTGACGTTGATGGTTGGTTTTGGAATGATAATGGCTATCCGCTCTGCCAAACGATTTTTAAGATAAGTTCAGGAAAAAGAATGATTAAAAAACCTTTTATACTGTTGTTGCTGTTGCTCAATGTGGTTTCCTTTTCCGCACAGGCGGTTAAGTTACAGCAAGGCGATTATCGCTACCGAGAAGATGTTGAAGCCTTCATCGAAAAAATTGCGGCGAGCAGTGATTACAACGAGCAGCAGCTGCTGGATCTTTTTTCCAGTGTAAAGCATCAGCGCCATCTGTTCGAGCGTATGGATAAACCTGCCGAAAAGCTGGAATGGCATCAGTACCGTAAGATTTTCCTGACCGACAAGCGTATCAATAAGGGCATCGAGTTCTGGAAAAATAACCGTGATTTACTGCAGCAGGTTGAGCAGCGTTATGGGGTTCCGGCCGAGTTTATTGTGGCGATTGTAGGGGTTGAAACGTTTTATGGTGCCTACAAAGGCAAGGTGCCGGTATTCGATACCCTGGTGACTTTTGCGTTTGACTACCCTAAGCGGGCGAAGTTTTTTACCAGTGAGCTGGAGCATTTCCTGTTATTGTCGGCCTCCCAGAAATTTGATGTGAGAGAGGTGAAAGGTTCCTACGCCGGGGCGATGGGGATGCCACAGTTTATCGCTTCCAGTTATCGCAGTTATGCGGTGGATTTCGATGGTGATGGAGAGGCCAATCTGTTCGATAGCCTGCCCGACGTGCTGGGCAGTGTGGCGAATTATTTCAAGCGCCATGGCTGGGAGCCGGGTGCTGAGGTCACACACCCGCTGTCGGTTTCTCAGCACAATAATATCAGCCAGATCAAGGCCGGGGTAAAGCCGAGTTATAGCTGGTCTGAGCTATCCAAGGCTGGCTTTTCATCGAGCCGAATCCTGCCGCAGGATGCCTCGGTAGCGCTGATTAAACTATTACAACAGGATGGCGCTGATTACTGGGCGGGACAGAAAAATTTCTACGTGATCACTCGATACAACCACAGCGAGCTGTATGCGATGGCGGTGTATCAGCTCAGTCAGGAAATTAAAGCAGGTATGAAGCTATAAGCGCCTTCGCTGAGCATTCTCGAGTTATCCCGGTACGTCTGATTGGAGCTGGCCTTTTGATACTGGGCGTATCGGCCTGTACCTTTGGTGTACCCGTCGGCGGTGCCCATGAGTCATCCTCCAATAAGCTGCCAGCTGTCAGCAAATCCAGGTATGGCAATCCTTCGTCCTATGTGGTGATGGGCGAGCGCTACCATGTGATGGAGTCGGCGCATGGATTTATCGAGCGCGGCCTGGCCTCCTGGTATGGATCTGACTTTCATGGCAAGCGAACTTCCAGCGGTGAGGTCTACAATATGCATGCGATGACGGCTGCGCATAAAACCCTGCCAATTCCGGTGTATGTCAGGGTCAGAAATCTATCCAATGGAAAATCGGCGGTCGTGCTGGTGAATGATCGTGGGCCTTTTGTGGATAATCGGATTATTGATCTTTCCTATGCAGCAGCGAAAAAGCTGGGAGTGGTCGGTCCCGGAACGGCCGAAGTTGAAATCGAGGCACTCGATACGCACAAGGACTCGCCTCGCAAGACGGTACGTAGTATTCCGCTACAGCAACAGCCAAAACTACCAGAAACCAGTGTGTTTATTCAGCTGGGATCGTTTGGTAGCGTAGCCAATGCACAGAATCTGCTGAATGACCTGAACGACAACCAGGAAGAGTCTGTCGTAATCCAGCAGGTTAATACTGAAAAAGGAGATTTTTACCGGGTACGATTAGGGCCTTTACTGAGTATCAATGAGGCGAATGAGATACACGCTCGCCTGGTGGGTAAGGGCTATAGCAATGCAAAAATTGTGTTTGATGATTAGCGGGGTGCCTCCCCTGTGATATTGGTTAATAATCGGACTCAAGGCTATAATGTGGTCTTTTAGGCCGTAGCTAAGGTACAATTCCTGCGTTTTTCCGCTGTTTTCATCCAAGATATTGACCCAATGACTTTTATACAATCCCTTATTTTCATCCTGTTTAGTTTGACTCTTCCTGCCTTATGGGCGGTGCCGAAGCCCATTCCCAATGCTCCTGAAATCGATGCCAGCAGTTATATTCTGCTGGAATTTAACAGTGGCAAGATTCTGGCTGAAAAAAACCCGGATAAAAAAGTCGAGCCGGCCAGCATCACCAAATTGATGACCGCTTATCTGGTGGATAAGGCGCTCGAATCCGGTGATATTCATCTGACCGATGAAGTGACCATCAGTGAAAAGGCCTGGCGCATGAAAGGCTCCAAGATGTTTGTCGAAGTGGGCAAGCAGGTATCGGTAGAAGAGCTGATTAAAGGTATGATCATTCAATCCGGCAATGATGCGACGGTGGCGCTGGCGGAACATGTTGCTGGTTCTGAAAATGCATTTACCGAGTATATGAATCATCAGGCGGCATTACTGGGGATGAAGAACACCAGTTTCAGGAACTCTACCGGCTGGCCGGATAATGAACATTACAGTACCGCTCGCGATATCGCACTACTGAGTCAGGCTATCATCCGTGATTACCCGGACTCATACCGCCTGTACCGTGAAAAAGAATATACCTACAACGAGATCCGCCAGTTTAATCGGAATCGTCTGTTGTGGAGCGATGAGTCGGTGGATGGCTTAAAAACTGGTCATACCGAAGCGGCAGGCTATTGTCTGGCCAGTTCGGCGCTGAAGGATGGTATGCGTCTGATCGCCGTTGTGCTCGGCACCGATTCCGACAAGGCGAGAACCCGGCATAGCCAGACCCTGCTCAACTATGGATTCCGTTTCTTTGAGTCGAATCGACTGTATCAGGCGAATGAAACCCTGAAAACGGCGCGGGTCTGGTATGGCGAGCAGGAACAGGTAACACTGGGCGTGGCTAAAGACATATTTGTGACCATAGCGCGCGGGCGTTACAAGGACCTGGATGCGGTGGTCGAGATTGATCCGAAAATTTCTGCACCGGTTGCAATGGGGCAGGAGTTAGGGCGTCTGGTGGTCAAGCTGGACGATGAGATTATCGTTGCGGAGCCGTTGGTCGCTACTCAGGCCGTGAATGATGGTGGCATCGTGCAGCGCGTCATCGATAGCGTGAAGCTGCTGTTTGAGTGAAGGCTTTGCTATTGAGGGCAAAGCTCAACGTGAATAGATTCATTAACAATGCAGGTTAAATTTGGTAACAGTATGTCAGATTTTGTTTATTTAAATGGAAAATACCCTCCAGCCATTGAAGCCCAGGTATCGATCCTGGACCGAGGGTTTATGTTTGGTGATGGCGTGTATGAAGTGATTCCGGTGTACTCTGGAAAAGCGTTTGCACTGGAGGAACATCTGGAGCGGTTACAGCAAAGTCTGGATGCGGTGGAAATCAAAAACCCGTTTGCGCTGGCGGACTGGCAGGGGATTATTCAGCACCTGATCGAGATCAATACCGGCGCTCAGGATGCGGCGATTTATCTGCAAATTACGCGTGGGGTGATGGAAAAACGTGATCACGTATATTCACGCGAGATGACACCAACCGTGCTGGTGATGTGCCGTCCGGTTGAATTCCCCTCGCAGGATAAAAATACCCGGGGAGTGAAAGCGATTACGCAGGAAGATAACCGCTGGGGCGATTGCCATATCAAATCGATTAATCTGTTACCGAATGTGTTGCTCAAGCAATACGCGGTGGATCAGAAGGCTGCAGAGTCGATTTTAATTCGCAATGGCTATGTGATAGAGGGCTCTGTGAGTAATTTATTCATCGTAAAGAACGATACCATCCGTACCCCACCGAAGGGTCGTAACATGCTCGGCGGGATTACGCGCGATTTGATCATAAAAATCTGTGCCAAAAATAAGATCGTGGCGCAGGAGAAGCTGATTAGCGAAGATGATCTGCATGATGCCGACGAAGTCTGGTTAACCTCATCAACCAAGGAAATCGTGCCGGTGACAACCCTCAATCAGCATAAGGTGGGAGGCGGTGTTCCCGGCCCCAAATGGCATCAGCTGATTGACCTGTATCAGGCCTATAAACAGTCGGTGATGCGTGGTTGATCTATCGGAAGGTTCATTAGAAACTCCAGACGTAACTGAGCTGATGGAATTCCCTTGCCAGTTTCCGCTCAAGGTGATTGGCCTCAATCGGGTCGAGTTTGAGTCGATCGTGCTCGACTTGATACGCCAGCACTGCGCGCCGGATACCCGCTTCGAGGTGAAGAAAAATAACAGCAAGAAGGGTAAATATCTATCATTGACGATTACCTTTACCGCACACAGTCGCAAGCAGATGGATGCGATCTATCAGGCGCTAACGGATTCAGAACATGTCGTCATGTCACTCTAAATTCCTGCACCATGTCGGTTAAACCCGCCGTCATCAAAGATCTTGGCACCACACACTATGAGCCTGTGTGGCAGGCGATGAAGCGGTTTACCCAGGATCGTGATGCGACAACCGACGATGAATTATGGGTTACGCAACACTTTCCGGTATACACCCAGGGCTTGAACGGTCGTAAGGAACACCTGCTGGCAACCGATGATATTCCGGTGGTGCAGGTCGATCGTGGCGGCCAGGTGACCTATCACGGTCCGGGCCAGCTGGTGATCTACTGTTTACTCGATCTGAATCGGCTGGGTATCGGAATTCGCCAGCTGGTGACAAATATCGAAATGGCGATTATTAATCTTTTAGAGTGTTACCAGCTGGAAGCCTATGCTAAAAAGGATGCGCCGGGTGTCTATATCGGCGCCGCTAAAATTGCCGCGCTGGGATTGAGGATTCGCAAAGGTTGCTGTTATCACGGCCTGAGTCTGAATCTGGATATGGATCTGAAGCCTTTCGCAGGGATTAATCCCTGTGGGTATAAAGATCTGAAAGTGACCCGGCTGGCGGACCATGTTTCACACTTCTCCACTGAACAGGTTAAACAGCAACTCTGTTCTCAACTTATTACGATCAATGGCTATGAGCAAACCAGATAAAGTAGAGCAGGGTGTAAAACTCAAAGGGGCGGACAAAGTAGCGCGCATCCCGATCAAGGTCATTCCATCGACCCAGTTGTTAAAAAAGCCTGCCTGGATACGCGCCAAAGCGCCCTCCAGTGATCTGGTCAAACAGTTAAAGGCGACCCTGCGTGAAAACAAGCTGCATACCGTTTGTGAAGAGGCGAACTGTCCTAATCTGGGCGAATGCTTCTCCAAAGGGACCGCAACGTTCATGATCATGGGTGATATCTGTACCCGACGCTGTCCATTCTGCGATGTCGGCCATGGTCGTCCCAATCCGCTGGATCAGGCCGAGCCCTATAACGTGGCTAAAACCATCCAGAATATGAAGTTACGCTATGTGGTGATTACTTCAGTGGATCGTGATGATCTGCGCGATGGCGGGGCTCTGCATTTTGTCAACTGTATCGATGAAACGCGTCGCCTCAATCCGGACATCAAGATAGAGATTCTAACGCCGGATTTTAGAGGGCGTATGGATATCGCGCTGGAAACCCTGCGTCAGTCGCCGCCGGATGTGTTTAACCACAATCTGGAGTCGGTGCCACGCCTGTATAAAAAGATCCGTCCGGGTGCGGATTATCAGTGGTCACTCGATTTACTCAAACAGTTCAAGCAGTTACACCCTGATGTACCGAGTAAATCCGGTCTGATGCTGGGACTGGGTGAAGGGCTGGATGAAGTGGAGCAGGTATTAAGGGATTTACGCGCACATGATGTGAATATGCTGACGCTGGGACAATATCTGCAGCCCAGCCGTGATCATCTGGCGGTAGATCGTTTTGTGACCCCGGAAGAGTTCAAACAGCTGGAGCAACTGGCGTATTCGCTCGGCTTTGATCAGGTCGCGAGCGGCCCCATGGTGCGTTCATCCTATCATGCCGATCTGCAGGCCAGTGGTGCATTCGGAGGTGAGTTTTCTTCATAATGCCGGGCTGGAACGATATTATTCCAGCACTTTTGGAAATTTTCTGTTACAAAACAACATACTAATAATAAGCAGTGTTATTACTTTAATTACTCCAGGATAACCTATGAAAACAAAAATCAATCCACTATGGGCACTCTTTACACTGGCAGCGGGATTGCTGCTTCCCTTCAATAGCTTTGCCGAAATGGGTTCAGGCCAGACTCTGGACTTAACCCAGCACTGGGTCGGCTATACCGCAATTGCCATCTTCGTGCTGGCGTATATGCTGGTAATGGCCGAAGAGTTCATGCACCTGCGAAAATCGAAACCGGTCGTGCTTGCTGCCGGTATTATCTGGTTACTGGTGGCACTGGTTTATAGCCAGCATGGTGATAATCACACGGCTGAAGCCGCAGTTCGGCATAATATTCTTGAGTTTGGTGAGCTATTTCTGTTCCTGCTGGTCGCGATGACCTATATCAACGCGATGGAAGAACGGCTGGTGTTTGATGCGCTCAAGTCCTGGCTGGTCAGGAAAGGCTTTACCCTGCGTCAGCTGTTCTGGATCACCGGTATCATCGCCTTCTTTGTATCACCGGTCGCTGATAACCTGACGACTGCACTATTGATGTGTGCGGTGGTGATGGCAGTGGGTGGAGAAAACAAAAAATTTATCCTGCTGGCCTGCATCAATATTGTGGTGGCGGCGAATGCCGGCGGTGCGTTCAGCCCGTTTGGTGATATCACCACCCTGATGGTGTGGCAGAAAGGCCTGATCGATTTCTGGACCTTTTTCACCCTGTTTATTCCTGCCGTGGTTAACTTTGTGGTACCGGCTGCGATCATGTCGTTTGCAGTTTCCAAAGACAAGCCGGATGTGATCGATAACGCGGTGCCGATGAAAAAAGGTGCACTGGTGATCGTCGGTATGTTTATTATGACGATCGCCACCGCAGTCAGCTTCCATAATTTTGCCCACCTGCCTCCGGTAGCCGGCATGATGACCGGTTTAAGCTATCTGATGTTTTATGGCTATTACCTGAAAAAATCCGCTAATGGGAAAAAACAGGCTGCACTAGCCCAGTGTACCGATGAGCACAGTATTGCCGCCCATAACGATGCGGAATTTGATGATAATTACGATATTTTCAATAAGGTGAAACGAGCAGAATGGGACACCCTGTTTTTCTTTTACGGCGTCATCCTGTGCGTCGGTGGCCTGGGCCTGATTGGTTATCTGTCGCTGGTATCGGAGTTTATGTATGTAGGCCTGGGTGCCACCACCGCTAACATAATGGTCGGTGTACTATCAGCCATCGTTGATAATATTCCGGTCATGTTTGCGATACTGACAATGAACCCGGAAATGTCACAGGGCCAGTGGTTACTCGCCACCTTAACCGCAGGGGTTGGTGGTAGCATGCTGTCGATTGGTTCGGCGGCGGGTGTGGCACTGATGGGTCAGGCGCGTGGTTACTATACCTTTTTCGGTCACCTGAAATGGACACCGGTGATTGCACTTGGCTATGGCGCCAGTATCTATGCCCATTTTCTGGTGAATGCGGCCAGATTCTAGGCTACAGGCGAAATCACCTGAATGCAAAAAAGCCGCGTCCTGTACGCGGCTTTTTTATGCGTTATAGCCCAGGATTTTGCAGCGGGGTGAGTACGGTATCATCAGCAGGCCGCTCGATCTGATTTGAATAGAGGCGGATAAACTCGGTGAGGGGCACCGGTTTGGAGAATAGATAGCCCTGAAACAGCTGACAGCCATCGTTGAGCAAAATTGCCAGCTGTTGTTCGGTTTCAACGCCTTCTGCGACCACCTGCAGCCCCAGGTTTCTTGCCATCGAGATGATGCTGGAAACGATTGCCTGATCTTCTCGGCGGTGTTCAATATTGCTCACAAAAGACTGATCGATCTTGAGTTCATCGAGCGGAAAGTCCTTCAGATAACGCATCGATGAATAGCCGGTTCCAAAATCATCGATGGATAGATTGAAGCCATAGTTTTTTAGCAGTTTCATTTTGGCGATGGTTTTGTCGATATTCCTGACCATCGCATCCTCGGTTAGCTCGAAAATGAAAAAATCAGGCTCGATGTCATACTTTTCAATCTCATGGATAATAACCTCGGTCAGATTGGCTTCATTGAACTGACGCGGGGAAATGTTGATCGAAATGTTCTGAATTCCAGCCAGCTCCATATTTTTGCGCTCCTGTGCGACCTGCTCAAACGCCATGCTTAATACCTGATGCCCGATCGGAACGATCAGCCCGGACTCTTCCGCGACCGGAATAAAAGTCAGCGGGGAAATCAGTTCACCCTCCGGGGTGAGCCAGCGTATCAAAACTTCGGCCGCAACAATTTTGCGCTGCTGATTATATTTGGGCTGATAAAACAGCACGAACTCGTGGTTTTCGATGGCCTTATTCAGTTTGCGCTCGGTGCTCAGGCGTAGATCTACCTTTTCCTGCATTTTTGACTGATACAGTTTGACGGCATTGCGCCCGGCTGCCTTGGCCTGGTACATCGCGTTATCGGCGTGTTTGAGTATCGAGCCGTATTCTTCATCACGCCCCTTGAACAGGGTGATACCAATACTGCTGGTAACGCGGTAATCATGACCTTTGAGATGGAACTGCTTGTTCAACTGCTGCTGAATTTTATAACCAATCTGGCGCGCCTCCTGATTCGCTTTGGCGTTATCCGCAGATAGCATACATAGCAGGATAATGAACTCATCTCCACCGATACGCGCTACTGTGTCTCCCTGACGTACGACCGATAGCAGGCGAAGCGAGATTTCACACAGCAACTCATCGCCAATCGAGTGGCCCAGTGAATCGTTGAGTAACTTAAAGTGATCCAGGTCGACAAACAGTATGGCGCCATAACAATCAAAGCGTTCAGTCTGCATCATTTCATGCTGTAGACGGTCTTCCAGAAGACGCCGGTTGGGCAGACCGGTCAGGTGGTCATGAAAGGACTGGTGTTCAATCTTGCGGTAAGAATGGCGTAATTTCTGACTCATCTGATTCAGTGAATAGATCACCTGACTGAGTTCATCATTCTGCGTCCAGTGATTTTCATTACGCTTTAACAAGATATTTTCCGGTGCGTCTTCTATATCCAGACTCTCGGCGTATTCGCGGATGGTTTCCAGATGGCGGGTAATCAGTCTCCACACAATAAAAACGATAAAGATTGTGACCAGAAAGGTTTTTAAGGCCTGCGTGATCAGAATGATGAGTGCTGAGTCGAGCAATCTCTGATACACATACTCAAGGGTCGCAACCACCTTGAACTGGCCGAGCGGATGAATTTCTCCTCGGTAGAAATAATTTAGTGGGATGATACGCTGCCTGAAATCACCCGACACATTGACCCCTTTGGCGATAAATTTTTTGCCTGCATTATCGACGATCTCCAGATAAGCAATATTCTGCTGGCGCAGGATACCCTCCAGTAACAGCCTCATCGACTCGGTGTTAAGCAGCCACAGATTTTTCTCCATCGACTCTTTATGAGTGGCGGCTATTTCATTGAAGCGTGCTTCGATCAGGGAAAGATCGTATTTGTATTCGCGATACAGTTGAGCCGCCGTTAACATCAGGGTGACGATGGAGCTGAAGATGACGATATAGGTGACCAGCCTTCTGGCGACCTTGTTTCTGCGGAATGATACGACATCTGGCTTATTCATAGATGGCTCAGAGTTACTCAGGCGATTCAAATTTTGAGATGATTTGGTCGATCTTACCCTGTTTTTTTAATTCGCGAATGGCTGATGTTAATACCGGCAGCAGTTTTGCCTGATGTTTATTGAGATACAGATATAAAGCGGCGGTTGCTAAAGGCGGCTGGATCGGTGCTATATCGTGCAGACCCAGTCTGGAGATCACTTCCAGCCCGCCAAGGTAGTCCAGGGTGGCGATATCGATGCGCTCCAGCTGCAGGACTTTAAACATGCTTTCGGAATCATCGAGGATATGGAAAACCGAAGGTTCAACCCGGCTGATGTTATTAACCAGAATCTTCCAGCCGGCCACACTGGCAACCGTATAGGGCTTCAGGTCTTCAAAACTGTTGATACGAGGCACCGGCTTTTTGGCGAAGGCACTGAATTTGGCGAGATAGATAACCTCGGGAACCTGGATAAGATCCGGATAGTCTTTCTGGATCGCTGTGGGAATACGACAGCATTCAGCATCGTCGATGCCGAGTGCTACCAGTGCAATCGAGCGTTCTGCCGGATGCGGAGTGAAGTTGATCTCGAGTCCGGCCTGACGGAAGGTAAGCAGCATAATCTGCTCTAACAGATCGGACACGGGTGAGGTAAAGCCGGTATTCACATTCAGCGGCTGCGCGTTTGCCATGTTATTGAACAACAGGCTGATAAGAAAAATAAAATAGCCTGATCTGAATCCTGGATTAAAGTCACGCATGATGAGAGCTTCCCTTATTTATTTTTTATAGGTATGCCGCCTAGTATAGTAAATATTCTGTAATAATGGCGATGTCTCAATAATGGTTTATCTTATGTCGAATCAATTTCCGGTGTGCCGCAATCTTATTCACCTTAACCATGCGGCCGTTGGCCCCTGGCCCCAGCTGACCGCCGATAGAGTGAGCGCGTTCGCGCAGGAAAATGTACAGTTCGGCTCGCTCCATTATGCGCGCTGGCTGGCGCTGGAGAAGCAGCTACGTCAGCAATTGGCGGAACTGATTAATGCCGCTTCGGTGGATGAAATCGCGCTGGTTAAAAATACTTCCGAAGGCCTGTCGCTGGTGGCCTATGGTCTGCCCTGGCAGCCGGGCGATAACGTGGTCGGGATAGAGCAGGAATTTCCATCCAATCGCTTTGTGTGGGAGTCACTCGCCAGTCAGGGGGTTGAGTTCCGTAAACTGGATCTGGACAGCAGTACCGACCCCGAGCAGTCACTGATGGCCTTATGCGATGCGAATACCCGGCTGATCTCGATCAGTGCGGTGCAGTTTCACAATGGCTTGAGGATGGATCTGCATAAAATAGGTCGGTTTTGTCGTGAACAGAATATCCTGTTTTGTGTGGATGCGATCCAGCAGCTGGGAGCACTACAGTTTGATGTACAGAGCATTGGCGCTGATTTCGTGATTGCGGATGGGCATAAATGGATGCTCTCTGGCGAGGGTCTGGGGCTGTTTTATGTACGCGCTGCAGTGATGGATCGGTTGCAGGTGTTGCAGTATGGCTGGCATATGACGCAGCCCCTGTCCGATTATTCGGCACAGCATTTTGAGCTGGCAGCGAGTGCGCGGCGGTTTGAGTGTGGCAGCCCGAATATGCTCGGTATTCATGCCATGCAGGCGAGTCTGGAACTGTTGCTGACGACCGGTCTGGATGACATTGAGCGTCAGGTTCTCGATAACAGCCGTTTTCTGCTGCAGGGTTTATCGGCTATCGATGGGGTTCAGATAATCAGTGATGCCAGTGCGAGCAGGCTGTCTGGCATTGTCACCTTTAACAGTGAAAAGCTGGCAGCGGAAAAACTCTACCAGCGCCTTTTGGCAGAAAATATTTTATGCGCTCCACGCGGCGGTGGTGTGCGCCTGTCGCCCCATTTTTATACCCCGCGTGCGCAGCTGGAACAGGCCCTGGACGTGATTCAGCAGCTGCTTAAAAATGGATAATATCAAAGTGCGGGTTCGCGCTGAGTGCCTGCATCGATTGAATCAGGCTTAGCTCGATGCGCTGGCGTTGGCTGCCACTGTCGACGAGCAGATACTCTTTTTTATCGGCACTGGTTTCGGTACTGATGGCTTTTGCATCTACGCTCTGCCCGGTGCGGAGCTGTAGTTTGATGCGGTAGTGATACAGACAGGCAATCTCAATATAGTCATGCAGCGCGCAACTGATCATTCGCGTTTACTCCTTTTCAATGCTGTGGATACAGTCCTTGCCGGACTGCTTGGCCTGATACATTGCGCGATCGGCACGCCGGATAAAATCATCCACAGACTCATGTTTAAGATATTCGGTGATGCCAAAGCTGCAACTCACTGGCCGAGCTAATTTAAAGTTAAACGTGCTCAGCTTTTTCTGGATCAAGCGGGCCTTTTGTTCTGTTTCAGCAAGATCGGCATGCGGACAGGCGAGGATAAACTCTTCCCCTCCCCAACGCCCGAAGGTATCGGTCTTGCGGGTCTGCCTGTTGACCAGCTCAGACAGCTGGCACAGTACTCTGTCCCCGACGGCATGACCGTATTCATCGTTAATCTCCTTGAAGTCATCGATATCGAAAAAAATCAGTGAAAAGTTATACCCATAGCGATTCGCCATCTGACAGAAATTTTCGATGGCGTTGAGGGTCTTTCGCCGGTTTGCAATTCCGGTGAGTTGATCGGTGTCTGCCAGTTCCTGCAGGATGCGGCTGCGTATCAGGGCTTTAAAGTGTCGATACATTACGAATAGTACGATGATGAACGCGCTGGCCATCAGTACCCAGAAGGTGGTTACGCTGATGCTGCCTCCAGGCAGCGGGACTACCCAGCGACTCATGATTCGATCATGATCCTGTTTGCTGATCAACTCGATACTCTTATTCAGGATGCTGCCCAGCAACGGCTGTTGGGCGTTGATGAGGAAGCCGGGATTCCAGTTGATATGTGCCTGTTCGTTAATCAGCAGATTATTGATGTCATGTCGCGACATCAGATAACGGATATGAGCCAGTGACGCGATCAGGCTATCCAGACGACCCTGCTGCAACATCTTCAGACCATTCAGAACCGAGCCGACATCGATGACCTGAATCTGCGGATAATCGTGCAATACGTCTTCGTAGTAGGGCGCCTCGGTCGACAGTCCGATGCGGCCACTGAGTATTTTCGATGGCTCGATGGCGTCTCTACTGACCTGGGTCAGCGGGATATTAAGATAGGGGTACGAGGCGCTCAATGCATCTCCCGATTGCGGTCGAGAGGCAACGCTAGTCAGATCGCACAGTCCCTGGCGGGTCAGGGTTATTGCCTGCTGGCTGGACTCGGTCTGGACGGTCTTGATCGATAGACCGCTTTTATCCCGGATCAGGTGAATAAAGTCGGACACAAGGCCCTGGTATTTCTGTTCCACAATCTGTTCATAGGGCGGCCAGTTCTGCTGTACACAGAGCCTGACTGATTTCTTGTTTTTGATATAAGCGAGCTCTTCAAAGGTCAGCTGGAGGCTGTCCATCGGTGGTCGATACACAAAGTCCTCCAGCCCCGGCACCTGATCGATCGCGCCGGTGAGCAGGTAGACCTGGGCCATTTCACGAAACCGATGGGGAAGCAGGCGGCCAAAGATTTTGTTTTCGTCAAACGCCAGTCGCTTTAGTTCCTGCGCTTCAAACAGCAAGGCTTCACGACTGCGATTCTGTGAATTGTATTTGCGATGGATGACCGCTACGGTTTCCGCAATATTGGTAAAGGCATATTGCCAGCCTTCGATGCTGGCCTGATAAAAGCGTTCGACCTGGTGCGGGTTTTCACGCAGCAGCTTGCCACTGGTATACAGAATGTCGGAGTACATCTCAAAGCCGTAATCCGCCGGGTGCAGAATATTATAGGCGATACCCTGCTGAATCAGTTTATAGGGTTCGTTCGAAACATACGATGCCATCGCATCCGTGTGGTCGTTGATCAGGTCATCGATGTTGTAGCTGTGGTTCTGTCGCAGATAGTCATCCTTGTTGAGACCGGCCTTGACCAGCATCGAGACCAGCTCGCCCATGTTTTCAGTCTCTGCTTCGATCATGATGCGTTTTCCGGCCAGATCGGCGGGCTGTTGGATGCCGGTAAAGGCTTTCGTCAACAGCATGAACGGGGAATGTTGAAAGGCGGCAAACAGTGCCACGATATCGTGACCTTTAATTTTATCGATGAGTAGTGATGAGCGTCCCACCGCAAAATCGGCGCGACCACTGAGTACCGCCTGCAGGTTATTATTGACAGGATTCAACTCGGCAATGGTTACATCCAGATTTCTCTGCGCATAAAAGCCTTTTTCTTTGGCCATGTAATAGCCTGCAAACTGAAACTGATGCTTCCAGACCAGCCTGAGATTAATTTTTTCGAGAGCAGGCCGGGTGGTCTGCGCTACTGCCGGTGTCAGCACGGCTAGCAATAACAGGCTCAATAAACAAACAAAATAAGAAGGCGTAAACCGCACAAACACATCTACTCATGGCAGGGGTATAGTATGACTATACAATACCCCCTCCGACATTCAAGTTATTGCTGGCGTTCACCATATAGCTGCTGGTACAGACCATCACGCTGCAGTAGTTCACCATGCTGCCCCTGATCGATAATCTTTCCGCCGTCGAAGACATACGCACGATCGGCCTGTTTGATCGCACTCAGACGATGCGCAATGATCAGTGTGGTACGACCCTGCAGAAAGCGCCCCAGCGCCTGATGCAGTTTTTCTTCGGTGGCGGTATCCAGTGCCGAGGTTGCTTCATCCAGGATAACGATTTTAGGATTCGTCAGTATCATGCGCGCAATCGCCAGACGCTGGCGTTGCCCGCCGGACAGGCGAATGCCGTTGCGCCCGACGATGGTATCCAGAGTGGCCGGTTGATCCTGAATGGTCTGCTTAAGCTGGGCTATTTCGAGAGCCTGCCAAAGCTGTTGATCATCGATCTGGCGACCCATGGTCAGATTATTACGGATGCTGTCATTAAACAACGCCGGTTGCTGCAGCACGGTGGCAATGTTTTCGCGTACGGTGGCCAGCCCGATCTGGGTTATCGGCACCTCGTTAAAGTAGATCTGTCCCTGCGCGGCCGGGTAGAGTCCGAGGATGACCTGAATCAGGGTCGATTTGCCACCACCACTGGCACCCACCAGCGCAATTTTCTCGCCAGCCTGAATGGTTAGTGAAACGCCATCGAGTACCGCTTCACCCTGGGTATAGGAAAAATGGATATCGGCAATGCGCAGTGAGGCGGTCGTCTGTTGTGAGAAGGGGTTGATGTTGGCCGGGTATAAAGGTTCCTGCTGTAAACCGAGCAGGCGGTTAAGGCGCTGCAGAGCCGCATTGGCGGAAAAATAACTGTATTGAATCGACAGGATTTCCTGCACCGGCGTCATCATGAACCAGAGATAGGCATACACCGCAAACATCTGGCCGATACTGAGGCTGGAAAAAACCACCATCAGCATACTCACCGCACGGAACACTTCGAAGCCCATCAGAAAGATAAAGAACGACAGGCGGTTGGCCGCATCACTTTTCCAGCTGAAGCTGGCCGAACTCTGTTGCACGCCGCGTGCGCGATCGATTACCCGTAGCAGGTAATGGCGTTCGCGGTTGCTGGCGCGGATCTGCTGAATCGCATCCAGCGTTTCGGTGAGCGATTGCTGAAACAGTTCGACCGCCGAGTTTTCCTGTTTTTTCAGATGCTTTACTTTTTTGCCGAGTACGGTGGTAAAGTAAATCACGATCGGATTCATGATCAGGATAAACAGCGCCAGTTGCCAGTGTATCCACAGCAGGGTGATCGCCACCCCGATGATGATTAGCACTGCCACCACGAACTTGCTCAGTGCATTGCCGATAAACGAATCGATAGTGTCGATATCGGTCACCAGATGCGAAGCGACGGCACCGCTGCCGAGGGTTTCGTACTCGGCCATCGAGATGGTCTGCAGGCGTTGCAGTAAATCGGCGCGCAGGCGGAATGTGATGTCCTTGCCGATCAGGGTGAATTCACGGGTTTGCCAGACCGACAGCAGGGTCCCGCTAAAACGCAACAGCAGGGTCAGCGCCATGATGCTGAGAATGTAAAGTACCGGGCCATGCCAGCCGACGGGGAACAGGCTGTCAATCTGCGTCACCAGAAAGCCGGGCTGCTTGAGCAGCACTTCATCCACCAGCAACGGCATCAGCATCGGCACCGGCACCAGAATAGCGGCCGCAAAAATAGCGATGATATGGGCCTGAATCAGGGTGTCTTTATGCTGTCTGGCGAGGGCATAGATGCGTTTCCAGCTTATTCTGTGCGGATCAATTGTAGAGTTGGGAATGGTCACGAGCTGACGAAGAAATCCGGGCTGGAATTGGAAAAGGCATCCTCGCAGTTTTCAGGCGCTCAGACAAGCCAGCAGGATTATAAAACCTGAATTGTCACTATCCGGATAAAAACACGGGTGTAATCGGGCGATGCGCCGCTTTTTACTGCTTTACGTCTGGATATCTTTATAAGGGAACATTAATATACCTGATTCAATCGGGTTGACAGCACTTTGTCCGATGTTTTACAGGGATAAACTCAATCGAGGCTCGTTTATGATAAGTTGTTGTTTTTCCTGAATACCGTGATTCTAAATAACTGGGAATCGGGTTTGGCAGAAGCTTACCCGCTATCAGCCAAAGCCAATGACTTGTGTCGCTAACGAACACAGGAGTAAGAAATGAGAATAGTAGTTCCTAAAGAAATTCAGTCGGGAGAGAAGCGTGTCGCGACCACCCCCGATATCACCGAAAAACTGGTGCAGAAAGGCTTTCGTGTGCTGGTCGAATCGAATGCCGGGCTGGCCGCCAGTTATGCGGATGACGCTTACCGTGAAGCCGGTGCTGAAGTCATTACCGATTGCAAAGAACTGTATGCGCAGGCGGATATCATTCTGAAGGTGCGTGCTCCACAAACCAACAGCGAAACCGGTGTGCATGAACTGGATCTGATTCCGCGCGGTGCGTTGCTGATCTGTTTCCTGTGGCCGGCGCAAAATGCGGCCATGCTGCAGGCATTGGCGGAAAAAGGTATCAATGCGCTGTCGGTGGATTCGATTCCGCGTATCTCTCGTGCGCAGAAACTGGATGCGCTTAGCTCGATGGCGAATATCGCCGGTTATCGAGCGGTGGTGGAAGCCTCCAATCAGTTTGGTCGTTTCTTCGCCGGGCAGATTACCGCCGCCGGTAAAGTACCACCCGCCAAGGTGATGGTCATCGGTGCCGGTGTGGCCGGACTGGCCGCGATCGGAACCGCGAAGTCGCTGGGTGCGATCGTGCGTGCGTTCGATACCAGACCCGAAGTTAAGGAGCAGATCCAGAGTATGGATGCCGAGTTTCTGGAACTCGATTTCGAAGAAGATGGCAGCGGTGCCGGTGGCTATGCGAAGCAGATGAGCCAGGCCTTTATCGATGCTGAAATGGCGCTGTTTGCTGAGCAGGCAAAGGACGTCGATATCATTATCACTACCGCGCTGATACCGGGCAAGCCTGCGCCCAAGCTGATTACCGAAGCGATGGTTAAATCGATGAAACACGGCAGTGTGATCATCGATCTGGCGGCAGAGCAGGGCGGTAACTGTGAACTCACCGAACCGCATCGGGTGACCGAAAAATATGGGGTCAAGATCGTTGGCTATACCGACATGCCGAGTCGTCTACCGGCACAGGCCAGTCAACTTTACTCTTCTAATCTACTCAACATGCTGGATGAACTGGTGCAGGATGCACAGGCGCCACTACAGCTGGATATGGAAGATGATGTGATTCGCGGGGCTACCGTGGTCAAGGAAGGTGAAATCACCTGGCCACCACCGGTGATAGAAGTCGCCCGTCAGCCGGGCTACAGCGAACAGTCGGTGCCCGAAGCGAATGTTGAAGTGAATGCCGATGAAGAGCCTTCGGTGCTCAGAAAAGCGCTCACCAGCCTGATGCCGATTGCGCTCGCCGGGGTGCTGTTATTCAGTATGGGGGCAGTCGCTCCAGCATCGTTTATGGGCCATTTTACGGTTTTCGTGCTGTCCTGTTTTATTGGTTACATGGTGATCTGGAATGTTACACCGTCTTTGCATACGCCACTCATGAGTGTAACCAATGCGATCAGCAGTATCATTATTATCGGCGCACTGATGCAGGTGTCTTCGCAGAGTATACTGATCACGCTGCTGTCGGCCGTCGCCATTTTAATCGCTACCATTAACATCGTTGGCGGGTTTGCAGTGACCCAGCGCATGTTAAAAATGTTTGGAGAATAACGATGTCAGCAGGTTTGGTAAATGCGATCTATCTGGGCGCTGCGATTCTGTTTATCCTCGCGTTAAGCGGCTTAAGCAGTAATGAAAATGCACGGCGCGGCAATCTTTACGGCATGCTGGGTATGGGGCTGGCGATTATCGCCACCGTATTCAGTGATGCCGTCACCAGTTACTGGGTGATCCTGGTCTGTATGGCGGCCGGTTCGGTACTCGGCATAGTGCTTGCGCGTCGGGTCAGGATGACGCAGATGCCGCAGCTGGTGGCATTGCTGCACAGCCTGGTCGGTCTGGCTGCGGTCAGCGTCGGCTATGCTACCTATCTCGATCCGGAGCTGCATTTCAGCGGTGCTGAAAAAACTATCCATGACATCGAGGTTTATCTCGGCATCTATATCGGTGCGATGACTTTCTCCGGTTCGGTGATTGCGTTCGGCAAACTGAGCGCGATGATCACCAGTCGTCCGGTGCTGCTGCCGGCGCGTCATCTGATCAACCTGATCATGCTGATCATCGTGATCATCTATGCAGTGATCTTCATCAATGCGCCAACCCTGAGCGACGCCTATACGCCGTTAATCATCATGACCATCATTGCGCTGATCTTCGGTGTGCATATGGTGATTGCGATCGGCGGGGCCGACATGCCGGTGGTGATTTCAATGCTCAACAGCTACTCCGGCTGGGCCGCAGCGGCGACCGGATTCATGCTGGCGAATGATCTTCTGATCGTGACCGGGGCACTGGTCGGCAGTAGTGGCGCGATCCTGAGTTACATCATGTGCCGTGCAATGAACCGCAACTTCTTCAGCGTCATCTCCGGTGGTTTTGGCACCAGCAAAAAGGCATCGAGCAGCTCATCCGCGATTGTTGGTGAATCTGTTGCCACCTCGGTCGAAGAGGTCGCGATGTTTCTATCCAGCGCCAAAAAAGTCATGATCGTACCCGGTTATGGCATGGCGATGGCTCAGGCCCAGCGCGCAGTCTCCGATGTCTCGCGTATCCTGATGGGGAAAGGGGTCAACGTTATCTTTGGTATCCATCCGGTGGCCGGACGGATGCCGGGGCATATGAATGTATTGCTCGCGGAAGCCAAGGTGCCCTACGATGTGGTGTTTGAAATGGACGAGGTGAACGATGACTTTCCGAACGTCGACGTGACCCTCGTAATCGGTGCCAATGACACGGTCAATCCGGCCGCACTGGACGATCCCGGTAGCCCGATCTCCGGCATGCCGGTACTCGAAGTGTGGAAAAGCAAGATGACCGTGGTGCTTAAGCGCAGTATGGCCACCGGTTATGCCGGGGTCGATAATCCACTGTTCTACAAGGAGAATACGCGCATGTTGTTTGGCGATGCCAAAACCAATATGGATGAGCTGGTGAAGGCTTTGAGTTAACGATTACCCTAACGCCTCTGAATATTTCAGCGGCGTTAGGGATGTAACTGTCTTTAGGCCGGTCGAGTATGAGGCTCATCGTTTAAGTTCTCTTCTTCGCAAATTCCAACTGCTACGCTACCCGGTTCTGCCCATTACCGCTCACTCACTCGCAAACCGGTTGTAGATCGGGGCAGGCCCAGCGTCCGTTATTTTTGTCCGTGATGGTGGCCAGCTAAAAATACCTTATGAATATGCGTATTAATTCAAGATCTTATTTAAAAAATAGCCCCGAATTCATTATCATGCCACCTTCAACCTGAAGCAATGATGATTTCTATTCACTGCACTAACGCTTAGTATTGAGACATGAATTCGAACTATAACAACCTGGTAAAATATAAAAATATCTGTGCCATCGGCGGTGGAACCGGGTTAGGCCGGCTGCTCTCATCTCTGGCAGCGATTAAGGTTAACACCACGGGTATTGTAGCGACCACAGATACCGGTGGCTCGACAGGCTGGATTCGAGAGCAAACCAATTCGATCGCCTGGGGTGATATCAGAAATTGCCTGAACCAGATGTCGGGCAAAGATTGCATCCAGGGAGCCCTGTTCCAGTACCGTTTTGCAGAATTTAAGGCGCTGGAGAATCAGAATCTGGGGAATCTGATGCTCTATGCGTTGAATCAATTGAGCGGCAGGCCGTTAGACGCCATTACCCATGCCCGAGAGATCCTCAAAATAAACACCCAGCTGATACCGATGTCCGAACAACCGGTTCATCTTGCTGCCCACGATGCGGAAGAGGTGACCCAGTTTGGTGAACTGGCCGTAGAAGAGCTCAAGTCATTACCCGACAAAATCTGGCTGGACCCTGACCCGGTTGCGACTCCGGAAGCGGTGTCAGCGATCCAGCAGGCCGATCTGATCATCCTGTCTGCCGGCAGCCTGGTCACCAGCCTGATGCCGAATTTACTGGTCACCAAATTATTTGAAGCGATTGTCAGCAGCAATGCGCCAGTCATCTACATCGCCAATATGCTCCCCATTGACGATGCCATCGGCGCGCTGACGCTCGCGCAACAATGTCGCTGGATGGAGCAAATACTCGGTAAAAATATCATTGATGCGATCATCTGGCCGCGCTCCCGCGGTCGCCCTGATTGTGACTGGATCACGACCCTGGTGACCGATGTAGCCGACCAGAACGCACCGTTACGCCACGATAAGGTAAAGCTCATCGCTGCGATTGATCGCGTTCTTGGTAGATTGAACGGTAAGAGACTTTAATTCAGGGCTATCTCCAAACAAGGGCAGCTGTTCAACACGTTTCCAAAAAGACCTGATACTCCATTATTGAGTAATCCTGTCACCCGGTTACGTTGAACAGTGCCAGAGCACGTTTAGCCGGTTTCGCGTCGCTGAGGTGTGCTTTTAGCAGAGGATAACCTGCCTGATAAGTCGAATTTAATACAATCATCATCATGCTGTAATATTCGACGATTACACTGCGTTCTAACTCTACTTTTATGAGAACGCCATGACTTATGCCGTCAGCATCCGATCGATTTCAAAAACATTCAGACGAACCAGGGCGCTGGATGCCGTCACGATCAATATCTCCGCAGGCGAAATGGTTGCCCTGATCGGCCCCACTGGATCGGGCAAGTCAACCCTGTTACGCCTGATCGCCGGACTCGAAGAGCCCGATAAAGACTCGGCAGCAGGTATCATGCTAAACGGACAATCTATTCAGCAGAAAGGGCGATTTAGTAGCCGTTCGTCACCACAGATCCGCAGCGGTGTGGGGGTTATTTTTCAGCAGTTTAATCTGATCAGGCGCATGACGCTGATGCAGAATATATTACTCGGCTGTGTCCCGCGCTGGCGAATAACGCTGGGGTTGTATCGCCGGGAAGAAAAAAATCGTGCGTTAAGTGCTCTCGACCAGGTTGGGCTGAAACAGCTGGCCCGACTACGAGCTTCTGCCCTGTCTGGTGAACAGCGGCAACGCATGGCTATCGCTCGAACCCTGATGCAACAGGCCAATATTGTACTGGCCGATGAGCCGATTACGGCTCTCGATAAAAAGTCAGCCAAAACGGTAATGCGTAATCTAAGACGCCTGCGTAAACAGGATGGAAAAACCGTCATCGTGTCACTGAATCAACTTGATTACGCACGTAAATACTGTAAGCGCGCGATTGCGCTGGTGAACGGAAGAGTTGTTTACGACGGCCCGGTAAAACAGTTAAGCGATGATATTCTAATTCAACTGTATGGCAGTAAATTTTATGCAGAGGAAGTCGAGGATGAAGAGCAGCTGGCGTTCGCACAATCGCGACAAAAACAGAATATTGCGCTTGTGGAGGTCTAGCTTGATTCGATATTTTGATCAATACTATAGCCGTCCTATTATTAAGGGTTACTACTTTGTATCACAAGCTGCCTGTCATTCGGCAGGTCTGGTACAACGGGGTCAGGGTGCGAAATGCACTTAGTTAAGCTCAATATGGCGTTTACTCGTCTTTCCAACGCATGACTGAAGGGATTCAGTAGGTAGAGCGAAGCAGGAAGCCAGAGCCGAGGTCAGAATCCAGAGAAACTAGCACAACTGGGAACTCTTGATCCGGGCATTCGCAGGGATGACAATAGCTTTCAACTTAAGGAACCTCTGATCAATTCAGAGGTTCCTGTGGCAAAAGGATGTACCGCCAAAATTGATGACTGCAAATCATTGATTTTGTGAGGGACTCGAAAATCACATTTTCGAATTCCGTGCTCAGAGAATTCACGGATGAATTATTCAGGGCTTTCTTAAATAAATGGCATTCGGGCCAGGGTAAATTTATGTCAACAATTGCAAGACTGTACTTCCTGGTGGGGCCATCAGGTGCTGGCAAAGATACACTGCTACGCGAGCTGAAAAAAAATCAATACGCCGAAACGCAGCCACTGGTTGCCCATCGTTATATCACCCGTGATCCGCGTGAGGGTGATGAAAACCATGTCGAGCTATGCCCGTTTGATTTTAACCGACGACTGGAAGCAGGTCTGTTTCTGTTCAACTGGGAATCGCATGGCTATCAATATGCGATAGGCCGAGAAGTAAAAAAATGGGTCAAGTCTGGACACAATGTGATTATCAATGGCTCGCGTGAGTATTTTCCTGTTGCACGAGAAATACTACCTGCTCTGGTACCGATATGGATCAGCGTTTCTGAACAGATCTTGCGCCAACGTTTAATCAGCAGAGGGCGGGAAACTGCTGAGCAGATTGAGCAACGAATCTTGCGTAACCGGCAGCTGGAATCGTTACGGCCTAAACACTGTGTGCTGATCAACAATGACCAGTCAATCGAAGACTGTGTTGGACAGATTATTGCACTCACCGAAATGAGTAATATTTAATGCATCCTGGAGTTGAAGCTGGAGCTTGAACGTATTTACAGATATGGCTGTTGTCATCATGCCTCAACGTGCACTGCAAACAGTGTCGATAGACTGAATGCTTCATCATCGGCTGCAGGTATAGCGTAGAGTTTGAGTGTTTAAACTGAATGGCCGCAGTGTGGATTTGCAGAATAGATTGATCCAGATTTAATCGTTGGCAGCTCTGATTAACTCTGAGCTTTTCGCTATCATTTCTAGCTGGTGGTGGTGAGTACACCCGGGCGCAGCACGTTTAACGCGATGATTTTTGACGGTTTGGCGGGTTTATTTTTTTCTGCTTTTTGGCGGTTCTACGGCGCTCACCAGCTTGCTGAGCACTATGACCTATATGCTGTTCACCCCGCGCTCTGGCGAGCTCTACCTGTTTCTGGCGCTGGGCAAAACGCAGCTTGTGCTGTTCATCGACGCTGCCAATACAATGATCACAGGAAACACCTTCGACATAGCTTTCCAGGGTTTTTTCCTGCGTGGTAATGGGCATGCGGCAGGCATGGCACTGATCATAGGAGCCTCTTTTTAAATCGTGGTCGACAGCAACACGATTATCAAACACAAAACATTCACCCTGCCACAGGGTCTGTTGTTTGGGGACGTCTTCGAGGTACTTTAAAATGCCGCCGTCCAGGTGATAGACTTCATCAAAACCCTGTTGTTTCAGGTAGGCGGTGGATTTTTCACAGCGGATACCGCCGGTGCAAAACATCGCTATTTTCTTATGCTTGCTGCTATCCAGATTTTGTTTTGCCCAGGCCGGAAATTCACGAAAGCTTTTTGTACCGGGATCGATCGCATTCTTAAACGACCCAATCGCCACTTCATAGTCATTGCGGGTATCCACCAGCACCACATCCGGATCAGCGATTAACGCATTCCAGTCTTGTGGTTTTACATAGGTGCCTACCACCTGTTTCGGGTCTATGCCCTCGACCCCCATGGTGACGATTTCTTTTTTCAGCTTGACCTTGCTACGGTAAAACGGAATTTGATCATCGAAGGACTCTTTGCAGTCAATATTATCCAGCCCCGGCTGCTGAGCGATCCAGTTCAGCAGCGCATCGATATTTTGTCTACTGCCAGATACGGTGCCATTAATACCCTCGGCGGCCAGTAACAGCGTGCCAAACACATGGTTATCGGTCATGGTTTTTAACAGCGGGGCGCGCAGAGCCGCAAAATCAGGCAGGGTGACAAATTTATACAACGCACAGGTGACGTATTGAGTAGACATAATTAACTCTGGTTTCATTGTTCAGCGGTTCCAGATCGTAAATCTGGCGCATGTTTAAGTTCAGGCAGAGCCATTGTAACAAATTAGCCAATGGCAAAGCAGTGAAGTTACAGGGGGTATTGCAGTGGTGTGTCGTTAGATGGTTGAATTGAAAATTGATCCTGGTCTGGATTTAATTTCCATATAATTTACAGTCTCAACAGGCATTAAAAAATATTCTTACGCAATATCATGTTCACCATAACCCTCCAATAGAAAACATTGTGGCAGTATATTTTTCATCCTCTATTGTCTTACTGGTATAGCTAAAGCCCAAAATCACCCTGCTGCCTGAAGACACAGGAATTCCATATCCTACTCCAAGCAGGAAACCATTACCCCAGTCACTTGTGCTTGAAGAAGTACCACTTGAGGTAACAGTTGTTGCAACGCCCCTTGTGAAACCAACATCTCCTCTTAAATAAAATCCATCGCCTGGTTCCTGGCCAAAATAATGCATCACACTGTAAGAATATAAATATGTTTTGAGCGAGAACTCAGAGCCATTGAATGAAATAGTGTCATTAGTGCCACTCACTACAAACCCATTGATTGTTTCATCTTTACCTATAGGCCAATAAAATCCAAATGCATCTATTGAAAGTTCTATCCGGTCAAACCCAATCTCTTCAGCCAGGTCAAATGTGCTTTGTAACCCTGATGGGTACGTATTATCTGAAATACCAACACTCCAATAACTATACCAATCCTCATCACTTCCTAGAACTTGTGTAGTACTAGTAACAAACACAACGCTCCACACAAAAATTATAATTTTTTTCATCCTTAATGAATCCTTTAAAATTTATTTATTGAAAAGCTGAACTTCAGCGGAAATTGGCAGAAGGGCAGTAAAAAAATAATTATATTTTTACAGCCTTAAATACTCATCTTAAGCACTAACCAGTAATTAG
>JACKQG010000832.1_pt1 | contig 43593 bp, 39 predicted proteins | sample 8237621 | NCBI WGS metagenome assembly JACKQG01 (sample SAMN15677084, study PRJNA649215) | marine metagenome | biome: marine; feature: Black Sea; material: saline water; isolation source: suspended particulate matter (SPM) from the Black Sea western gyre | collected 2013-06-09/2013-06-10 | depth... | reverse complement strand
AAAGGGGACGCCGCCTCCTCATTCCTCATACACCAGAAATGAGCATAACTCGTTTCCATCTTCTTAGAAGTTCACCTCCAACTTCATCGTGACCAAACCCCAATATTTTATTCTCGGCAACCAGAAGATGACTATTATTCATTTGCGCCAGCAGGAATATCTCATTAAACTTGTCGGGAATATTGATACTGATTACTAGCCGACCAATATCATGCAACAATCCACTGACAAAGATACTTTCCGGGCATCCAATATTTAAATGAGATGAGATTATTTTAGATGCCAACGCACAGGCAATATTATGTTCCCAAAATAATTTCATTTCTAATGCTTTTGAGGGAATATTCTTAAATTTATTCAACACACAAGTTGACAGAACCAGGTCATGAAGTTGGTCGCTACCTATGATACTAATTGCATGAGAAATAGTTTCTACTTTACTTGATAGCCCATAAAAAGGACTATTTACTATTTTTAAGAGGTGTGTGGTTATACCAGAATCATTGCCAATTATCCGGCTCAACTCTTCAAAGGTACTATCAGGATCATCCACTGCTTTTTTAAACTGATAAAATACTTCTGGCAGTGATGGAATCTTTACTTCCCCATTAAATAACTCTTCTAGCAACATTTTCAATTCCTTACCTTCCGAAAACATAGAAAAGACTACACTTGTAACTTAAGCCCTAGCGCTCGACATTTCAGTACTATCTAATAATAAACGTACACCCGACATCTTTCTATAATTAATGTGATCCTTACAACAACTATTAAATGGAAAGGAACTCGTTTTTCACCCTAAAAACTTGGTATAGTAATAGTTGTTTTCGTATGGAGAATTATTTTCACTGAAAGTTTTTACAAGAATGGGAGTTTGTAAATATATTAAGAATATGTAGAGCAAAGATTTGATCGCATATGCACCTCGAATTTTTTTTGAAAGTAGTTCCAGCAAGGTAGCATTCAGTCAAACTTGAGAAATATCTGATCATGAAAAAAAACACTCATTCAGTTTTGGTGGTAGATGATGAAAAAGAATTCCTCACACTGGTCGTTGAACTTCTCTCTGAAGAAGGCTATCAAGTTGTTTCTTGCCTAAACGGAACAGAAGCCACAGAACAACTGGCAAAAAGACCCCCTTTTTCGGCAATTGTAGCTGACTATAAAATGCCCATCATGAAAGGTACGGAGTTTCTGGAAATTGCCAAGAAGTCATCTCCACACACACCAAGAATTATGGTCACTGCCTACCAAAATGCAGAAATGATGGAGGAATCTATTAACAGGGCTGAGGTATACCGATTTCTAACAAAACCCATTGATATTGATGTTTTTTTAGAAGTGGTTAAATCTGCTGTAGAAAAATATGAACTACACGTTGCAGAAGAAGAAAAATGCAAACAAAAAGATGTCTTCATTAAAAAAATCAAGGATGCTCTTGAACAAAGTCCTCTAGAAGAGAATGTTCACGGCTTTGATGATGCCAGTTTAAAGAGTCCTTCTAAGGATGATAGCAGTTTTTCCCCTGTCGAAATGATCGACATGATTTCGGCTCTTTCCAGTGCTTTAGATATAATTAACCCTGCCTTAAATGATCACCATAAGAGAACCTGCTATATAGCTTCTTGTCTTGCGGCGGAGCTGGCATTACCTACCAAAGAAGTCAGTACAATTTTTTTAGCTTCTATCTTGCATGACATTGGGGCCATAGTTTTAGCCGACCGCTTCAAGTTACTGGATTTTGAAGACAAGTCAACTCATGCCCATGCAGAACTAGGCGCCTTATTATTGGAAAGCTTTCCTCCATTTGCAATCTTTGCTCCTCTGGTAAAATTTCACCATGTGCCGTGGAATAATGGTGAAGGTGAAACTTTCAGAGGTCAATCAGTTCCTAAAACGAGTCACTTGATTCACCTTGCGGACAGAATAGCCGTTCTTGTAAACCGAAGGAGCCCGGTTTCTAATCAAGTGTCGTCAATTGTTGAAAAAATTTCTTCCGTTAGCGGCGAAAAATTTATCCCTGAATATGTCAATGCCTTTCTCAATATAGCCAAGCAAGAAGCCTTTTGACTGGACATAATTTCTCCAAACCTGGATAAGGTGATAAAAGAAAAATCGCAACTCCCCGCGATACCTCTTGACCTTCATGGTATGGAAGAAATAGCTCAATTCTTTTCAACCATAATAGACACTAGAAGTCACTTTACCGCAAATCATTCCAGTGGCGTATCTGCTTCTGCCATGAAGTTGGCGGAATTATTAAATATGACTTCCACCGAATGCCAGGAAATGAGAATTGCGGGTTACCTTCATGACCTGGGTAAGTTAGCTGTTCCTGAAACAATCATAGAAAAACCGGGGAATTTGGACAAAGATGAAAGAGATGTCATGAAATCTCATACTTACCACACCTACTCCATACTGAAGGAAGTGAAGGGGCTGGAAAAGATAGCCGTTTGGGCATCATTTCATCATGAAACATTAACGGGGGAAGGTTATCCTTTTCACCGATCTGCAAAGGAACTACCAACGGGGTCAAGAGTCATGGCCGTGGCTGATATTTTTACTGCTTTAACAGAAGACCGCCCCTACAGAAAAGGAATGGAAAAGAAAAAAGTAGTTGAGATCTTTTCTGAAAAGGTTTCAGAAGGGAAAATTGACAAAAATATTACCGATACTCTTCTAGATAATTATGAGGAAATGGACACAGTTCGTAGCAATGCCCAAAAAAAGCATGATGTAAACTTAAAAATATTTTGGGGCCGGGTAAAGGAGTTATCGCACTAATATCATTGAAGGCTCTTTCTCCGCTTAGCAACCAAAAGAAAAAGCTCAGGCATTACAAATTTAACAATCTTATTTTATGAGCCTATTATATTCTAAAATTTTAATTGTTGACGATGAAGTCGAGGTTTGCGAAGCATTAAAAGAGTTTTTTGAGGATCAGCAATTCATTATTGCTATTGCTCACGATGGTGAGGATGCCTTGTCCAAGGTAGATGAGTTTAAGCCCCACTGCATCTTATTGGATATAAAAATGCCCTATCTCAATGGAATCGAAGCTCTGGGCATGATTGAGATTAAAGACAAAGAAGTCGAAGTGATAATGGTTACAGCTGTTTCAAACATAAAAATCGCAGAAGAATGTATGAGAAAAGGAGCGTTTGGATATGTCACCAAACCCGTTGACTTGGATCATTTGCTCAAAGAGGTGAAAGGAGCGTTAGAACATAGAAAAAAGAAGCTAGGTGAGCAAAAACAGAAAAAGGAAGAATTGGATCATCTAAAAGAAGAAAGCCTGAAGTTTCAGAAGCTCAACAAAACACTTAATCAAGAACTATATTTAGCTCTCAAATTTCCCTTCAAATTAATTAAGCTTAGCCATCCTGAGTTCGGTTGTCACAGCCATAATGTGGCTTGGCTGGCTAAAGAAATTGCTGAACATATGAAGTTGAAGTTTGTTTGGAGAACCGCACTTGGAAGTTATTATCACGATGTGGGAAAACTCAATCTCCCAAGAGATATGTGGGGAGGCATTTCTGATGAGTGGGATGGAATTAAAAAGAAAATTTTCAAGAGTATCCCAATATGGGGCCAGGAGATTGTTCAATCGCACCCGGAACTTGGAATGTTAGGCGAGATCATTAGACATCAATGTGAGAATGTTGATGGATCAGGATACCCCGATGGTATATCTGGGGATGAAATACCTATAGAATCCCGCATCATTGCTGTGGCAAATGCTTTTGATGAAATACTGGAAATGGGAAATAGAAGAAATATTCAGCAGGATATTTGTGAAGGAGGTAAAGTTTTAGAAGTTATCAAGAAGGATGTTAACAAAAAATATGATGCCTCAGTAGTTCAGGCTGTCGCCGAAATAATTGAATTGCTGAAGTACAAATCCACTAGAGAAAAGAAGGTCGCATTAAATGAACTGGCTCCCAACATGGTTCTTTCCCGTGACCTGATTTCACAAAGCGGAAAACTGATTTTATCTCGCAATACCACCCTAAACCCCACGTTGATTAATAAAGCAATTCTATTAGAAAAAATAGACCCCTTCGTTTCAGACTTTTATGTTTTTGCATCGAGTGAAACTAACAAGCCTTCTTAAAGGTCCGCCTCAACAGGTTTAAACCATGAGTCCAGAGTGAAAACATCGACTATATTTTATTATCATAACTTTGGGTGTAATAAAAAAAAGGGTGAAAAATTCAAAGCAACTATTTTAGACCATCAAAAAATGGATAATGAAGTGATGCGGATCTTGATATGACTATTGAACATAAACAAAGATTGTATCTTGGCATCACAATGGTGCTGGTGGCTCTGTCTGTAGGGTCTATTTCTTTATATTTTTCATACCAAGCCATCTTTGAAGAAAAGCGATTGGAACTAATAAATATCGTTAAGAGCCGTGCCCGTATAGTGGAATCCGTGGCAGAGTTTGATGCCAAGTATAGTTCTAGCTTTCCAGGTGGTACTACAGAAGCTACTTTAAACCAGATCAGAAATGCTCATGAAAAGTTTGAAGGCTTTGGAGAAACAGGCGAATTCATTTTAGCAAAATTGGAAGCCGATCAAATCGTATTTCTTTTAAGACATCGTCATTCAAAAACAACCGCAACCAATATTCCCTTAAATTTAATCTCTTCAGAACCTATGAGAAGGGCTTTGAAAGGAGAGTCGGGGGTCATTATTGGCCTGGATTATCGGGGTAAAAAAGTTCTAGCAGCTTATGAACCCGTTGCCGTATTGAACCTTGGGCTAGTCGCAAAAATTGATTTAACTGAAATAAGGGCTCCTTTTATAAAAACCGGGATAATGGCGGGATGGGGGGGGGCTGTTTACAATTCTATTAGGATTATTTGCTTTCATACGAATCAGCGAACCTTTAATCAAATCCATTAAAGACCTTCAAGGAAAATATGAAATAGCCATCAGGGGTTCCAAGGATGGATTATGGGATTGGCCTGATGTTAACAAAGATGAAGAGTGGTGGTCGGATGATTGGTATGCCCTTGTAGGTTTAAAAAGAGGTGATATCGAATCGAATTACTCTGGTTTCAAGTCACTGTTACATCCAGATGATCTACCTAGAATGGAGGAGACTCTCAAAAACCATTTTTATGGTCAAGAAAAATACGATGTGGAGCTCCGCTTAAAACATAAAAGTGGAGAGTATCGATGGTTTCGTAGCAAAGGTGCTGTCAAAAGAGATAAGGAAGGGAAAGCCCTCCGTATGTCGGGCTCCATTTCAGATATCCAAAAAGAGAAAAAGAATAGTGAGACTATCGAAAAACTATCGCAGGTGGCCCAACAAATTCCTATAGCAGTTTTAATTACAGATGATGAGGGTAATATTGAATATGTAAATGAAGCACTAACCAAATTATCAGGTTACTCCTCAGAGGAAGTTCTAGGCCAGAACCCAAGAATCTTTAAGTCAGGTGAATCGCCCGATGCCTACTACAAAATATTGTGGGAGACAATTTCTCAGGGTAAAGAATGGCGTGGCGTTTTCCATAATAAGAAGAAGAGCGGGGAGTTGTATTGGGAGTCGGTTCTTATTTTTTCTTTAAAGGATATCAATGGAAAGGTTTCAAAATTCATTTGCCTTAAAGAGGATATTACAGAGAAGAAACAATTAGAAAGCACTCTCATCGACCATGAAAGGTTGATTCGTTCAGTTGTCAATAACTTAAAGGATGGGTTGATCATTTCTAATGTGGATGGAAACATCCAACTATTCAATAAAGGTGCTGAGGAGATATTTGGCTACAGGGCAGAGGAAGTGCTGGATAAGCCTATAAAAATTTTGATGGATGAATTCTATAAAGAAAAACATGATCTAGGGTTCGCAAGATTTAAAAAAACGAGAAAAATATCACCTCATATGGCTTTAGTGGAAGTTGAAGCGAGGAAAAAAGATGGCAGCCTTGTTCCCATTGATCTTACCTTGACTAAAATGGAACAGAGGGGAGAGCTTTTAGTCATTGGTTTGGTTCGTGATATTTCTGAACGTAAAGAAACTGAAAGACAACGCCAAGAGAGCGAGGGCAGATTCAGTACAATTTTCCAGGGAAATCCATTGGGCATTGCACTAATCGAATCGCTCACTGGGAAAATCCTTGAGATCAATCCGAAGTTTAGCCAAATTACCGGAAGAAATAAAGATGAATTGCTCGCTCTAGATTGGATGAGCATTACCCATATTGACGATGTGCAAGAAGACTTGGATAATATGAAGCTCGTTAATTCTGGAGAAATAGAAGGCTTTAACATGGATAAACGGTATTTCCGTCCAGATGATTCTATTGTCTGGATAAGCATGACCGTTCATAAGATGCCCACATCAGAAAATGATTGTCCAATCCATTTATGCATGGTCGAGGATATCACTGAGCGTAAAGAAGCTAAAAAAAGGATGGATACAGCACAAAAACAATTAGTAGCTGCTCAGAAACTTGCTGGAGTGGGTGAGTTGGCCGCTGGGGTCAGCCATGAAGTCTTAAATCCTGTGAATATAATTTCAGTACACACCCAGATGCTGCAAAGAAAGACTAAAGATGATCCGAACATTCAGAACTTCTGCAACAAAATAAGGCGTGAAATAGACCGTATCCAGAAAATCATGAGTTCATTATTAGCATTTTCTAGAACGGGCAACTCAGAACTTGAATCAGGAAACATGAAGAATGAGATAGAGAAAGCAGTTTCTCTAGTGGAGAATGAATATAAGTTGGACAATGTTGAGATTGTACGAGACTGGTGCGATACGCTTGTAGATATTTCATATGACCCTGATAAGATCCGACAGGTGTATTTAAATCTTATCCATAACGCTAAACACGCCATGCCCGATGGGGGCACTATCACCGTGGGTTGCAAGCCAGTAAAAGAAGCTGGCAAGAAATTCCATCAATTTACCTTCAGCGATACAGGAGCGGGTATGACAGAAGAAGTTAAATTGAAAATATTTGAGCCTTTTTTCACCACCAAACCAGAAGGACAAGGGACGGGAATGGGCCTGGCTGTGACTCATGGGATTATTCAGGAGCATGGTGGTAAGATCAGAGTAGAAAGTGAGGTAGGTAAAGGAACAACCTTTATTATTAGCTTGCCTATTGCTTGATCGAATCTTTATTGGGGAGATTTACTTTTTTTGCTTTAACGCAAGACGAGGTTCTTCAAAATTACCCCTGTAATTTGAAAAATATTCTGAAAGAAACCTTTTGCTATAGCAAAACTTACACCTTTCCCGCTACAAATCCTCAATTGTCTTCGCTACAACAGAGAAAACAGAGTACATGCTCTCAATGGAACATTTGTCCAGCGTGTCGGCGAGGGTGTGCCAGTGGGGGTAGTCGAAATCAATCAGTACCGTTGACGGAATCCCCATGCGGTGGAAGGGGTAATGGTCATCATAAATAGTATATTTCATTTCCTCTTTAAATGACTGTGCGCCCTGCTCTCTCGCGACTCTATATATTTTATCGAGAAAACTCGAACTGCCTTTGAGAGAAAAAGATTCCTTAAAAATCTGCAGGTCTTTATCCCCTATCATGTCGATGACCAGCACCCAATAAGGCCATTTGGTTCTTTCTTCCTGAGCCAGTTGCTGAGCGTAGTAGGTCGACCCCAACAGATTCAGTCCTGAATCCTTGGAGCCAAAATCCTCCCCATCGAAAAACACCAGGTGGACAGGCCGGGCAACCGGGTGCTGACTGAGATACTGGGCAAGCCCCAGCAAAACCGCCGTGCCAGAACCGCCATCATTTGCGCCCAATATAGGTTGGGACCTTTTTTCCGGGTCCGGGTCTTCATCGGCAAAAGGCCGGGTATCAAAATGCGCTCCAATCAAAATGGGGGTGCCGCCTTCGGTTCCATGAAACCTGAGTTCCAAATTGACCATCTCCTGAGAAGATGACATGGCGGTACGGACTAAAAATGGATGTTCCACCACCTGATCAGCATATTTTTCACCCACCTTGCGAATCAAATTCAGGGTTTCACGATAGCCTTCACTGCCAGGGTTTCTTGGACCATAGGCACAAAGGGTCTCCAGATAATTCCAGATGATTCGGGAATACTTACTGGAGTCGATAGGGCTCGCAAAACTGGGCAGGCACCAGAAAAGCACAAAAACCATACTTGCAACCGCAATAAAACTCTGACCTAATTGCTTCATAAATATCAACCTTTCAAGGTTTTAACTGTCCTACGCCGGTCCGGCCATTTGCCTGCCAATCAAAATAATCTTTCAATATAAGAGCGTGATCGAACACGATCGGTTCTGGAAGAGTGCTTTTTGTGAAAAGGCCTGCTTTTCGGGCATCTGAACCTGCTTGAGCCTTTCCACTAGCCTGAGCGACAAAAACCGTAGAGATGGTATGTTGCCGGGAATCGCGATCCGGATCCGAATAGGTGTGAAACTGGCCCAATAGATTAACCACCAACCCTGTTTCTTCCAAGGCTTCCCGACGAGCCGCAGATTCCAGAGATTCGCCATAATCGACAAACCCTCCAGGCAATGCCCAGCCATGCGGAGGGTTCATTCGCTCTATCAGGATAATCCCTCCAGCCTGCTCAATAATGATATCTACCGTGGAAACAGGGTTTTTAAAGTTCATAAATCAATACACCACCGGAGTAAAACCTATGTTTTTTCGCACAAAAGCAGTCTCACACGGAAACTAAACGCCAACCGGCGCACAAAACCCGGTTTCGGATTTCAGATGAAAAATTGGTAAGCTGTTTGCTTTAAAAGGTCTATGGGATAAAAAAACTCACATTTTTTACAAAACTCGGCTAAAGTTTCCCCTATCAGTTCCGATAATTATAACAGGAGATCAGGTTTCACCTTGGAGGGTTGGAAAAAGATCTTTACTCCTCAAGGGTAAAAAGTTAACCTGTTGATGCTAAATTCATTTTTTAAAGGCCGGTATCATGGAAATTCCAGGCAACGATTTTCGAATTAAAAGTAAAGCGATCCAAGACAGGGTCAAAGTCGGGGACAAGGCGGCTACCACCAAGAGCCAAGGCAGTGCTTCCTCATCAAGCGGCACTGAGCAGATTGCTATATCGTCTAAGGCCAAAGATATTCAAAAAGCGACCGAAGCGGTCAATGCGGCCCCTGATATTCGCATCGAAAAAGTGGATCGCATTAAGGACCAAATCGCAAATGGCAATTATCGCGTGTCCAGTGATCAACTCGCTGAAAAAGTCCTTGAAAACATCATCACTGAATCAAAGTTTCTCGGTTAATTTCTCACCCCTACACTGATTTTTTCCGCAGCAACGCAGTTTCCTATTCTATCTGGACGCAAAACCTGCACCTCCAAAAGATAAAAAGTTAAAGCATAACGAAATAATTGTATCAGGTAGAGACGGTACGGGTAGGAAGAGATTCTAAAAACTGTTCAAGTTGGCTGATCAGGGTGGTGACCTCCATGCCATGCATCAAGGCCCCATTTTCCAGAGTGTCAAATTTCACAGCAAAACAACTGCCACAGGACATCTGTTTTTCTTCAAAAAATCTCATGGCCTCAGGATGGGCGCTGAGAATATCGTTAATTCTGGTATTTTTTTCTACAATCATAATTGATTATTCAAATCCTCTTGCCCCTTTAACAAGGTTATGCTAGCATCTAACCATCTTCAAGACAATCTATTTCGGAGAATTTGATGTCCTTAAAATGTGAAGTTTGCGATAAAAAATCCCAATTTGGTAACAATGTCAGTCACGCGAATAATAAAACTCGCCGACGCTGGAAACCAAATATCAAAAAGTTGCGCGTGGTGATGAAGGGTTCTGTTAAAACCATGAAAATCTGCACCCGCTGCATCAAATCAGGAAAAATAACTAAAGCCATCAGGTAGCACTCAGTTCCCGTTCTCCCTGTGCCCCTAGTTTTTCACCCAGAGCCTCCAGCCTGTTTTTGATCGGCGCGTTTTTGTTGAAGTCCTTGATCCGCTCCAGATAAATGACACCATCGACCTGGCGTATTTTTTCAAGAATTTGATTCAGGTGTTCCACATCCTGAACCTCTATGGACAAGTCGAAGTAGGCTCTTTTGTTTGATCCCTGCTGAATATTGGCGCGGGTGATATTGATCCCGCATTCCGCGAAAGACTGACTGATGGTGGCCATAATTCCGGGCTTGTCGGCCGCAACAATCGCGATATGAGCCTGGTAAATGACATTCAGACCAGCGTCCCATTCAACACCCACCAGCCTTTCCGGGTCATTGATAATACTTCCAACACTCGGACAGTCAATATGATGCACCGTAACCCCCCTGCCCCTGGTGATATACCCAATGATCGGCTCCCCAGGAAGAGGATGGCAGCATTTACCAATGCGGATGAGAATATTTTCATTGAAACACTGAACCTTGATGGCGTTACGCGTGGATTCCGGAGGCCGGCTTTCCTTAAGTTTTATTAATGTCTTATCACGAGACTCCTTGCCCTCCAGCTTTTCTCTCGGAATCAGTTTTTCGATGACATGATGGGTTGATAACTTTCCAATTCCAACTCCCGTCAACAGGCTGTCGATAGAATTAAAACCGCAAGCCTGGGCGGCTTCTCCTAAGGCTTCACCATTCATTTCTATTACCGGGTCCAGACCATACTCGTGAATCTCTTTTTCCAGGAGTTCTTTTCCCAGACTCAAACTTCTTGAACGCTCTTCTGTGTTTATGAAGTTGGATATCCGACTGCGTGCCTTGGAGGTTTTAACAAAGGCCAGCCAGTCGCGGCCGGGAGATGCGTCTTCGGAGGTGGTGATTTCTACCTGATCCCCGTCCTGCAATTTATACCGTAGAGGAACAACCTTTCCATTCACCTTCGCGGACTGACAATGACAGCCTACGTCAGTATGAACCTGAAACGCAAAGTCTACCGGAGTAGCGTTGCACGGCAGGGCAATCACATCCCCTCCGGGAGTAAACACATAAACCTCATCCGGAAACAAATTTACCTTGAAGGCATTGAGGAATTCTTTCGGATTTTTTAAGTCTCTCTGATTTTCAAGAAGATGCCGAACCCATAACAACTGCTGGTTCATCGGCTTATCATCACCATCAGCTTTTTCTTTATAACGCCAGTGAGACGCTATCCCCCCTTGACATACCTTATCCATTTCCGCGGAGCGAATCTGCACCTCCACCCTTTCTCCCCTTGGGCCGATCACCGTGGTGTGGAGGGACTGGTACATATTGGGCTTGGGCATGGCAATATAGTCCTTAAACTTCCCCGGTATGGGTTTCCAAAGAGAATGTACCAGCCCTAAAACCGAATAACAGTCACTCAGGGATTCCGTCAAAACCCTCACACCAATCAGATCATAAACATCTTCAAAGCTTATATTCTGATCCATCATCTTTTTATAAATACTAAAAAATTGTTTGGGCCTTCCCTTAACTTCTCCTATAATCTGCGCCGCTTTCAACTCTCTCATTAACCGGGAGGTGACTTTTTCCACATACTGGGTCCGATTGTCTTTGCCCTTTGCCACTTTTTCCTCAATCGCTCGAAACTCTTCAGGATAAAGATAACGGAACGAACCGTTCTCCAACTCGGCTTTCAACCATCCAATACCGAGACGATTGGCAATGGGAGCGTAAATTTCCAGAGTTTCCCGTGCAATCCTTCGCTGTCTTTCTTCAGACAAGGAACCCAGGGTCTGCATATTGTGAGCCCGGTCGGCAAGCTTGATCAAAACAACCCGAATATCATGGGCCATGGCGAAGATCATCTTCCTGTAGTTTTCTGCCTGGCTCTCTTCATGGCTGGAAAAATGGATCCGGCTGATCTTGGTCACCCCATCCACAAGCTGAAAAATTTCGTCACCAAATAATTCCTGGATTTCTTCTGGAGTGGAAAGGGTGTCTTCTATGGTGTCGTGCAACAGGCCGGCGGCTACGGTGGTTGGATCCAGCTTCAGCTTCACCAGATTATGGGCCACTTCAAGCGGATGCGAAATATAGGCCTCCCCAGATCTTCGGCTCTGCCCCCGGTGGGCCTTGGCAGAATAAATATAAGCATTCAGAATGATGTCGACATCAGCATCAGGCATGTACTTCAATAGCGCGTCTGTCAGATCCTGAACTTTCATAGCAGGAATGAAACCTCCATTATTTTTCCACCCGCTCAAAGGCCAGGGGAAAGGATAAACCTTTAAGTTAAGGATACTTCCACAATTTTTTTCTGTCAACGCTCAATCGTGGTAGAACTTCTTGCCCCCACACAACTTGCACGTTAATATTAGAACCATGAAACACACACCTTCTCTAAACGACCCCATGCAGTTTATAAAAGGGGTTGGCCCAAGAAAAGCGATTCTTCTTGAAAAACTACATCTAACAAGCATTGAGGACTGCCTTTATTTTCTGCCTTTCCGATTTGAAGACCGCACCCAGTTTAAAAAAATTTCACAGGCTGTTCCCGGTGAATACGTCACCCTCACAGGAGAAGTCCTGAGTTCTGGAACAATATTTATGGGACGTCGAAAAAGAGTATTTGAAGCCATCATTCAGGATGAGACAGGAATCATCCGAGCCAAATGGTTCCGGTTTAACGAAACTTATATGAAGGAAAAGTTTCAAACGGGACAAAAAATTATTCTTTCAGGAAAACCCACTCTTAACAATCGTTCAGGACTCGAGATCATCCACCCAGAAACCGAGCAGGAATCTGGAGAAAACGTCAGTTCTCTCGAAATAGGGAAAATTGTCCCCGTTTACCATGTCACCGATGGTTTGCACCTTAAATCCATGCGGGCCATCATTAAAAATGTTCTCGATAAATACCTGCCTCTAGCTGAAGAGTTTCTTCCCGATGACCTGATCCAGCGTCATAACTTCCCTTCCCGGTCAGAGGCCCTCGCCAAGTCTCATTTTCCAGAGCAAGGTTCCTGCCTGAAAGAGCTGGATGCATTTAAGACCCCAGCACAAAGACGGCTGGTCTTTGAAGAATTATTCCTGATCCAGTTAGGCCTGGCTTTCAGGAAAAACCGTGCAGGAGAAGAACGCACAGGACTCGTATTTAAAACTCGCGGAGAACTCATCAAACGATTTGTAAAGCTATTGCCTTTCACATTAACAGGGGCACAGAAAAAGGTTCTCGGTGAAATCATGGAAGATCTGGAAAAAGAGAAGCCCATGAACCGCCTGATTCAGGGAGACGTTGGGAGCGGCAAAACCATCGTGGCCCTCACCGCCCTGTTGACCGCTGTGGATAACGGAACACAATCAGCACTAATGGTTCCGACAGAAATTCTTGCCGAACAACATTATTTAAACATCCGACCTTTTTGTGAAAAATTAGGCCTCGAGCTCAGCCTGGTAACCAGCTCGCTCAAGGGCAAAGAGCGGCAAAAATATTTCGAAGATATACGGACAGGAAAAACACACATCGTTGTCGGGACCCACTCCCTGATTCAAAAAGAGATCCAATTTAAAAAACTCGGGCTGGCTGTGATTGACGAACAGCATCGATTCGGAGTCATGCAAAGAGAAGCCATCGGCAAAAAAGGCGACCATCCGCATCTTCTCATTATGACGGCCACACCCATCCCAAGATCTCTTGCGCTCACCCTCTATGGCGATATGGATGTGTCGCTTTTAGATGAGTTCCCACCCGGGCGCCAGGAAATTGCCACCAACCTGTTTTTTGAAAACCAAAGGGGAAAGGCCTACAGCATAATGGAAAAACAGTTGCAACAGGGCCGACAGGCTTTTGTGGTCTGTCCATTGATTGAAGAATCCGAATCCATCGACCTTAAAGCCGCCGTTACGGTTTTTGATTATATTCAGGAACACTTCCCCAATTTCACAGCTTGCTTGATACATGGAAAGCTTAAAAAGGAAGAACGCCAGAGCATCATGTCCCGGTTCCTTAAAAAAGAAATTCAGGTTCTGGTTTCCACAACGGTCATCGAGGTGGGCATTGACGTCCCCAACGCCACCGTCATGATTATTGAACATGCCGAGCGGTTCGGTCTGGCCCAGTTGCACCAGTTACGCGGGCGTGTGGGCCGGGGAAACCATGCCTCCCATTGCCTGCTCATGGCCTATCATCCGATATCCGAGGAGGGACAAGCCCGGATGAAGGCCATGCAAAATTCCGGTGATGGATTCGTCATCGCTGAAGAAGATTTAAAAATCCGTGGCCCTGGAGACTTTATGGGCACGCGGCAATCGGGGGTGCCTCTATTAAAAATCGCCAACCTGCTCCGTGATATTCAGGTGCTGGAGACAGCTCGAAAAGAAGCATTTCACCTTATCGAAAGCGACCCGGATATCACAGACCCCAAACACCAGCCATTAAATAAAGCCCTGCAACGGTTTCTCGGTAACTATATGGAATTGATGGAAGTCATTTAAAGGCACCTCCACATACCCGCCCCCCCCCCGAACAATTTTTTTTAAAATATTAAACTCATAACGCCATGTTCTTTACATCTCTCTCTCACCCACCACTGCCCTAGGTCGGCATACTCATCCGCACATAAACTCATCGAGCCGCAACAACACAAATGAGTTCGCCGTGCGGATATACCTGCAAGGAGAATATTATTTTTACCAATTAAATGATAATATTTAAAAAAATCACTGTGAAAATAGCCATTTCTTTCTTCCCTATGCTTTATAAGGCCTGTAAAATGATTTAGTTATGGGGGACATGGCATAAAATGATAGATTCCAAGGCTCTACCCGAGCTCAAAAAACATATTGCGGCTTTGACAAACCAGTTGTCTCTTTTCGAGACCAAGGTCAAAGATGCGCCTGATATTGAACCTGGGGAAAAAGGTCCCGAGGAAGAAAGGGAGCGCATTTTATCCATCCTTGTCTCCTACCAGAAAAAACTTCCCAAAATAGAAGCAGATGCCAGCGGCCCTCTTTTGAAAAACGGCTCCGACCGCATCAATGTATCAACCGCTCTCCAAAGCTTGAGCGAAATCGACAAAATTTTCAAAGACCTGCAACAGGATGTTGAGCAGATTTCCGAAGACCAGTATGAATGCAAACTGGAAATCTATAAGCAGGAAGTTTTAAAAACTGTAGAGCTCATTCTCTCCACTTTCGACTACGTTCTTCCCAATATCCGGTATGAGTTGAACTTCATGGAAAAATATTATCGCGCACCGGCTAATATGGGGAAAACCGTTATTCCCGAATTGAACGATCTGATTCACATGCTGGAAGAACACAATATAACCCTCAATGAGTTTTTCAACGGCTACAAGTCAGGCGAAAACAAGCTCATGGGTTACAACGTATTGCGAATGAAAAATGGGCTTTTCTCCAAATATCAGTTCTTTGACAACTCTCCCGATGCATACAAGGAACTCAACGATATTTACTATCAGGTTTGTAAATTTATGGAATCCTTTTTGAAAGATAAAAGGTCGGAGCCGGATTTGGGGAAATTTTATTTTCAAGTCAAGGAAATGAATATGCAGATTTCACGTATGAGTGATGTCTTTGACACAGAAACGTTTCTGACTTCTCTAACACGGAAATCCAAAAAAAAATATTCTTACGTGGATGAGGTGAGAAAATCATCCGCCCTCCTGCAAAAGTTCAACGAACTTAAAAAGTCTCTCATTGTTTATAACGAACAAGAAATTAAACGAGCACAAAGAGCTCTGGAATCGAAGTTTTCTCAAGATGGTGAAAAAGGGCGACTTAAAGCCATCATGAATGAAACCTGGGGTTGTATCGAGGAAAAACAAATCGATTTTTCCAGGCTTGACATGATTTTTTCCAAGCTACTTAAAAAGAATTTCAATATTGTGGTTCGGGAAAAAGATGCTGACGATATCACCATCACCATCACTCCTCATCATGAAAAAAAATATGGCAGAGACATCCTGAACCGAATCAATATCATTATTCAGGAAATAGACTTCTGGTATCCCCAAAATGAAAAACAACTACTGTTTCAAAGTATCTCTAAAACTACAGAAAAAATTCAGGCCGATGAACCCCTGGATAAAAAAGAGTTTATGACCATGATGCAGAGTTATGACCAGAATATGGAAAAAAATATAAGGAAAACCTATCCTACAAAAGTCAAAGAGTTGGCAAATATTTATTCTGCTTTTAACAAACTGTTTCCCGGGAAAATGCAAAAAGTAAAACTGGAAAAAAGGCTGATGAACGATAGAATCTGGGAAGAAATTTCTGATGACATGGGAAAAGTTAAGAGGAATATTTCCGTTCTTTCTTCCAATAATGAGTCCATGAAAAAGAACGTTAACAAATTCCCTTTTTTGCAGGTCGCAACCGAGCACCTCTCACAAGTTCTGTATGACCTCTCTATGCAGCTATTCATTTCCTTTGAAGGGATTGACAGCCGAAGCGTCACCAATATGACCAATATCCTCTCTACCTATAATGAGTTTAGAGACCTCCCCAGTCTTTGGGCTGCATTTTCTCATTATTTTTCTAAGTCCAGCATGCCAAATTTGAGCGTTAACGAGAAGGTTATGATCGAATTATCCCGAGACCCTCGTTGCCAGGACAGTTTAAAGGAACTATTCAAAAGTGACAGCTAAACCATCCTCTGAAGATGACTGCGAATGCCGCTTCCATTATGGATGGAGCGAAATACGGATCCTCAGCATACCAACTCTTTATTTCAGTCTGAACGAAGCAAGCCGCAAGCATTGAACATCCGCAATGTCGCCCCCCCCACCTCTCAAAAACAGGCTGGATATTTTACACGGATCGCTCAACTCACTTTAGTTGAAATACTCGCGGAAAATTTCGACTGACCTGCATTGACAGGTGCGAGCACCGGGACTATGTTAGCCCTGTAGGTAGGTGCTATTAGAAAGTAGGTGAGTTGAAATGGAAAAAATTCTTAACTACATGGCGGAGTCCCTTTTGAGCATTGGTGCCACGGCAAACATTCTGGAAGCCACTCATGCCATGCACGACAATGAAATCCACTCCTTGCTGGTCAAAGAAGGCGGGGAGTACATCGGAATCATCACCAATCATGATATCAGCAAAAAGGTGGTCTCTGAAAACCTGGATCCCGAAAAAGTTCAGGTGGCTGACATTATGAGCTTTCCTCTCATCAAACTGGAAAGCCGAGAAAGTATGGAAAGAGCCGCTCAGGTCATGCGGGATCACAACATCCACCATCTGGCAGTAACGGAACACGGGCAAATGCTGGGGACTTTATCCATCAACGATTACCACAAGTACCTGGTCAAAAAGCATCCGAGGTGAATGATTTTCAAGAAACCCGGCAAGCGGTGACAACACTAATTACTCCAGAACGAGAGTTTGAAGTTTGGGGAAGGCGGTGGATTCCTTGAGTTGTTTTTTGCCTTCTTCGGTCAGGCCACTGCCAAATACTTCGAGCCACTCCAGGCTCGCCAGAGTATTGCTCTCGGCCAGGGCTTTGGCGCCTTCATCGCCAATATTATTCTGAGCCATATCCAGGTTTTTCAAGTTAACCAGAATGGCGGAGCTGGCAATGGCTTGCGCTCCCTCAATTCCCACCTTATTTCTCCAAAGGTTGATGAAGTGCAGATAGGAAAAATTTGCCGATGTGGCAATAGCTTTGGCTCCGCCATCGCCGATCGCGTTTCTTTCCAGATGCAATTCCTTCAAGTTTGTAATGATTGAAGATTTCGCCAACGACTGGATTCCCTTGTCGGTGATCTCGTTTCTTTCCAGATTCAAGACTTCCAGGTCGACCAGCTCAGGACATTGAGCCAGATACTCCAGACCTTCATCGCCGATATATTTTAATCGCAAATCCAGAACTGTTCCGTTCTGAGTCAAAAACTTTTTCACCAACACTTCCACCGGATCATCATTAAAGGGCTTCTTCATTCCATTATCCTTTTTTCTTTTTGGTTTTTTGTTTAGCGTCTTTTTGTTTTTCCATAGTATCCACTCGATCACGTAAAGATTTATTGTCCTTCAGCAAATCATCGAGATCAGATCGTATCAACTTCATTTCACCAGGTTTTTTAGCTGACTCAAACAGGCGGACAATTGTTTCCTCGGCCCGCCTTTTCAAACGACCATCGGTTTCGCTCTCTGCCAGTTTCCTCAAGGTGGGAATAGCTGAGAGATCCTCCAACCCGCCCATAGCCTGAATGGCTGCCAGTTTACCGCGAAATGTTGCAGAAGGGGTGCCTCGCGTTTCCAGGGCAAACCGTTTCAGGGCGTTGATGGCCTCGGGTTTGAGATGTTCAAATCGCCCGGCCAACTTTGCCAGTCCCTGAATAGCGGAAAACCGACTGCTACGGGCTGCCCCATAATCCGCCCCCTCAATCAATACTGCCCAGGCCTGTTCTTCCTCCAGACTGGCCAGAGCCCTGAATATTGCCGACCTCCCTATATCATTGTGCGAAGGTCTATTCAAAAAACCTTCCAGGAATGTTCTACAGTTTTTCGCCTTGATTCGTCCCAGAGAAGACAACGCTTCCGCTTCAACTCTATATGAGGGGTCACCCTGGGCAATTTTCTTCAGCACCCGGGCGACTTTTTCATCACCCATGAATTCTCCCAATGCCTGGACGATGCCCCTGCGAATTTTTGCATCACGGCTGTTCACTGCCTTGAGCAATCCATCGCGAGCGAACTCCCCGCCTATTTTACCTAAGGCTCTGGCGATACGATTCGCCACACCCCACTGGGGTTCCTTTTTGAGGCACTGGCTGAGTGCTTTGATATCGGACTGTGAAGATTTAGCGACAAGGCTTTGAGCCGCCTCAATGCGGCCTATCGGGTCTTTGTCCCGCTTCAACTGCTCGTGCAGAATGGATCGGGAAACGTCCAACTTCACTTTTTTAGCCGGGCATTCGTAGTCCGGGTCCAGCCTGAAAAATAGCGGTTTGGATTTGAGGTGAAAACTGAACTTTTCTTCTTTATTTTTGATTTCCAGCGGAAACTTTTCACTGCCCCGAGGGGTGTAGAACTCAATTTGCAAGGGAAGCTTGAACAACAGTTCCTCTTCTTTTTTCTCGGCCTTCTGAGTTTGTTTAACTGTTATCTCCGCCAGATTTGAGACCGCACCCCATTGGTAAGAAACTTCAAGCATGGGATAACCACCACGAAAAATCCATTGATCCATCCATTCATCAAAATTCTTTCCACTAGCCTCTTCCAGGCACCGAACCAGATCCACCGTTTCAACCAGTCCATACTCGTGGCGTTTGAGGAACCGGGTCAGAGCCTTGCGAAACAGGGGTTCCCCAACAAGAGATTTTAAATAGTGCAATCGCACTGCCCCTCCCGGATAAAGATGGGCATCAAATAAATCGATAGGTTCTTTATAGATATGTGTCACGATAGGACGGCGGTAGTGAGCATCTTCACTGAAATAAGTCTCCGCGTCTTCCAGCAACTGGTAGCGAAATTCGTCCTCGCCCTTCGACTCACGGGTATAGAGTGCATCGAAATAAGTGGCAAACGATTCGTGCAACCATGCATGCGACCAGCTTCTCGCGGTGACAATATCGCCAAACCACATATGGGCAGCTTCGTGAGCGACTAATCCATTAGAATCCATGTCCAGCCTGGCCCTGTCGTTATGAAGGGTAAGATCTGTCTGGGTGGTAACGGTAAAGTTTTCCATACCCCCAAATACAAATTCAGGAACGGCAATCTGGGTATAGTGTTTATAGGGATAAGGGTAACCGGTATAATCGGAAAAAAAACGGATGATTTTCCCTGTATCCTTAAAGGCATTCCTGCCTTCCCGCTCCCGGCCTTTTTGCACATACCATTTAATATCAACATCCCCGACGCGACTCTTATGCTCGGAAAACTCTCCTGCCACAATGGAGAGAAGATAGGTCGAGTAAGGGATTTCGAGTTTATAGTGAAAAAAAGATTCCCTGGCACGTCCCCCCTTTTTGACAAGACGTCCGTTGGACAATCCAAACATCCCCTTGGGCAAATGTAATTTAACCTCGGTCGTCTGTTTAAAATTTGGTTGGTCAAAACAGGGGAAATAATATTTAGAGTCCTCATCCTGGCCCTGAGTCCAGACTGTTTTAAATCGGTCAGGATAAGCTTCATCTTGCTTGGTGAAATAAATTCCTGCTGGCGGCCGGGTGACAGAGTGAAATAGTTTCACCTGCACTACCCCTCCATACCTGAGTGCCTTATCCAGAGACACGATTACCCGGTCACCGGTATTTTCAAATGCTAATGTCCGGCGGCCCAGCATCACTCGATCTATTTCCAGGTTTGCCGCATCAAACGCAATTTCCCGAACATCCTGCCCGTTGACCTTCAGGTCATAGGTAGTGCTTCCCCAAACCCGCTCCTCTTCCCAGTCAAAGCTCAGATCCAGCAAAAGGTGCTGAGGAAGTAAAGGAGTATCTGGAGCAAAATGTGCTTTCGCCCCCTTCTGAGCAAAGGCCTTGCGATCCAGAATGCCCCAGTGCTCGGACTCGCCATTCTGAAAATGGCATTTACAATATCGAACTGAACTCATCAACTAAACCCAAAAAACATTATTAAGAGTGAAGGTTCATTTTATAAGGCTTCCTTTCAATGTCAACCCGCTGCCAGGCGCGAAGCCGATTAGCAACAGATATTACTGACCCGTAAAGAGTGGTCTCGGCCGAAAAAACCCATAGCTTCCCTGCCTACAAGCCCCCTCAGCATAGGGCCAAGGGGGTGAAAGTTAATTTTTAGAGGCGCCTTAATTTTATGCGACAATGTGTAAAGATAGTTATTTTCAACTACAACCGGGATTATGGAAAACTCAGCACAGAAACTCGACGCTCAAATCCTTTCCCGCATTTCCACCTTGAAGATGAACGCCATGAATCTGGTGGAGGGGCTTTTAACAGGGCAACACCGCAGTCGCCACAAAGGGTCTTCGGTGGAGTTTGCGGAATATAAAGATTATTCCCCTGGGGATGAAATCCGTCATATCGACTGGAAGGTGGCAGGTAAAACCGATAAATATCATGTCAAACAATTCGAGCAATCCACTAATCTGAAGTGCACGGTTTTGCTGGACGCAAGCGGGTCTATGGGCTACCAACCCCCTCTGAATGAGCACCCTCCAAAGATGGAATGCGCTCGCAATCTGGTCGCGGCACTTTCCTATTTACTTTTAAAGCAATTTGATGCGGTAGGGCTGACCTTGTTTAACGAGCAAGTTATTGAGCATATTCCGCCTCGCTCCAAAGCCTCTCACTTTCAACATATTTTACATGGTTTGGCTAATATTTCACCACAAGGGACAACCCGGATCACCGATGTTCTGGGAGGCCTGTCTGAAAGGCTGCCTAGAAGGAGCATGCTCATTCTGGTCTCAGATTTTTTTGTTCAAAATCAGGATCTGCGAAAAAGTTTAAAGCTCCTTTGTTCGAGAGGGCTTGAGGTCGTTTTATTCCACGTTTTGCATCCTGATGAAATTCATCTGCCTTTTGAAGGAGACATGATTTTCGAGTCATTGGAAGAAGACCCTGCAATAGGGCTCGACCCGCAAGACGTTCGAGATGAGTATCAGAATGCAATTCAGCATCATATAAACTCCTTAAAAAAAGACTGTCACGGACTCGGAGTGGATTATGTTTTTCTGGACACCTCGGAGCCTCTGGATCAGGCCTTGAGTTACTATTTGCTCAAGCGTAAAAGTCTCATCAAATTATGAACCTCAATTTTTCCTCGCCATTATTTTTATTTGGTCTGCTTGGAGTTTCCATTCCGGTCCTGATCCATCTTTTGACCCGGAGGCAGCAAAAGCAGATCCGGTTTTCGGCGGTCTATCTGCTCGCACAATCGCAAAAGCGTTCGATCCGAAAATCTCGACCCAACAGGTTATTATTACTTCTAGCTCGTTGTCTGGCTATCGCCCTGTTCAGCCTGGCTCTGGCCAACCCATTATTTTCATTCAGGACAACGGAAGGATTTCTCTCAACTTCTCCCGCTTCAATCGTATTTATTCTGGATGATTCCTACAGCATGGGGACTCGGTCCAAAGAGAAAACATTGTTTGATCACGCGTTGAAACATATTTCTGAAGGACTCCAACACACCCCGGACAACAGCGAGTTCAGTATGGTTCTCGCGTCTTCCCCGGCACGCATCGAACAGGACTGGACTTCCGACAAACCCGCTTTTGCAAATAAACTGAAAGCCCAAGCCATCTCCTTCCGCACCACTCATATCGGAGATACCATTGCCAAGGCAATCAAACTACTTGAATCTGCCAAACAAAAGAAAAAGAAAATTCTTTTGCTGACTGATCTGGACAAAAACGGCTGGAAAGAAGAAACATTTTCCAGGGTCGCAACGCCCTATCCGGTGCAAGTATTGGATTTTTCACCACTGCAGTCTGACAACAATAAGGGAATGGTCCAAAGCATCCAGATATCTCAGGAGTTTCTCACCCGAAGCCGCCTACTGAGAGTCAAAGCCGAGGTTAAAAATTTTTCCAGCACAGTGAACCGAATGTCTCTTTCTCTTTTTCTGGAGGGAAAGCTTGTGAAGGAAGAGCTGCTTGATATTCCACCAGGGCAAACCCTCGTGCAGAAGTTTTCTTATCCGTTAACAAGAAACCAACCTCTAAATGGTAAAGCACAAATCTCTGACGATGCATTACCCATCGACAATTCCCGATATTTCCCTTTTCATCCCAGCCAGAATATACAGGTACTGGTCGTAGATGGAGACCCGGAAACCATTTCGCACCAAAGCGAATCTTTTTATCTTGAACGCGCCCTCAATCCTTTTTCGGTGTCCCTCTCGCATATTGACCCTACCGTTTCCACGCTTGCAGAACTCACCTTGCGAAATCTGTCCGATTTTGCGGTCGTCATCCTAGCCAATGTACGCGAGCTTCCCCCGAACTATGAACTGGAGCTTGAAAAATTCGTTTTAAATGGTGGAGCCCTGTTGTTTGGCATGGGGGATCAGGTAGACGCTAAATATTTTAACGAACACTTAGGCAATATCCTGCCCGTCAAACTGGAGGCTCAGCATCGGTTTAAGGAAGACGCTCTGCACCTTCTGCTAAAAAACAACACCCACCCGGTCATGCGGGTGTTCTCACCCAAGGCACTTGAAGAAATGCGCGGAATCAATTTTTATTCCATGTACACCGTGCAGGCAAGGGAGGATAAAAAATTCAAGGTCGGCACCTGGTTTTCGAACCAGCACCCGGCGGTGATTGAATCGGAGACGGGAAAAGGCATTGTTGTTATGTTTTTGAGTTCTCTGGATAGGGATTGGAACGATTTCCCAATTCAACCAACTTATTTACCCTGGATCCAACGCTGGACTCAGTATGCCGCCCGGGGACTGGAAAATATTTCCCAGCAGAATTTGTTGGTGGGAGAACCTTTCCGCAAAAATACTACGGATAACAAATGGATCATTCGTGCTCCTGATGGAACCCTGCACAGCTTGGAAAGTGAGGTTTTTAGCGACACCTTTCAGCCGGGGATATACCGTCTTTTTTCAATACCTCCCGACGATACTGTAGAGCATAAGGCGTTAACAAAACTTCCTCAAGGAGCCGAACCCATCGGAACCTTTACCGTAAACATTGATACTCAAGAGTCAGAGCCGGGGAAAATATCGCAAAAGGAAATAAAAAACCTTCTTAAGGGCATGGAACTGGAGTTCCTGGACCCCAAAACCCAAACTACCCAGTCTAAAACCACTGACGGAATACCTCTGGCCACACCTTTTCTTTTAATGGTTGCGGGAATGCTTCTTATTGAGGGATGGATGGTGAGAAAGGAGTAGACGAACCTATTCCTGCCTCTTACGATTCCATAGTTTTTTATTCGACAGGGTCACTTGATCGGTTATGGCTTCTCCAATCATGTCAAGAGGCAGAGAAATATTCGCCACCGAAGAGGCTGTTTGCGGCATGGAAGGGGATGAAGACTTTCCAGGGTTTTCTACAAAGACCGCCCCACCACCTGCCCTGATAGTTCCTGCACCCTGGGCACCATCACGGCCCATTCCAGATAAGACAACAGCAACGCAAAATTCTCCAAACACCTTACTCGCGCTATCAAACAAGACATCTCCCGAGGGCCGCATAAAATTTTTCTTTGGTTCATCATTCAACCCGAGTGACACGGGAGGAGGATTGATCACCATATGCTGATCATCGGGTGCAAGATAAATATGGCCCACTTCCGGTTGCAGTCCTTGTGATGCAATATGACACGGGAATCCGGTTTCCTGTCTGATCTGCTGGATAAGAAGATCCGCCATCCATTTCGGGCCATGTTGAACCACGAAAAAAGAAGCCGGGCAATCTCTGCTGATGGAATGAAAGAGTTTGGGAATATTCAACGGGCTTCCTGTCCCGGCAGTGATCGCAACACCAACAAAAGGCGGAAGACCATTAATACGTACCGGTTTTATCACACGGACTTCAGGCTCAGGCTGTGTGAACCGGGCAAAACCATCGGATAAAACCCGAACTAAATCTGCGGATTCATAGGGCTTGATTAAAAACTCATCGGCACCCGCCTGAAGTACCTGCTGACGTGAATCATCATCCCCAACCGCAGTGATCATCAGGATCAACGGGGCGCTCTCAAATTCATCCCGGACTCTTTGGATCAGAGTCACTCCATCCATTTCTGGCATCATCCAATCCGTCAGAAGGACATCGAACCGTGTCTGCCTCAACCTGTCGAGAGCTTTGACACCATCACCCACCACTTCCACAGTATGCTGGCCGCTTTTAAGTATATTTTCCAGCAACCTGGCATTATCCAGATCATCTTCTGCTACCAGGATTTTCATTCATATCTCCCTGAAAAAGAAAACCCTGGAAATCGCCCCTGATTCATTAGCACTCCAAATCCGCCTTCTGATACAATGTCTGATAAACCCTAAACTTCCGAGTTACTGATTGTTATGTCTATAAAGAAATTCACAGGCTTTTCCGTTCTTATCTTTTTATTTACTTACATCTTACAACCGATAACGGCCTGCGGCAACCCCCCAATTGATGGGCCTATTGAAGCAAGGCTTCTGAAAATCCAGAAGGATTCTAATACAAAACCCGATCTGCTGGAAACCCTTCTATTGGTTTCAAAACATTGGCAATCCGCCCTGGATTTAGCACCATTAAAAGAGGAAGTAGAAAAACTAACTCGTTCGGCTCGTCAAAATCTAAAAGGACAAGACAAGCCCGAAGACATAATCCAAATACTACGCACCCTCATTCATGATACAGGGCGTTACGATTATACCGATCAGGTGGATGAAAAGGGCGTTCCCGTTAACCCTGAAGAACTTTTTCTTCATGGCCTGTTGAACACCCACAAAGGTTATTGTATGAATCTGTCCCTTTTATATCTAATACTCGGGCAGAAACTCGACCTTCCTCTGCATGGAGTTGCACTCCCTAACCATTTTTTCGTGCGCTACGAGCAAGAAGGCGTGCGCATCAATATTGAAACCACCGAACGGGGAATTTCCTATCCTGACAGTTTTTATCAGCAACGTTTTGGGACTGGGGCAGATAATCGAAACTCCTATTTCATGAAAAACCTGGATGGCAGACAGACTCTTGGGGCTTATTTCTCAAATATCGGAATGGTTTATTACCAGAACCAGAACCCGGAAAGAGCCGTATTTTATCTGGGATTATCCACATCCATCAATCCCAGGTCGATAGATGCGCAAAATAATCTTGCAAACATTTATTCAGAATTAAAAAAACCTGAAAAAGCTATTGAACATTATAATCTAGCCTTAAAAGCCGACCCCCATAACACTTCCACCTTGTTCAACCTTGGCCTTGCATTCATGGAGTCCGGTAATTCAAGCAAAGCTATCGACGCGTTTTTGCAGGTCGTGCAAATAGAACCAGGGTTCAGTCCGGCTCATAAAATGCTGGCTAACCTTTATCTGCAAAACAGGCGACTCACCTCGGCTCTGTTACACCTTAAACTTCTTGCCCGGATTCAACCTGAGAACTTGCAAAACCATCTTAATATCGCTTCCACCTATGGGAAAATGGGACAGCAGGCATTGGTCCTTGAAACTCTCAAAAAAGTTCAAAAACAATTTCCTAATACCCCTGAAATTCATGAAGGGATGGCCGAAGCCTATTACAGGATGGAGGATTTCCAACTGGCCATCGAGCAATACCGTTTTCTCATAGATCAGGACCCAACTCGTCTGCGCAATTACATCCAACTGGGCTGGACCTATTACCGCATCGATGATCTGCCTATGGCCTCGGCGTGGACACTTCGCGGCATGAAGAAAAGTGAGGAAGCCGGCCGACTCAAGGCACTGGCGCAAATGAATCTCGGGTTTTATTCGCTCCTGCAAAAGCAATACAAAAAAGCAAGACAATGGTATGAAACGGTTCTTTCGGAAAATCCCCCTCAAATTGCCCAAGGCATGATTCAGGACATCAATGAAGCTCCCCACTCCGAGAGAGCAGATATGCAGTTTTTTAAAGGATGGATTTATTTCAAATCCGGTCAACCCGAAAATGCTCAGGCCAGCCTGCAGGCCTACCTGCAGATGGATGAAAACGGCCCTTTTAGCGAGGAATCAAAAGACCTGTTAAAGCAACTGCTGACACAAAGCGGCAAAGCGAAAAGAATATTAAACGAGAAAAATTCGGTTGAAAAGAAGGGCAATATGGCTCTCGTTCCCTCCGGGTTTTTCAGGATGGGTTCCAGCAAAAGCCTTGATGACGAAGCCCCCGAACATCGTGTTTATCTTGACGGATTCTGGATCGATAAATACGAGGTGTCGGCAGAAGAATTCTCTAAATTTTTGAACGCAGTGAACAATGTAAAAGGATATTATCTCGACAACAAGTTTGGCACGCTTTTCTACGACGGTCGCTTCCACCCCCGGCCCGGCCTTGAAAACTACCCCATCAATAATGTCAACTGGCTCGCGGCTGACGCTTATTGCAAATGGAAAGAAAAACGCCTTCCCACAGAAGCTGAGTGGGAAAAAGCCGCCAGGGGCGAATCTGGCCAAATTTATCCGTGGGGCAACTCCGCTCCCTCTGACATTCTGGCTCGTTATTTCCAGACCTGGACAAAAGAGTTGAAACACAAAGTCATGGTGCCGGTTCAGGCCTTGGCAGAAGGCCAAAGTCCATATGAACTGCATAACATGGCAGGAAACGTCAAAGAATGGGTAGACGATTGGTATGATCGCGAGTATTATAAGGAACAATCAGAATATGCAAACCCAAGAGGACCCATTGGAGGGGAATTTAAGGGTGTTCGTGGCGGGTCATGGCGAGATTTGAAAGGCTTTATTTATTCTTCATTCCGCAATAATGGTAACCCCCAAAGCCGCATGGACGACTATGGATTTCGTTGCGCTAAAAATGCCGCTCCGGCCTCCGATGAGAAAAAATTAACGAGCCGGGCAGTTCCCCGAAACAAAGGGTAGCCCCCCATTACCGAAAAAACATGATAGGCGCTATTGAAATACTGATTATTGCCCTGATCTTCGGGATCATTTACGGTCGCGATGCCATCGACAAAACCTTTCGCAAATCTGCTGACGAAGGGGTCGTCGAAAGTATGGCCGGCGACCTGAAGGAATATTATGAAGCCGACCCAAAACGGATGATCAAATTAGGCATTTTGATCTTCAGTGCCGTGACGTTTCTGGTCACCGGTGCCTACTGGGCCGTCACCCGAACCGACTTCCTGAAAATGATCGGTCTCGATCAATAACTAAACCCGTTATCCCGCAAATGGATATAAGGGTCATCGCCTTTTAGAGTTTTTCCCCCTACAATTTCGCCAACATAAAGAACATGGTCTCCGGACTGCATCGACTGAGCCAATTCGCATTCCAGATAAGCCACCGCGTCATTTAAAATACGAATTCCCTCCAACCCTTTTTTTGTTTTAACACCCTTGAAAACATCTTCCGGCGGACGGCTGAAATGTTTTAGCAGGGTCATATCGGCCTTAGGCAAGATATTTACGATAAAAGCACCCGATGCTTCAACCAGAAGTCGAGCGGAACGCAACGTCGCCAGGGCAATGGTCAAAGCGGGAGGGTCAAACGAACACTGGCTGACCCAGCTTGCCAGAACCGCATCCTCTTTATCTTCACACTTGGCGGTAATCACAAACAATCCGCTGGGAACCCGGCCCAATGCCTTGCCCACTTGTTTCTTATTTTTCACAGTACACTCCTAATGCTTAATATGAATTTTATGATCTTGTAGAACCTCACTCCAGTAGCCGAAACAGTTTAACTGAAAAATAATACAACGCTTTAAAGAAGTCAACATAGTTGGGCGACAAAGACCTTTATTACCTAAAGCAGATTGCAAGAGAAAATAATCAGCCAACCCTCCCCAACCCCTCCCTAAGAAGGGAGGGGATATAAATTCCACATCCATCAAGCTTGAGTCTTCGCGATTTTTGCTGATTCTTGTCAACGAATTACGTGACCCTTACAGCGATGACGAATAGAGAGGAGTTGTTGTCTATGGGCTTTTTAAAAATCGCCGTCTTTGATGCGGAAGACATCGGGTTTGCCGGGTTCTTCGATGTAGGAAAGGGTGAGAGAAATGTTTTCGCCCACTTTCTTTGGGTCTGCTTTGGGATTGACCAATACCAGTTTCACGGCACGGCCTTTTTTGTCTAACCCCTGAAAGACCAGAATGATATCTTCACTCAGCTGGGCATTGAGGGCCAGACCTTCTTTCTGATAACTTTTCTGGGCCAAATGGTTGCGCAACTGGTTGGCAGTAGCAACCACGTTTTCAGCATCAGGTTTTGCAGTGGCGGGTTTACCCCAAATGATATTGACATGGATCAAGCGCTTGGATTTATGACCTAATATATAAAAAACTTTTGCCGGGCCACTATTCGGCAAAAGCTTATCGACATCGATTCCCAGACTCACGGTTTTTTCGGTGGGATGCTCAAACCGGGAAACCTGCCTCCTCTTAGTTTTAAAATCTTTAAAAATCGCTTTCATCACATCGCGTTCGTTCATCCCGAATTGCGCCGAACGAAACCCTTCGATCTCCGCTTGCTTTTGCGAATTGCCTCCATCATCAGTTTTGGCCTGAACCATCCCTGACAACAAAACGAAATAAACAAAAAGAAATAAAAATATGGGTCGATGTTTCGTCATCATACTCTCCGGTTTATTGATTCCACTGATAGCGCAACGATCATACCGCTACAATCCCGATCACGCAACCGGGGGCTCTCTTTCATAGCGGCTGTCTCTTTTCCGGTCATGATTTTATTAACAAAAATTAATCCACCGACCCGGAACAACAACATTGCAGGAGGGGCAACTCTCACCTTTTAAATTTACTGACAAAACCTGAAACCCTCTCCGCTCAACCAGAAGATGCTGACAGTGCGGACAATAGGTATTTTCAGCATTTTTCACCTGACCGGGCAAGTTACCAGAATACACAAACTGAAGCCCGGCCTCCTTACCATGCCCAGTAGCTCTCAACAGGGTGTCCACCGGAGTGCGTCCTCGGTCGCGCATTTTATAATCCGGATGAAACGCCGTCACATGCCAGGGGATGGTCGGAGAAATTCCACTTATGAATTCAGCCATTTCGGCTAGCTCTTCATCCGAGTCGTTGTAATCGAGAATCAACAAGCTAACCAGTTCCAGCCATATGCCCATGTCATGCACAGTTCGAATCGTTTCCAACACTGCGGAAAGGTTACCACCCAGCCGACGGTATTCCCTCTCTGAAAAACTTTTCAAATCTATTTTGAACAAGTCTACCCACGGGCACAGGTATTCCAACACTTCAGGCGTACCGTGTCCGTTGGAAACATAAGCCGTGCCGAGCCCTCTTCTCTTCGCTTCCTGAAAAACTTCCACCGCCCATTCACTGGTGATCAGAGGCTCGTTGTAAGTAGAGACCACAACCTTCGAGCCTTTCTGTTCTGCCTGGTCGCAAATTTCACCCGCCGTGACAGCAAGAGTACGAACTGTTGAAGCTTCATCTTTCAGGCTTTGCGAGGTGAACCAGTTTTGACAATAGGCGCAACGGAAATCACAACCCAGCATGCCAAAGCTCATCGCCAGACTGCCCGGCAGCGCGTGAAAAAAAGGTTTTTTTTCTATAGGATCGTTTTGAAGTCCGGCGGAATAACGAAAAGGCACCATCAAGGTGCCTTCGGAGTTGAAGCGTACTTTACAGATTCCTCTTTGCCCAGGCTTCAGCTTGCATAAATGACCACAGGCGGTGCAGAGCAGGTTTTCCCCGTCCAGCTTTTTGACCAAGTCACCCGGGCGGGTTTGGGAGTCGAGGTTATGTGAGATTATTTTGGAAGGCACAGGCGGACCTCCTGAAGTAACAGTGCAATGCTTCGATCATCTTTCGAGCACGTCAGGTTGACAGTGAAAAGATTATTCGGTGCTGATGCCGTCGAATTTCTTGTCCAAGGCTCCGATAAGGGTATGCCATGGCAGACTGGCGCATTTCGTGCGTGACGGGTATTCTCGGATCCCCATAAACAGGGTGAGCTTGCCCATATGATGCTCTTCCTTTTCCGGGTCGAACTCTCCCAGTATCATTTTATGAAACTCTTCCTTGATCTGCTTGGCTTCCTCAACTGTTTTACCTTTCAAGAAAGCGGTCATGAGGGAAGTGCTGGCTTTACAGATTGCACAACCGGAACCTTGGAAACTGACTTCGTCAATCTTCCCCGCCTCTTCATCCACATTCAGGTAAACGGTGATATCGTCTCCACAAAGTGGGTTCACGCCATGACAATTGTGGCTGGCATTTTCTATAACATGGAAGTTTCTCGGCTTCCGGTTATGGTCAAGGATGACCTGCTGGTAAAGTTCTTTATCGTAAGACATAAATAAGATTGGGAAAAATAATTTTGGCTACAAGAAAATGATAAGCAATTATATCACAGAGCCACAAAACCATAGGGAAAGCCGTTTCTGATACTTTCGGCCAACGCATCTAGCTCTTCAGTTGTATTGTAAAACGCCATGGAGGCTCGGGTGGTTGCAGGAACACCGTAACGAATCATAGTGGGTTGCGCACAATGGTGTCCTCCCCGACAAGCGATTCCATCTCGATCCAGCCAGCTTACAACGTCATGTGGGTGTCCATCACTAGGGTGCGCCCCATTGATGCTAAAAGAAATGAGGCTGGCTTTGTGGCGCGCATTTCCAATAATTCGCACACCTTCAATTTCTTTAAACAACCGAGTGCCGTATTCAAGAAGAGTGTTCTCGTAATCGGAGATTTTATCCATGCCAATTCCATTAAGATAATCAATAGCTGCGCCCAGTCCAATCACCTGTGTGATAGGCGGTGTTCCGGCTTCAAAGCGGGCCGGTGGCTTGGCGTAGGTAGCTTTTTCCAGCGTCACCTCTGTGATCATGTCTCCACCCGTCACATAAGGCGGTAACTCTTCCCACAATTCCATCTTGCCATAAACTCCTCCAATACCGCTGGGAGCATACATCTTGTGGCCGGAAAAAGTATAAAAGTCGCAGTCAATATCCTGCACATCCAGTTTCATATGAGCTGAACTTTGCGCTCCGTCTATCAACACCTTTGCACCCACCGCATGGGCCTTGGCGGTAATTTCCTTAACCGGGTTGATCGTTCCCAAGGCGTTGGAAACATGATTGACGGCTACCATACGGGTTTTGGAAGAAAGCAGTTTTTCGTATTCTTCCATTATCAGTTCGCCATCATCACTGACCGGAATGACTTTGAGTTTAGCCCCGCGCTCTTCGCAAAGCACCTGCCACGGAACCGTATTGGCGTGATGTTCAATATTGGAAATAATAATTTCATCGCCTGCATTGATAAACCGCTTGCCAAAACTATGAGCCACCAGATTGATGGCCTGAGTCGTCCCGCTGGTGAAAACGATTTCCCCCTTCTTTTCGGCTCCCATGAAATCTGCCACCTTCTGGCGCGACTCCTCATAAAGTTGGGTGGCTTTTTCGCTCAAGCTATATGCCCCGCGCCGAACCGTGCCATATTCTTCCGCGTCAAACTTGCGGACTCGTTCTATAACCGAATTCGGTTTATGAGTCGTTGCGGCATTATCCAGATAGATCAAGGGTTTTCCTCGAACGGTCTGGGTGAGGATGGGGAAATCCTTACGGATCTTTTCAACATCCAAAATATTGTCCGCAACACTCGTACTGGGTTCAGACATTACGGACCTCCAGTTTCTTAAGAAGAGTACTATTCAAGTCTTTCACCACTTCGGGGAACTCAATGGTTTCAATAATACTTTTGGCAAAACTACGGGTGAGTAGTTCTTTTGCCACTCTGGCAGAAAGACCGCGCGTTTGCAGATAAAACCATTGCTCCTTGTCAATCTGCCCGATGGTTGCACCGTGTGTGCATTTCACATCGTCAGCAAAAATCATCAGGTTGGGTTTATTGTCCGCATGGCCATCGTTGGAAAGCATGAGGTTGTTGATCAACTGATCGGAACTGGTCAACTGAGCGCCCTGGTTGACGATCACCGTTCCATCAAAACTGGAACGGGCATGACCATTGATAACATTTTTGAAATGCTGATGGCTGACACATTGAGGCGCTTCGTGATGAATCCGAATAAAATTATGCACCTGTTCCTTGCCATCGAGCACGCTGACTCCGTTCAACCTCAGTTCAGAGCCTTCTTCCTGGAGTCGAACGTCATAATGGTGCCGGGCCAACTGACTTCCGAAAGAAGCATTTGAGGAGTGGAATCTGGAGTTTCTGTGCAAGTGGACACGAGTTTTCGAAAAATGCCAGGAGTCCGAGGCGTCGGCCTGAACCTGCGTGAAAGAAACTCCTGCGCCTTCCTCCAACAGCCAATCCTGAACCGCGTTGATGAAATAACCGCCTTCAACCCCGACGAATTTTTCGATCACTTTAACTTCCGACAGTTTACCCAACTGCCAGACCAGTCTCGGGGCATGCATGACCGGGCTTCCGCCGGTAGAAACAAATAAAACTTGAACCGGCTCAGAAATTTGTGTGTTATCACCAACCTTAAAAACCAATCCCTCACCACAGAACGCAGTACTGAGAGCAGCAAACACATCGTTTTCATTCTCTGCCGTCTCCGACAAATATTTTTTCAGATCCTGATCCGAAGAAACGGATTCAGACAGCGGCACCAGATTGGCACTCACCTTTTCAACCCGTGACAAGTCACGGTTAAAAATTCCATCGACAAAAACCAGACACTGGTTTTCACAGCCGGGATAAACATGGCTCGCGACAAAATCTTCAGAGACCTTTTTCGAACCATCAGAAAGACTGAAAGCCGTTTCCACCAGTCCCTTCGTATTTACATAAGTGTACATCTCATGTTTCGAGTGGGGGAACCCCAGCACCTCAAAGCGATTCAACGCAACTTGCTGAAGCTCTGCCAAAGCAGGACTTCCTTGCTCTATAATTTTTTTATGTAAATCCAGAAACGCAGACCCTGCACTGGACTCAACGAGTGTATCTGACATACTTCTCCTCAATTCGCAGTCGTTACCCAGTCATACCCCTGGGATTCGAGTTCAAGCGCTAGTGACTTATCTCCCGACTTGACGATTTTTCCGTTACTGAGAACATGAACAAAGTCGGGTTTAATATAATCCAGCAAACGCTGGTAATGCGTGATGAGAATGAGCGCATTATTCTCGTTGTGCAATTTGTTCACCCCTTCCGACACCACTCTGAGCGCATCAATATCGAGCCCGGAATCGGTTTCGTCGAGGATAGAAAGCTTGGGTTCGAGAATAGCCATTTGCAAAATCTCATTTTTCTTTTTCTCTCCGCCGGAAAAACCATCATTGAGATTTCTTTCCTTATACTTTTTTTCCATTCCCAGCATTTTCATTTTTTCAGATAGCAGATCGTCAAAATCCAGAGGATCGATTTCCTCTTCACCGGCCTTGACCCTTCGAGCATTATGAGCCATGCGCAAAAACTCGGCATTGTTCACGCCCGGCACTTCTACCGGATATTGAAAACCCATAAAAATTCCTGCCAGAGATCGTTCTTCGGCATCCATCTCCAAAAGGTTTTTTCCATCGAACAAAATCTCTCCACTCATGGCCTGATAGGCAGGATGGCCCGACAGGATTTTAGCCATGGTGCTTTTGCCCGACCCATTGGGACCCATCACGGCATGAATCTCCCCTTTCTTAATCGAAAGGGAAATGCCTTTTATGATTTCATTTCCATCAAAACCCGCATGCAAATCTTTAATTTCAAGCATTCACTTCTCCTCAATCAATAAAAAAAGCCCTGCAAGTTCCCCAGTAAAAAGTCGGCGAGAACCAACACAGGAGCTATTTGAATTTTGCTCAATGCCGAAGTTTACTGCCACGCGTCCTGTTGCGCAGCCGTTTAACCAACGCTGTCCTCAAGTTTCAGGGTCAGCAGTTTTTGAGCTTCAACGGCAAATTCCATCGGCAATTGTTTGAAAACTTCTTTACAGAATCCACTAATGACCGCTTCGATCGCATTTTCGCGCGAAATTCCCCTCGACTCAAAATAGAAGAGTTGATCTTCGCTGATCTTTGAAGTGGCGGCCTCATGCTCAACCTGAACCGAGCTGTTGGCGGTTTCTATATAAGGGAATGTGTGCGCACTGGATTTATCGCCGACCAGCATGCTGTCGCACTGACTGTAGTTTCTCGCGTTGGTGGCGTTCTTGCCCACCTTCACCTGACCGCGATAACTGTTACTGGAATAATCGGCAGAAATACCCTTGGAAATAATACTCGACCGGGTGTTTTTACCAACGTGGATCATCTTCGTCCCGGTATCAGCCTGCATATGCCCGTTGGTCAAAGCTACTGAGTAAAATTCTCCGGTGGTGTTATCTCCCAGAAGAAGACAGCTCGGGTATTTCCAGGTAATGGCCGAACCCGTTTCCACCTGCGTCCAGGAAATTTTGGAGCCGTCGCCCTGGCATTTGCCCCGCTTGGTGACAAAATTGTAGATACCACCCTTGCCAGTTTCCTTATCTCCTGCATACCAGTTTTGTACGGTGCTGTATTTGATCTCCGCGTTTTCCAAGGTAACCAGTTCGACCACGGCGGCGTGTAACTGATTGGTGTCAAATTGTGGAGCCGTACACCCTTCCAGATAGGATACGTAACTATTTTCCGCGCAGATGATCAGCGTTCTCTCAAACTGCCCGGTCTCTTCTGTGTTGATGCGGAAATAAGTCGAGATTTCCATAGGGCTGATCGTGTCCGGCGGAATGTAGACAAACGAACCATCTGTGAACACGGCGCTGTTCAGCGCGGCGTAATAATTATCACCCACAGGAACTACGCTGCCAATATACTCTTCGATCAGTTCCGGATATTCCTGCAAGGCTTCTGAAAAAGAACAAAAAATAATGCCAACTTCCATGAGCTTTTTCTTATGAGTGGTGGCAACACTGACACTGTCGAACACAGCGTCCACCGCTACATTAGCCAGCTTCTTTTGCTCATCCAATGGGATGCCGAGTTTTTCGAAAGTGCGCATGACTTCCGGATCAACCTCATCCAGGCTATTTAACACTTTCTTCTGCTTCGGTGCCGAGTAATAAGAAATGTTCTGGAAGTCGATGGGCGGATAATGCACATTCGGCCATTCCGGTACTTTCATGGTTTTCCATTTCGCGAACGCCTTGAGCCTGAAGTCGAGCATAAACTGTGGCTCATTCTTCTTCTTGGAAATGGCGCGGACAACATCCTCATTCAACCCTTTTGCAAAGGTCTCCGACTCAACATCGGTGGTGAACCCGTATTTATAGGTATTATCTTCTAAAATATCTGAAACGGAGTTTTGCTCGTCACTCATGATTGATCTCCGGAAAACAAATTACATCTGTGGAACAACGTTTATTTCGTTGTAAATATGTTTACGCAGGGTGGATTCCATAAACGACAGGGTGGCCCCCATAGAAGACCCACAACTGCCACACGCCCCCTGGTATTGAATTAAAATTTTCTCGCCGTCCGTCACATCCAGAACCATGACATTGCCGCCGTCATTCATTAGAGCCGGGCGGATGTGCTCATCCAAAACAATCTCTATCTGTTCCTTCTGCTCATCTTTTGTCAATCCTAACCAAGCCTGAGCCACCATGGTCAGCTCAGTAGTGGATTTAAAATCCTCTTTATTGATCGAGGCACTGGCAATAGCCACCCCTTTCGCGGAAGGGTATTGCTCTTTGGTAATTTTCAACAACTCTTCAACATTATCGAAAGCTTTTATTTTGGATTCGGGTACCGAGGGCACATCCGGCTCATCACGAAGCTGGGCTTCCACATCGGTTTTCAACAATGAACCGGCTTCCTCTACGGTCAACCCTTCCACCATCTTGCAAAGAGTTTCGCCAATCACCAGAGACACCTTGCCTCCGTAGGCAAAGAACCGGGCGCTGAAAATACGATCTTCCTTAAGATCCACCAACCAATACAATTTCGTGTCCTTAAACTTGGCTTCGAGAAGCGCCATGCCCTTCTCATTGGCATCCTCCTGATAATAAGCACCTCGGTGCTTGATTTCAGCGGCGGTTTCTTCAAATTTTACGGAAAACTTCTCTTCAACGACAGACACGATTAAATCCCTAAATTTAAAAGCTTTACCCAATTAAAAACCCTGCGTGGTCCCGCAACGGCTCAAACTGGATAGATGCTTGTAATTATATATCAAATACAGCCCTTGCCACAATTTTAAGATGCAATTGGCCCAGTAAAGTTCTTTAATTTCGACATTTTCCACAGCGATCCGCCGGTGGCAATGTGGAATAGCTTCATCTGGCTGCTTAAAGGGGGTAGCCCGGCTGAAAACTTGCCCTCTGCCGGAGTTTTAAACTAATCCTATACATCCCACGGCTAAAAAAGCTATAATTTATCCACACTTGAACTCGAACTCATTTATTGTTTCTATTACATTGAAGAGTGGGCCAGACAGGCTCCCCTAGACCATAAGGACTTCTAAATGACCAGCGATTCACCTAAACTTATCGACGGGATGGGACGAACCATCGTCAATCTCAGGATCTCAGTTACCGACCGTTGTAATTTTCGATGCACCTATTGCATGCCAGCGGATAACGTCGAGTTCATGGACCGAAGCAACCTGCTGACGTTTGAGGAAATCCATCAAGTAGTGACGGTCGCATCCAGTTTGGGGATCAACCGTATTCGCCTGACCGGTGGCGAGCCACTGATGAGGAAAGACCTACCGACTCTGATCAAAATGATCAATGAGGTGGAGGGCATCAACGATGTCGCCCTGACCACCAATGCCTTTTTTCTTAAAGACCAGGCGCAAAGTCTGCATGATGCGGGACTGAAAAGACTGAACGTCAGCCTCGACGCGCTCGACCCGGAAAAATTCCGTGACGTTAATCGCCGGGACTGCCTGCAAGCCGTTCTGGATGGTTTGGACACAGCTCGCAAGGTAGGATTCAAGTCGATCAAGATCAACGCTGTGGCAGTACGCAATTTTTCCGAATCCGAGATCATGGGCCTGATTGAATATGGCCGCTCGGACGGGTTTGAAGTCCGCTTCATCGAATTCATGCCACTCGACTCCGATAAAGTCTGGGAACGCGACAAGGTTTTGTTCGGCCATGAGATTGTCGAACTCATCAAAGAAAAATATGAGTTGGTGCCAGTCGATAACTCACTCGAAATCGGGCCAGCCAGCGAATACACCTTCGCCGATGGCAAGGGTAAAATTGGCATCATCACAGCAGTGAGCAATCCGTTCTGCGACCATTGCAACCGCATCCGCATGACCGCCGATGGCAAGCTCCGCACCTGCCTGTTCTCAGCCGATGAAACCAACCTGAAAGACATGATCCGATCCGGTGAGAGCAATGCAAACATCGCCGAGACCATCCGTCAGGCAGTTCTGGTCAAAGAACCCGGCCACAAAATCAACCTCGACGACTTCGAACGCCCCGACCGAGCCATGCACGCAATAGGCGGCTAACCGGGCAACCCCCGGTGGTAATAGGTCTGCGTTTTCATGCGAATACAGTCTCATTGCCCCTCTTGATTCAGGTTTTACCCCCTAACCAAAACCTCAATGCTCCTGACCATGCTCCATAAGCTAATGTAGTCAAAGAGCGGCCTGGTTACAGGGTCTCGCGAACTGCATGGAGGCTTACGCAAAAAAACACCCTTCAAAGGAAAATTACCACAAGGGAAAATGTTTAAGGATATTGGGTTGCCTGAACGGCGAAGAAAGTGAACATTGCCCCTCCACGTGAGTGGAGTAGCCCCAAGGGGAATCGAACCCCTGTTTCCGGCGTGAGAGGCCGGACACAAAACTAATATTAACCGCTTGATCGACTCTGGGTCTTCCAACAACTCTTTATTCCATTGGAAGTTACGTCAGCCACTGTAATTTTTCTTGTGAGTTTTGTATTGTTTTAGGTGTCCGCAAAGTGTCCGCAGAATAAGGGTGCCAGGGGGGGGTATAAAAATACCCCGGTCTTCTGTGAATGGGTGTCTATCGCACTTTAAAAATTTCCCGAAAAAATTTAAAAATTTCTGAAATCCATCAGTAGCAACAATCATTGGATTATAAAGTCAGCTATCTGGATTCTCTTTCAGCGAGAAATATTCCTAGCTGTTCACCAATATAATTAATAACTTCGTCAGACCCATTAAACTTTTTATCCTTTTTATAATTGCTATCCTTGATATAAAAGCCTTCATTATTATCTAGCTTGATGGCCATTGTCCTTTGAGTAATAGTCCAATCATGCACCAAGGTCAAATGGGCTGAAAAATCATAAACCAACACCCTGATGTCCTTGTCCGTTGAGTAGGTGCTTTTTAATTCCATCACGGCGGTGTGGATTTTGGAAAACCTTTTTTTCAACTGTTCATTTTTTTTGCGTTTTATTTCCCTTTTTTTTAGTTTTTCTTCCTCTTTTTTTAGTTTTTCTTCCTCAGCCTTCTCCTTTGCATCTTTTAGGCGGGCCAATTCCTTTTTCTTAACCTCTTCAATTTTATCCCAAAGAAGGGTTCTATCTCCGCCAATTTCGTTCTTATCCTCTTCAGGCTTGATTGTGTTTTCTATCAATCCCTCGTTCGATTCATTTTCACCGCTAAATATCTTCCGGGCTATGTCTGCCTTGGAGTCGTTTTCAGCAATACCGATACCAAACTTACTCGCAAGCTCGATCATCTGAGTTTTATTTCTATTTCGGGCTAAGCCCCCCGGACTAGCAAACCCATTCTTGAGTTGCTCTAATAGATTTAAAGCATCCTCCGGCGACTGGACTTCAGTGACCGGGATACCCCCCCACGGTAAGCAAGACTCTGGCTCAATAAACTCACCCTTAGGCTGCTCTAAAAGACCAGAAATATTTTCTACCTCTTCCCCTGCTTCATATAACTCATTCTTAGGCTGCTCTATAGGATCAGAAACATTCTCTACCTCTGGTTTTGGGCGTAGTATTTTTCGCTTTTTCCACCAGTTCTGCAACCCATCAATCATATATCTCAAGAAAATTAAAATATATACAAAGATAATTGTACCTACAATGAATTTCAAAATGGCTATTGATTCCTGGGGGAAAATAGCAATCAAGCTTATTACTCCAAATATAATTCCAAGGACTACCGCAGCAACTAACAACCAAATTAACAACGGAAGCCAAATTCCTGCGGTAACAATTAAAACAACCGCTAATATAATTCCTCCGGCAATAGTTAGCACTGTTTAACCCTTTTATTTTGATTCGCTAGGAATGGTTCTGGTGTGGGTTGTGTCGTCAGCATAATATACGGGCAGTTACCTGGGTCGCATTCATTATCTTTCCGGCTAAAATCATAATCATTGGGCAGGAGTTTATTCATCGTTTTCTCCTCCATCCCCAAGGAGCCATAGGCTCCTTATCCTCCCACAATCCTAATTGCTTTGTTCTAGCTTCTAGCTCAGCGTCAGAGTAAAGCCTTCGATCTACTTCAGATTGTTCCATCTGGTACTTCTTATAATGCCAAGCCAGTCCTGCCTTAATCTGTTCCAGTCCTGCATCAATCTTTTTGACGCAATCTAAAGCCATGCAAAATACTTCACCTGGTGGATCGACCAGCACTTTCCCCACGATCCTTTTGTAGCGATCACGCTTTTCATACTCAATGGTAACGATCCGGCCTGATATTAATTTATTCAAACCCTGCGTGGATATATCTCCACAGGGCTGATCTTTCTCAGGAGCATCTATTCCAGCCAGCCGAATACGGTGCTTTTCACCAAGATCGTCTACAATGGTGATGGTATCCCCATCAGCTACCTTAACTACCTTGCCTTGAAGAGTATCTGCAAGTGCAGGTGAATAAAGGATTAGCGAGATTAAGCAAATTATGAAGTATTGCATGAATGGCCCAAGTATATCAAAATCGAGGTATTCGGAGGACTGAAAAAGATGAAACAGCTGATTCCAACAATTCTGATATTGCTCTTTGTGTCTGTTCCAGTTTATGCGGATGAGTTGCAAGACTACTTGGATCCTGTGAGTCGCTTCAAGCTATGGGAACCGAGGGCCGAGAAGGGGGGTGAAGTTGCACAATATATTTTAGGGAACTTTTATGAAAATGGACATGGCACACCTCAAGACTACGTGCAAGCCCATAAATGGTTCAATATTGCTTCGATGAATGGGGATGGAGACGCAAGGAAAAGCAGGGACAACGTTCAAAAGTTGATGACTCCCCCCCAAATCGCCGAAGCCCAGAAACTAGCGACGGAGTGGGTGGAGAAGAATAGTAAATGATAGTGATTAGCGGAAGACCTTTGGAAAATGAAGAATCAATATTTTGGTGATATAAATGATTATCGCAAGTACGGATTAATCAGGCTTCTCGCCAATGATGGAAAGATAAAGACAGGCATATGTTGGATGCTTACTCCTGACGATACCAGAACTGATGGCAAGTTCACTGAATACCTTTATGACTCAAGAAAATATAGAATGTTTGCCCCTGACTTATACGACTTTCTAAGGAAGTGTGTTGGGTCAAAAAAAAGATGCTTACTTGAGGCTGAAAACTCAAATATATTTCCGAATATCATCTTTCATAATCCAATATTGAAAGATGATGCTAACCAGAGAAAGCAGTACTTCTCTGATATGTGTAAATTGTTTGAAGATGTGGATTTGATATTTTTTGATCCAGACAACGGCCTTGAAGTAAAATCTAAACCATTAGGTAAAAAGGACTCCTCAAAATTCCTGTACTGGAGCGAGGTTATTGACTCTTACAATGCGGGTCATTCCATTTTACTTTATCAGCATTTTATACGAGAAGATCGGGATAAGTTTATCGCTAGAATAGTTGCTGATATTCGAGATAAAACAGGAAGCAATAATATTTCATATTTTAGAACTTCTAATGTCGTTTTCTTTCTGATTGCGCAAGATAAGCATAGTCAATATTTTTCAGATAAAGCTAAGATAATCTCAAGTATGTGGGATGGGCAGATTCAGGTTTTCCCTAATACATTGACTTAAATAACAGCTAGTAGTACATTACCTCTAACGCCGATTTGAACATCAGCTTGCAGGGCGTTTAACAAATTTTGCTAAAGCGGGGAAAGTAGTGATAAGGCAACCCGTTTTGGCAATTAAGCTGAACCGGGTTTTTTTGTGCCCAATTTTACCGCCGATTTAACCAACAACTTTCAGGGCGGAATACAAGTACTGCTAAAGCGTGACAGGCTCCTCTCCCGAACCTGCCTCGTAACTCATTCGGGAGATATGAGGAGTATTACCATGAGCAATCTTCAAGGAAGATCCCAACAAGAACCAGAAGTACCAATCTACGATCCTGAATGCGCAGTGTATTCACCTCACATTATTGAGGCGTGGTTAAACAACATTGACTTCGCACCAAACAATAATGACAAATACGTAGAATATTTTACGACCCTAATTTCTGAATACTGTTGTGAGGAAGATGGGACACTTCCCGGCCCTCCAGAGTTTTGGTTGCGAAATGTTCTGTCCTACTCATTCTTCTTTGGGCTTGGGGTAACGATTTTTGATAGGAATCATGCCCGAAAAATGTCGTATGCCCTGAAGGAAGAAGAAAACAGGCACTTGTCATACTGGTTGGAATGGGTCATAAATTCCAATCACAAGTACCTTGCTCACCAATGGGATCACTCTATTAACGTCCTTACGTTTCTCATAGGGAGAACTTACCCAAAAGCGACTGGCCCTGATGCAGAGCCAATATTAGTAAAGGAATTAGGAACCATTGAAGGGTTTACCACTGCTGTCAGATTTGGGCTTAATGATCCAGAGTATTCAAGAAGATTATTTGGGGGGGCTATTGATGAGCATGAGAAGTGTGATGATGAGACCCTGTTTGGTCGCCTAAACTGGATAAGGGGAACTATTGCTGATGCTTGGGATAAAAACAAAGCACGTTCATCAAATTAATATCAGACCCCCCTTAGTCCTCAATTCTTGGGGCTGGGGGGAGCTTTTGCCCAAAATAGTTATGTGGAGTATGATGGCGTAAAGAAGGTTAAGAAATATTGTGAATGAGGAGAGCATGAAACACTTAGAGGTTGTTGCTGCAATTATTTTATACGATATGAAAGTTTTATGTGTTCAAAGAGGACAGCATAAACTTGAATATATCTCAGAAAAATATGAGTTTCCTGGCGGTAAAGTTGAGCTGAATGAAACGAATGAAGCAGCAATCAGGCGTGAGATCAATGAAGAGCTACAAATGAATATTGAGGTGATAAGTTACTTCATGACTGTAGAGCACCAGTATCAAGATTTCAGTATAACCATGGAATGTTTCAAATGTAGCTGTGAAACGGATAAGGTTGTTCTTACTGAACATATTAATTATCAATGGTTACCTGTGGAAGAACTTAAATCACTGGATTGGGCTGCTGCGGATATTCCTATTGTTAATAACTTAACTGGAGTTGATGGTGGGACAATTCTTAGATGACCTTTCTCAAAGCCTAAATACGGGGTTTCTGAACCACTCAAATCCCTCAAAAGAAAAATACCAACCCAATTTATTGCTAAACAATAAAGAGTCTGGACAAAAAGTTCTATCACATATATTGGAGGAATTGCAAAATTGTGACGAGTTTTGGTTTCACGTGGCTTTCTTAACGAAAAGTGGGGTAGCGGTATTGACGAACTGCCTTAAAGAGCTAGAAAGTCGAGGTGTCAAAGGTAAAATACTTGTTTCTCAGTACCTGAATTTTACCCAGCCACAAGCACTAAAAGCCCTTTTGAAATTCAGCAATATAGATTCCAGAATAGTGACAAGCCGAAACTTCCACGCAAAAGGCTATCTCTTTAAGAAAAATGACCAAATCAATTTAATAATTGGAAGCAGCAACCTGACATCCGATGCGCTTTGCTCTAATACTGAATTAAACATTAAAGTTACAGCAGCACAAAACAGTAAAATAATTCGTGATACCTTAAAGGAATTTAATTCGGAGTTTGAGAACTCTCAAGCTCTAGATGATAAATACATCAGTGAGTATGAAATTGTTTTCAATGCGGCCGAACAAAGAAGAGAGTCTTTAAGCACTGAAAGCTCACAAATCAGTTCCCCCATTCAACCAAATTCAATGCAGCTA